>Ga0206679_10000885_pt1 | contig 25098 bp, 17 predicted proteins | sample M110012015metaG_FD_155464 | JGI IMG/M metagenome (GOLD analysis project Ga0206679, IMG submission 155464) | Ammonia-oxidizing marine archaeal communities from Monterey Bay, California, United States - M1 100m 12015 | ecosystem: Environmental > Aquatic > Marine > Intertidal zone | place: USA... | reverse complement strand
TTTGTTGGCGCACTGCGGCCTTGAGTGGGATAGTGCCTGCTTGAACTTCTCGCAAACGAAACGCACGTTTTCGACTGCCAGCTCAGAGCAGGTACAGCAGCCTATCTACAAGGAATCTGTCGGTTTTTGGCAACATTATGAAAAATATCTCGCCGAACTCATAGAATCCCTTACACCGGAGGGTTGAACCACGTCATCCCGGGCAAAGCCAGGACAAAAAAGGTCTTTCCACACTAATGAGCCTTCTCCTTTACCATCTCCCGCCCCGGTGAAGTATGGTTTGCGCGATGCGCCCAGATCTTGCCTTGATCTTGCCCTATAGGGGAGGTAGAGTGGAATTGACCAAATGAAATTATAGCTTTGCACCAAATTCGTGAGACCAGATAGACTTATTTTGTCCCTATGGGGGGGTTAATCGTGCAACAAGAAAAGAAATTTGCATTAACGCCAGTGGCTGCAGCAGTTTCTGCAGCTTTTGTTCCAACACCCAGCTTTGCGGCTGACTCAGCGATGCTCGAAGAGGTCGTCGTCACTGCACGTAAACGTGCGGAATCTGCGCAGGACATCCCTGCCAGTGTGCAGGCACTCTCAGAAGACCTGTTGAAGGATATGGGTGCGCGGGGAATGGCTGATTATGCGCGGTTTGTTCCGGCGGTCAATGTTGTCAGCTATGCAAACGGATCCTCGACCATTGTATTTCGTGGTGCGACAATCGAAGGCGGTGGTTACATTGCCCAATCAACTTCGTCTGTCTACCTTGACGAAATCTCCGTCACGTCGACGGGTAGCCAACCTTCAATACGAATGGTTGATATCGAACGGGTGGAAGCACTAGCGGGTCCTCAAGGCACAATCTACGGTTCTGATGCGCAAGCAGGAACCATGCGTATCATCACCAACAAACCGGAGATGAACAGGTTCAGCGCTGATATTGACGTCGGTTTTCGAGGCAACAAAGAGGGTGAGGCAAGTTACGACAGTTCCGTTGTGCTCAATTTCCCACTGGTAGATGACAAGCTAGCACTTCGTGTCGTTGGTTTTAGTGCTAAGGATGGCGGCTTTGTTGACAATGTATTGGCCAACACACCCAGTACGAGCCTCGTTGGTAATCAAATAGCGGGTTTCGGTACCCTGGACAATTCAGAATATGCCGGAAAAGATAAAAACGACTCTGAGATATCAGGCTGGCGCGCAGCACTTCGATGGGAGATCAACGAAAACTGGGCCATGACGCTGAGCGCTGTTCACCAGGAAACGAACAATGGTTTTTTCAACGACTACGATCCCAGTGTCGGCGACCTGGAGACAGTCAAGTTCTACGATGACTTTCGGGATGATGAATACGATATGTATTCACTGACGATTGAAGCGGATCTGGGATTCGCCCAATTGGTGTCTGCAACTTCTTATTACGAACGAGATATCGAGAGCGTTTTTGACAATACAGTCTACATGCACTACTGGACGAGTATTTATTGCCAGACCTATGCTGTAGGTTCTGGCCCTGGATACTACGGTGGCGCCTACTACTTCAAAGACCCTAATAACCCAGACCAGTACATGGTCTGGGGTGCCTACTGCCATGCACCGACAGTCGATGGTGACTATCTGGCAGCATATGACTCCCCGGGACAACAGGACCGTTTTACCCAGGAGATTCGGCTGTCTTCACAAGGTGATACCCTGGATTGGTTGGTGGGACTCTACTATGAAGATAGCAACGATTCGTGGCAGGCTGACTTTGGTTTACCCACGAGTAACAGCTACCAGGATTCTGTGTCCCTGCAGTTCTGGGAATGGTACTTCTCTGACACCTTTCCCCAGGCAATTGAAACCTGGTACTCGCAAAGTTCAACAGACTGGGAGCAAAAAGCGATTTTCGGTGAAGCCACCTGGCATGCAACCGAGAATCTCGATATCACCGTTGGCGGTCGTTATTTTGACCGTGAGAGTAACAACCAGTATTACGTCGCAAAACCTAATGGAAATCCTCAACCGGAATATCTGGATGCCGACGGCAACCTATCGATCCCGGATCACGAAGGTGATGAAACAGAATTCGTTCCCAAAATTAGCGTAGCCTATCGAGTTACCGAGGACGTAATGGTGTATGGCCTGTGGACCGAAGGTTTCCGACCCGGGGGCACGAACCGTACACGCGGCGAACCATTTTATGCGGCTAACTATGACGCGGACAAAATTACCAACTGGGAAGGGGGTTTTAAGTCCCAATTTGCGGGGGGAAGAGCCCGGGCAAACCTGACAGCGTTCTACATGGATTGGGAGGACTACCAACTCGAGCTTGTTGATCCATCACGGCTGCCCTGTCCAGGCGGAGAGGTCAAAATTGCCAATGTCTGCGGTCAGCCATGGCAGGCAGTTGTCGCAAATGCTGGTGATGCCCATATTCAGGGGCTCACATTTGAACTCGACATGGTTTTGTCGGAAAACTTTTCAGTGGGCATGAATGCGCAGTGGTTGGAAGCTGAAACAGACTCAACGCTCGACTTAAATGGTGACGGCATCCTTGATGTGGAAAAGGGTAACGAACTGCCGATCGTACCTGAATTGAAGGCTTCCGCCTGGGCTACCTACATCTGGCCGGTGAACTTCGCTGGCGCAACAGACGCTTACGCGCGACTGCAATGGAGCTACCAGAGCGAAAGTAACAACATACTGACCAACAAGGACTATGAACCTGCTAATCCGCAGATCGAGAACGATTCCTACAGTATCGGTGATTTCAGCGTCGGTCTCGAGGCTAACACCTGGGAACTGAGCCTGTTCGTCAATAACATTACAGACGAGCGAGCTCAATATACCCACCTCACAGGCACGATGATTGCGGCCTATGGCGTAAGATCCCGTTACACCAACCGTCCGAGAGAATGGGGGGTTCGATTCACCAAGCACTTTGGGGATTAACCCGATAAATTGAAAGTAAAAAAAGGACCGGTACCGGTCCTTTTTTATTAGTATGGCCAAACCTCCAGCCCATGAATCGCATTTCGTATATCCATCGTCAGGCTGACTGAGGACACGGTTTGTCCGGTTTCCAGATCATAGATCGAGATCGTTGATGGTGACGATCCACCCACGACAAACCGTCCATCATAAACGCACAAGCCCCGACCAAAGCCTTGTCGAGCGACCTTCGAATCATCAATTCCAGCATACTCAAGTTCATTTTCCTGAAATTTTCTGATCGGGAACGTCTGATTATTTCCACTTCGCGAGACGAAACGCACACAGTCGCTAACCGTGTCATTGAACAAGACACCGTCACGATAGGGTCTCGCATTGTGGCTGCCTTGCGGCAGGTTGCACACTTCCTGAACTTCATTGCTGCTATTGAGATGGAGCAGGACACTCGTCCTCAGGCCACTTAGATAGATGCCAGTATCATCGACATGGATCATATTAATGTGGTGGTCGTTGCTCGCTCTTGGCCCTGTTGGGGTCTTGGGGTTAAAAGCAAATCCACTCCACTGGTCATGCTTCAATAAGTGAAAACCCCAATTGAATGTTTCTTCATTGAGGTCAAAAACCAGCAAACTATCAAAGCCCGTCGACGTAAGGAAAATCTTTCGGTCTTTTAGCGCTATCTCATGGCAGTGTTTTAGGTAGGGGTTGCGCCAGGAATCCTGAATTTCAAAGTCCCGGTTGTACCGATAAAGTTCATCAGAAGCAGCAACATAGATGTCATCTCCATCGAAAACTATTCCACGGAGTCCCCGGTCAGCACCTCTACCAGCAAAGTCGATGTCCCCGGTATTCCAGTCCACCAGTTGATCTGCCGTCTGGCTTTCGAAATCAACGGTAAATATGCCACCATGGCTTTCGCCCTGCTGGCTACCGCGCACAACTGATGTGACAATAATTTTGGGTAACTTGATATCCATAATGCAAAGCATAACCTGCTCGGAATCATACTGTCGATTATCTCTGCCGCGACGTACAATCATTAACATTAGTGGAACCAATTGGATGAACAGATTGAAAGCGAATTTCAGAAAATACAACTACCTTGCAGGAGCGTTTTGTGGTGCTCGATACAATCCCTCTTAAAGTAAACCCGAACCTCACCATCGAAATTAATCCGATTTCAGAAGGGAATGATTGTGTCGTAGTCGACAACTTCCTTGCTGACCCCGAGAAGGCTGTCGCCTATGCCAGCCAAAAAGCTTCCGAATTCTCCTCAGCATCTGATTATCCAGGCGTGATCTATCCTCCGGAGGCACTGTTGATGGATGAGATCTACCGCTTTATTCGCAAAAAACTCAATAAACCACTGTCGTTTCTTAGAGGTTCCGCCAGATTTTCCACCTATTTTGCTATGGCTTCATTATCGCCAGACGAGTTAACTTGCCTGCAGCGCTTGTGTCACACGGACCCTAAGCTTTCGAAGCGCCGTCGTAATATTGCAGCGTTGCTGTATCTATTTAACAATCCTTCCCTCGGCGGAACCGGGTTTTACCGGTGGAAGGAAAAACAAGCGATCCTGGATGCGACTGCAATCGCCCAGGAAACACCCGACAAAGTGTTGCCGTTCCTGCAGGAAAAGTTCGAGACGTTTCGGGCGCCAGCCAGTTACATAACACAGTCCAACGAAATCGCAGAGTTGTTGCACGCCGTCCCCGCACGCTTCAATCGCCTCATCGTCTATGCGGGTGATATACCACATAGTGCCTATATAGAAGAGCCTGACTTGCTCACCACAGACGTATCAACTGGACGGTTAACGTTAAACTGCTTTGCAAATGTGCTCACTACCCAGCCTTCCGACGAGTAGGAATCGCTGCATTGTTCTATTGCCTTGCATTCTTTTGCAAATCGCTGGTCACAAAACAACAAAGGACAAACAATGAACCCTCGTTACCAGATCCTGTTCGAACCGGTCACGATTGGACCGGTCACAGCGCCCAATCGTTTCTATCAGGTGCCCCACGCGAGCGGCATGACCGAGGCCAACCCCCGGGTCAGGGCTGCGTTTCGGGAAACCAAGGCAGAAGGTGGCTGGGGCGTTGTGTCCACTGGGGCGGTATCCACTCACCCATCCTCTGACGATAGTCCCTTACCCTTCGCGAGGTTATGGGATGACAATGACATTCGCTCCCACGCCATGACTTGCGATGCTATCCACAAGCATGGCTCACTGGCGGCAATTGAACTCTGGCACGGTGGGGCTGCGGTAATGAATCGCAGTTCGCGGCTGGCGCCTTACTCACCCAGCGGCATTCCGTGGGCGGCTACGCATGTGGGTTTCATGGGTAATCAACGCCCACGTGTCATGGATCAAAAAGACATAAAGAATGTTATCCGCTGGCAGGTTGATGCTGCCCGGCGCGCCCACAGCGCCGGTTTCGATATAGTTTATATCTACGCTGGTATGGGTTACCTGGGCTATGAATTTTTGCTGGAAGAGTACAACCATCGCAGTGACGAATATGGCGGCAGTACTGAAAATAGGGTGCGCTTCGTTGCTGAGTTGTTGGAAGCCACTAAAGAGGCCGTGGGCGATGACTGTGGTGTAGCGCTGCGCATCAGTCTGGAGGAGCTGCGGGCCAAGCCCAGTGAGCATTTTGAATCACAGGCCCATGAGGTGGTTAGCCTGCTTTCAGACCTACCGGATCTGTGGGACGTAAAAATGGACTCCAGCCCGACTGACTGTGGCTCCTCCCGTTTTCGCGGTGAAGGGGCACATGAGCCCGTTATTGATTTTGTTAAACAAGTGACCGACCGGCCTGTGGTCGGCGTAGGTCGCTTTACGTCCCCGGACACTATGGTCTCGCAGATTAAGCGCGGGGTGCTGGACCTGATAGGTGGCGCCAGGCCCAGTATTGCAGACCCCTTCCTGCCGAACAAAGTCCGCGAGGGACGTGAAGATGAAATTCGCGAATGCATCGGCTGCAATATCTGTATTTCCAGTTGGCATGACGGCGTGCCGGTACGTTGCACCCAGAATGCCACTGCGGGAGAAGAATGGCGTAAAGGCTGGCATCCAGAAAAGTTTGACAGTCCTGGCAGCAATGACCGAATTCTTATTGTAGGTGGTGGGCCGGCAGGATTGGAGGCAGCACTGGTGGCCGCGAAACGAGGCTATCGTGTAGCGATTGCTGACAAGGCTAGCGAAATGGGCGGCAGACTTTTGTTTGAAACCCGCTTGCCTGGTCTTAACAGTTGGAGCCGGGTACAGGATTATCGGCTTTATGCGCTGCAGCAAATGGGCAATGTAGACATCTACACCGATAGCGAACTGGGAGTGGAAGAAGTGTTTGCCCTTGAATACCAGCGCGTGGCGATTGCAACAGGTGCTCGCTGGACCAGGGCACTTTACTCCAGTCTGGAGATTCCTGTGGGCGAGTTGAACATGCCGAACGTTTTTACACCCGATGACCTCGCTTCCGGTACGATACCCGGGGGACCCGTGCTGGTTTATGACTTCGACAACTATTATCTTGGCGGCGTCATCGCAGAACATCTCGCCGCCCAGGGTATAGCAACCAGCTACGCCACGCCCGCCGGTCACGCTTCGGCATGGACGATCATGACCAATGAGCTGCCTTTTGTGCAGCAGGCACTGCACCGACACGATGTGGCAATAAACACCGAGGCATTGCTGGACAGCTTCGACGGCGAACAGGTTCAGCTTGCCAATATTTTCACTGGGGCATTGACGCCCATCAGCGCCCGTTCTGTTGTGATTGTTGGTCTGCGCCTGCCCAACACAGATTTGTTCGATGCGCTCAGCGAGCGTGAGCCCGAGTGGAAGGAGGCCGGAATCAAGTCGGTTGATCGTATTGGCGATGCGCTTGCTGCAGGGGCGCTGGTGCACGCAACTTACTCGGGACACAGCTATGCCCGGCAATTAGACTGCGCTGGGAACGAACTCTATCTGAGGGATATTCCGGTGGCAGAAAACCCACCGGGGGCAGTCATTTAAGCGGGGTTAGTCGACGACAAACTGCCCGATCCGATCGGTGACATAACGCCGAATATCCAGATTCCAGTCTTCCATTGGGGAGAAAATACCATGCTCGTGAATTCGCGCCGTCATCCCTTGCTGCACCCGCTCACAAATCGCCCAATCCTGGCGATTAACCAGATGCCAGAAATCTACCGCGTCGGCGCAATCGAATCCAGGCTGCTCCATTTCGTAGGTTTCAAATAAAAAGTGGCATTCGATGTGAGTTAAATCCGCCGATTGTGCACGCAACACAAACACCGCGACGTGATCGCTTGCGGCACTGATAAAGAGATTGGGATAGAGCACATCACCTTTGTGACGTTGCTGCTCATCTTCGTTGAGACCCGGAAACATGCGCCGGTCAGTTGTGCCAGATTCGGTGAATGTCACCGCACCCTCTCGATGGGGAATCCCTCGTTCCCAATCGAGGTCTGCACCTCCCCGATCGCGAAACGCCGGTACTATCTTGCACAGTTCGGGATGCACCGGTCCACAGTGATAGCACTCGTTATAATTTTCGCAGATGATTTTCCAATTGGCCCGAACCTGGTAGCTAATGGTCCTGCCAATTCTTAAGTTTTCGATCGGGTAACGCTCAAACCCCTTTGCTGCCACTGCCACGTGCTCATCGAAGGGACAGGCCTCGTCCGGTGTCAGGTGTACAAATACAAAACCGCCCCAGCTTTCACAGCCAACGGCATGTAGTTGCACTTCGGTCGCATCAAATCCCATGTCTTCCGTCATATGTGGAGCGTGCTGCAACTGCCCATTCAGGTCGTAATGCCAGGCATGGTAGGGGCAGAGTATGCTGCGACCACCCACCACACCGCCTTTTAATGGCAGGCGATCGAGAGACTCTTCCTGAGACTTTTTCCCAGATTCGGGGGCACAAAGCTGGGCTCCACGGTGACGGCAAACATTGTAAAAGCCACGTAACTTGCCCTCTGTATTTCGCAACAGCAAAATGCTTTGCCCGTACACATCGAGTACCAGGTGATCGCCGGGGCTCGGCAGCTGTTCTTCTCGAGCAACGCAAACCCACTCTCGGAAAAAGATATGTTCGCGTTCCAGGGCAAAAATGGCATCGTACAGGTACCAGTTGCTGGGTAGGGTTTGCTCGATAGACACTGGTGTATTACCTCCCGTCACTTAGCCTGCGGATGGTTCTGCTTGCTGCAGCACTGCCGCTCGATCCATCAGAATCTTTGCGGTCACCGCGCCGGCTGCGCACAATACTGCGATAAATCCATACAAAATCTGATAACCCTCTACACCCGGATAGGCATCCAATAATATACCGCCTATGAGAGGCATAAACACGTCGGGCGTAAATCCTATGGCGGAGACAACTCCGGCCGCGGTCCCGGTGACCGCGGTTGGTACACCACCATCTTCCAGCAAGGCAAAGTAAATGCCTCTGAGTGCAAAAACCGCCAGGGAGATGACTACCGCATTTATCAGCATGGGGATCAGGAATGCCTCATCCCCGGGCAGAAAGCTGAATACAGTAAAACCAAAAATAAGAATAAGGAAACACCCGAACACACTTGTGGCTACACCGATCTTGTCGGCCAGAAATCCGGCACCGATAGCCGCCAGCGGTTTAAGCCAGCCCTTGCCGACGCCAATGGCGCCGCCTATTACCACGCTCAGGCCTAAGGCATCTGTGGCATAAGGGGTAAAATAGAAGGTACCCCAGTAGGCGCTGTAGGCGGCCATCACGACCAGCGAAATCAACCACACCGCGGGCATCTTCAGAACCGTCTTTACTTCGGCCATCCCCACTTTTTTAACGACATCCTGCGGGGAATGTTCATCGTCCTCAAGGATAAACCAGGCAGCAATACCAAGCAGAATATTGGTGACAGCAAACAGCTGAATGACCCGCATCAATCCATCGGCTTCACTCCCCAACCAGGCGAACACTGCCAGAAAGGCTGTTGAGGAAATCACCTCGCTGAGTCCACGCCCGCCCTCGAGGATGCCGAAAGCCCGACCTTGTTCATCTGCCGGTGCCCAGTTGCGGGTTGCCTTGATCATTGCTCCCCAGAATGTCAAAGAGATCGCTGCACCCCAATATGCGTGCAGCAGGATACCCATTTCGAAACTGGGGTAAGTGGAAAAGTAAAACCCGCCCAGGCCCACTGCAATGGTGGCGCCGGTAATGAGTTTGCGAGCAGAATAGCGATCTGCGATCCAACCACCTGGGAAATAACTGAGTAGTGATGCAGCACCGAACACACTCATCTGGATTCCAAGCTGGGTATTGTTGTAGCCGAATGCCTCCTGCATGGGGATGTAATACACCTCGCGCAGGAACGGCAGCAAGAAAATGACGCCACTGGACAGGCAGAGGATGATCATCACTAGCCAGTGTCGAATATTGGTCATTATTATTATTCTCCACTTTCTCGAAGGTCCTAGTGTGGCGTAGCGTCCGTGTAATGACTAGTACCAAGTCAGCTGTTAGCGGGTTACTCTTATGATCATCATCAGATTCGGAGATTTCCATGCGCGTGCTGTTGGGCTTTTTAATCCTTTGGTTGGCAAGCTGGAATGTCATCGCTGCCGGGGATATTACCGCGTTGGCCGGGGGCCGCATAATCGATGGGCTCGCTAAGCAGCCACTGGAAGACTCTGTAATCCTTGTGCAGGGTGAGCGCATTACGGCGATCACCAATCGCGCGGGAATTCCGGATGGAGCCACTGTCATCGATCTGGGTGGGGCAACACTTTTGCCGGGCCTGATCGACAGTCACGCCCATCCCCTGATGGCCGAGAATGACTACCAGACCTTTCACCTTCAGCATTCATCCGCCTACAAGGCGTTGAAAGGCTACCGTGGAATGCAGAATCAATTACAGGCTGGTTGGACAACTCTTCGAATAGCGGGCGACGGCGATGTGTTCTATGCGAATCAGGACCTGGAACGATTGCGCCGCGAGGGAGTGATTCACGTGCCCAGGCTATTTGGTGCGGCACACTATCTTTCCATTACCGGCGGTGGTGGTGATCTTAATTATTTCTCGCCTGAACAAGGTCTGCATGCCGACGGACTGGTTGTCGATGGCCCAGAGGAAATTCGTAAGGCGATAAGAGCCGAGGCCAAATACGGCTCAGACTGGGTAAAGGTGTTAGTAACCGGCGCTTTTATGTCCGTTGGTGACGACCCGCGCTCGGTCCAGTTTTCTGAGGAAGAGATGAAAGCCGTAGTGGACGAGGCCAACCGTCAGGGCATGCCGGTGATGGCTCACGCCCACGCCACGGAAGGTATCAAAATGGCCGTACGCCTGGGAGCTCGTTCAATTGAGCATGGCAGTTACCTGGACGCAGAGGGCATTCAATTGATGCGCAAACACGGCACCTATTACGTGCCCACTATCTATGTGGGGGACTACTACATGGACCCACGCAATGGCACCCTGCGGCAGCAAGATGCCTTCAATGACTATAGTGAAAACTATCGTCCTATTTTCATCGACCTGGTGGGCAAGGCCCACCGAGCCGGTGTCAAGATTGCGGTTGGCCTGGACCTGGGCGGCTACAACTATAACGCTAGCCTCAATGCGCGCGAGTTGCAGACGTTGATGGAAGCCGGTATGACAGCCATGGAGGCTATTAAAGCAGCGACCAGCGTTCCCGCTGAAATGCTTTACCAGGAAGGTCAAATTGGTTCGCTGCAGGTTGGCGCTTATGCTGACATTATCGCGGTGACTGAAGATCCGCTTGCCAACATTAGCGCGCTGGAACGGGTCAGCTTTGTAATGAGTAACGGGGTCGTCATCAAGCACCAGTTGCTGAAGTAACGGTTGTAAAGGCAATTTTTTCATCACACTATGATCCCGTGCTCCTCTGCCGGTGGTGTAGCAATCATAGCCTTCACGCGAAGGTGACCTGTCTCACCGCTTGCTGTAAGAAGCCATAGCAGACCTAAAACCCGGTACTCGAGGAAGAGAGTATGTCCGTAACCAAACAGCAAAAAGGCGAGGCGATGTTGCCCGACCTGGAGATCGCCAATGGGGCTGATGTCTTGCCGATTACATCGATCGCCGAGAACCTCGGGATTCCACCTGATGCGCTCATTCCCTATGGGCACGACAAAGCCAAGATCAGTTATCAGTTTCTTGACACCCTCCAGGACAAACCTAACGGCAAGCTAATTCTCGTCACTGCGGTTTCACCAACACCTGCCGGTGAAGGGAAAACCACAACCACGGTTGGGTTGGGTGACGGGCTGAACGCTTTGGGCAAAGACACCATTATTTGCCTTCGTGAACCCAGTCTTGGGCCTTGCTTCGGGATGAAGGGGGGTGCGGCCGGTGGCGGTTTTTCCCAGGTTATCCCCATGTCAGATATCAACCTGCACTTTACGGGTGATTTTCATGCCATCGGCGCGGCTCATAACCTGTTGGCAGCAGTGTTGGATAATCACATTCACTGGGACAACGAACTGAATCTTGATCCGCGACGGATCACATGGCGTCGTGTGGTTGACATGAATGATCGATCGCTGCGGGAGATTACCAGCGGCCTGGGCGGGCCCGGCAATGGTATCCCCCGTGAGTCGGGTTTTGACATTACGGTTGCCTCTGAGATCATGGCGATCTTCTGCCTGGCGACGGACCTTGACGATCTGCAGCGCCGAATTGGAAACATTACGGTGGGCTACACGCGTAAACGTGCTCCTGTCACTGTAAGTGATCTGAAGGCTGAAGGGGCAGTGACTGCATTACTCAGGGATGCCTTCCAGCCTAACCTGGTTCAAACGCTCGAAAACAACCCGGCGCTAATGCACGGTGGACCATTTGCCAATATTGCTCATGGTTGCAATTCTGTCATGGCGACCAAAACTGCTTTGAAGCTCGCTGACTATGTCGTCACCGAGGCAGGGTTTGGTGCAGATCTGGGCGCAGAAAAATTCTTTGACATCAAATGTCAACAGTCGGGTCTTCAGCCTGATGCCGTGGTGCTCGTGGCGACTGCCCGGGCGCTCAAGATGCACGGCGGCCTTGCCAGGTCGGAACTCGCGAATGAAAACACCGAGGCACTCCTCACGGGGTGTGAAAACCTGGGCCAGCATATTCGTAACATCGGCCAGTTCGGCGTACCCCTCACCGTTGTTATTAACGAATTCAGCAACGATACTGCCGCTGAACACCAGGTCATCGTTGACTTCTGTGCAGGCTTCAACGTCAAGTGCATCATTGCATCCCATTGGCAACATGGCAGCAGTGGTGCGAAGGCGCTGGCTGAGCAGGTGCTCGATATGCTCGAACACCAGCAGTCGCAGTTTCGAGCACTCTATGACAGGAATATGAGGTTGTGGGACAAAGCGCGACACATCGCTCGCACGATCTATGGTGCCGAAGACATCATCGCCGACAAGAAAGTACGTGCCCAGTTTTCCAAGCTGGAGAGAGACGGCTACGGCCACTATCCGGTTTGCATGGCGAAGACACAGTACAGTTTTTCTACAGATCCATTATTGCTCGGTGCTCCGACCAATCACGAGGTGCCGATTCGTGAGATAAGGCTCGCGACTGGTGCCGAATTTCTTGTGGTCATTTGCGGTGACATCATGACCATGCCGGGTTTACCACGCAGTCCGGCGTCCGAAAAAATCAGTGTTAACGAAAACAAGCAGATTGAAGGATTGTTTTAACGAGACCAACTCGGCAACTATTAATTGTGAACCACCATCTGCCCAGCGAGGAGGTCATGCACCACGCATTTGGTACACTGTCTGACATCATCTTTTCATTAGTTCTGGAACCGGGATGCAAACAGAAACTGATGTCGTCATAATAGGCGCAGGTGCGGCCGGGTTATCTGCGGCAAAAGAACTATCCCTGCTTAATCGTTCTTGCGTTGTGGTAGAGGCCTCCCATCGTATCGGCGGCCGCGCTTACAGTGAGGAAATCACGCCTGGCGTCTGGTTTGATTTGGGTTGTGCTTATCTGGTCTCGGGGCCCGATGTGGAAAATCATATCGATGAAAGTAATCCGTTTCTGGATTTTGCCAAGAATCATCAGGTCATTGTCGAGCGCTACAGCTACGGTGCTCAATTCATCCGTAATGGCAGGGCTTTGAATGCTGACGAGATGAAAGCGCGTGCGGAGTTTTACGCAAGCTGCGAAGAAGCGATTAAACGCTCTGTCAGATGCGGTGAAGACTGCGCGATCAGCGATCTCATCGATCTCGACAATCCGTACGCGACACCCTATATCGATATGATGGCAGTAACTGCACCCAAAGACCTTGATGCAGCATCGGCGGCTGATTTTTTCTATGGCATTGAAGAAGCTGTGGATTTCAATGCTTTGAACGGTTATGGAAATCTAGTTGCGCAATGGGGCAATGACGTGGCGGTATCACTCAATACAAAAGTGGAGAGTGTGGATTGGTCTAGGGATGCTGTGGTTGTCAATACGACCAAAGGTGCACTCAAAGCTCGATGTGTCATCAGCACTGTTTCCACTGGAGTCCTGGCAGCCCAGGATATTGACTTCAAACCACGATTGCCTGACTGGAAAATGGAGGCAGTCCTGGGTTTACCTATGGGTGCCGAAAACAAAATCGGGGTGCATTTTGATAAAGATGTTTTTGGGCCAGATGGAGGCGGTTACTATCAGAGCTGGTCCGATGACACTCATGGTGCCTATATCGACGTGAATCTCATGTCTACAAACGTTGTTACGGTTTTTATTGGCGGGCGATTCAGCATCTGGATGGAGAAGCAGGGTCCACAGGCGGCACACGAATTTGCCGTTGATCACATTGCGAATATATTTGGCAATGAGATACGACAATCTGTTACCCGTTCCATTGCCAGTGCCTGGGTCACGGATCCCTGGGTGCTGGGTTCTTATGCCAGCGCTTTACCTGGCCAGTATCACCAGCGTGAGTTTTTGCCGCTTCCTATCGACAACAAGCTGTTTTTTGCCGGAGAGGCAACTGCGCGAGCCAACGGTACCTGCCACGGTGCATATTGGTCTGGTGTCCGAGTGGCGCGTGAAGTAGCAGAGGCCTTAAACTAAGAAGGGGCAGATGAGCACTAACTCTTACATAAGAAAGGTCTTAATCATAATGTGTGTCTTCACTAGCTCTGCCGAATCGTCACCCGTTGAAGGTAAGAGTTTCAACACTGCGATCGAGTTGTTGACAGCATTTTCAGGTAAGAGCGCGACCGAGTATGAGCCCCACTTCCTGTTTCACCCGGATGCCCGAATCGTCCATGTTGAGATACATGCTGTTGCTACGATGAGTACCACAGCTCGTTACTCTGGTACATATGGTGCCGAAACACAGGTCAACAATATCCTGCGAATCAGGACAGCGGATGGATTCGAGGCAGTCTCCGGCGTGGATACGTATTACGAAGAAGAGTTTAGCGACCGGCACCTGATGGATTTGCAGGATGTCGTCGAAGACCTGCTTGCTCTCCAGACGCTGGACCCTGTTGAAGTTGGGAGCCTGCTGGCGCAATCAAAACCTGACTTAGGTGATGAGGTGCGCTCGAGTATAGATATCGTTTTATGGGACCTGGCAGCCCGCAAAGCCGGTCGACCGCTCTACGAGTTGCTTGGCGCTAAACGAGAATCGATGGAACCATACGCCAGTCTACCTTTCTATGAGTCTCTTCCTGAGTATATTGATGCGGTCAACGAGTACGCGAAACAGGGTTACAAAGCGTTCAAGTTTCATGTCTGGGGAGATTTTGAAAAAGATTCCACAATGGTAGAACTGGTCCAGCAGACTTTTGCGGACTCTGATTTTCGTTTCATGATTGATCTTGAAGGAGCCTTTCCCCTTGACGACGCACTGGCACTTGGCCGAAAAATGGATGAGGGAAAATTTGTTTGGCTGGAAGCGCCCATGGATGACACGCTACTTGAACAGTACAGTGTGCTCAGGAGAAAGCTGGGACAATCGATCCTGCCTGCCGGATATAATATCTATTCAGCCGATTTCATCAGGCAAGGGATCGAGCAACATAGTTGGGATGCAGGCCGGTTTGACGTCACCGTGATTGGCGGTGTTTCAACGGCGCTTGAGCTCATGATCATTGCCAATGAGGCCGGTTTGCCGATCGAAATCCAAAGCTGGGGGCACTCATTGGGTCAGGCCGCCAATCTTCACCTGATGCTGGCGAATGAGCACACCAGCTACTTTGAAGCGCCGATGCCGACGCAGGCATTCGAGTTTGGAATGAAAAATGCCATTCTGCTGAAACAGGGCCGAGTCTTTGCACCCGATAGGCCGGGTCTCGGCATCGAAGTCGACTGGGAGAACCTGAATAAAGCGGACTTCTACGTGCGTTCCGAGTAGCGTGATTATCCAGATCGTGTATGCATGTCTTGTGCCTCAGGTATCCAACAATGCATCTACCGCAATTTGAGCGGCATTGAATGCACCTTCCGTCATGGCGTCAGCAGTAGCATCTGAATTGGCAATGGCAATTCGCCCATACGGTTTGCGTGCCGCAATCCAGGGTGACCGTTCTGGCGGCAGCTCATCCAGCATCCAGGCTACCTGGCCCGAGTCAGGGTCATGACCGTAGGCATAACCATGGGGCCAACGATTTACGGTAATCGCGAGAATATCGCGCATCGGGTCAAATCCGCCGGGTGATAGGATGCGACTAAGCTGGTCCCTGATATTCCGCTCAAAAGTTTCAAAAGTAGTGTGGAGTAAAGAAGTACGTGCTGCATGCCATTGTTCTGACACTGGCTGGCCACGCATCTCTGCAACGAGAGGCGCCCTGAACAATCGCACGACCACCGCTTCTTCCGGCTTTCTTGCATGGCGATACCTGCCGATGTTTGTCGGTTCGGTCAGGTCGATAGCGTCGAAATAGCTGCCAGGACAACGTGCACCCCGAATACCGAGCTTTACGAATGAAGTCCAGTTTCGAATTAAAACATTCGTATAGATGAGTGGCGCTTTAATGGCCTGGGACAAGGCAGCCTTTTGCGCGTCAGGCAATTCACGGCAAATATGTGGGATAGCTGAGTTGTAGCACGCCATAATGCATCGCTCTGCCTTAATACGGTAGGCACGATTATCTTGCACATACGTGACCTCAACAGGCTCGGTACTATTCAGCTTACCTTGGTGCCTGACATCGATTACGGTGCTCTCAAGACGAATACGTACAGATGAGCCTGGCAGATCAATTGTGTTGTAATCAAAACGGGCCGTAACTACATCATCCAGTGCCTTGCCTGGCGCCACAGCAGGAATCAGTGAGCGGACCAGAAGACGGGTGATGGTCGCATTGCCATCCGGAAATTGGCAGAACACAGGCTCCTTGCTTGCCAGTTCAGGGTTGGTGGCCAGTTTCCCAAGACCACTTGTGCCTGGCCAGTCGCTATCTTTCGCAACCCACGCTGAGAGTTGATCGAGACCAATCGCCCAGGTAGCAGAACGCCACACAAAGGAGACCGCTTCCGGACTGATTCCAACCACATTCAGAAGATATTTTTCATAACTGGTTTTTTGCAGAAACGCGATTTTTTCTTTTGGATTGAGGTCTTTTAAATAATCAATGTCGGATTCATAGAGCAGAACCAGTTCTTTTTGCGCGGCATCTGACAGGGGGGTCTTCTTGAAAAATTCAGGCCACGACGGTTTGCCTGGACCGACTGCGAGTTTGTCTTCGCCAAACGTCTCGCGATCAAAAAAGACGGACCCATTCAGATTGTAAGATGTGTACAGTTTTTCATCGTGAAATTCGCTATATCGATTTGCGTCTATGCCTAATGAATTAAGCAGGTGGCGGCCCCGGTCATTGTAGCGATGTAGATTCTCGATGTTTTCTGTTCCGCCGTGGGAAAGTATCATCCGGTCTTCGTGCCAGAACTCATTGCGCTTGGCATGGCCGCCAAAGTCATCATGATTGTCGAGAATCAGAATCCGGGCATCCGGATTCGCTTCTCGATAGTACCAGGCGGATGCCAGCCCGCTGAGCCCTCCGCCGACGACAACAAGGTCGTATCGTTCGCCACTATCCTCCGGGTTGTCCCAGCGAACGCCATCGCGGAGTTTGTGGGCAACTTCATAGGATCCTTCATGACTACCTCGCATACCGTCACGAATCGGAGGATAATTGTTAACCAGCGTCTCAGTACCCTGTATCGGCTTGGCTGCCTCAGCATATGGCCATATCAGGCTACCACTGATTGAAACCGCCGCACCGCTGATAAAGTCGCGCCGCGTGATCGGTTGATTCATTCCGAGTTTCAGCTCTTTCACCATAGCTCTTTCACCATAGCTCCTTCAGCGGGCGTTCTTGTGTGAATTGCGTTTTTCCCATTTGGTATTTTCTACCACAGAACGCTTAAAATAGCTGCGCCAGTTATCCAATAGCTTTCCGTTCAATACAGTAAGGCCGGTGACCTGTAATACTTGGGCTTCCAGGATCGAACGATCGTGACAGTTCAAGCGGGCAGGGATGACAGTCAAGCCAGGTACCCAGAGTGGTGCGGTCACACAGGCATTCATCTTTTAGTTTGGAGTTCGGAAACTATATTCGCGGGCTAGATGCTGAGAGTTTCCCGAACCCACTGAATCTGTACTTAAGATGCAGCTTTGGGTCGAACATGTTGCCGATAGGCAGGTACTCCTATTCCAGATAAAGTAGCTATTATTCTATCTTTTTCGGTTGCTGGGTTTGGAGTACATTCAACCTCTCTCACGGAGTACGAACAATGGCTGACCAACAATTACCTGATTCCGCGCGAGTTGTTGTTATCGGCGGCGGTATCATTGGCTGCTCGGTGGCCTACCACCTGGCAGAAGAAGGCTGCGACGTTGTATTGTTGGAACGTGACCAACTTACCTCTGGCACAACCTGGCACGCGGCGGGTTTACTCACCAACTTTGGCTCCGGCTCTGAAACCCTCCTTGATATCCGTAAACATGCGAGGAATCTGTACGATCGACTGGAGCATGAGACCGGTCAACAGACTGGTTTTGTGGGCAGCGGATTTATCGAACTTGCCGCAGATGAGGACCGCGTTGAAGAGTATCGCCGTATCGCCGCCTTTAACCGACTGCACGGAAATGATATCCACGAACTCTCAGCCGCGGAGATAAAGGACCTGTTTCCATTAGCCGATGTGGATGACATTAAGGCTGGTTTCTATGCAGAGCACGACGGCCGTATTAATCCAGTAGACGTCACGATGGCGATGGCCAAGGGTGCGCGCATGAAAGGCGCGAAGCTGATCGAGAAAACGCCGATTCGCAAAGTACTGACCACCAACGGTGCTGTCTCGGGCGTGCGCACTGATAGGGGAGATATTCGCTGTGAGTTTGTCGTCAACTGCGCAGGTATGTGGGCTCGCCAATTGGGGGAACAAAATGGCGTGGTGATTCCTAACCAGGCAGCTGAACACTATTACCTGATTACCGAATCCATAGAAGGCATCACTAAGGATCTGCCGGTGTTGGAAGATCCATCGAAGTATGCGTACTATCGCGAGGAAACGGGCGGCCTGATGATTGGTCTGTTTGAACCTGATTGTAAGCCATGGCAATTAGAGGGGATTCCTGAGGATTTTTCATTCGGTGAACTGCCACCCGATTGGGATCGCCTCACACCGTTTCTTGAAAAAGCGATGGAAAGAGTCCCCATTGCCAGAGAAACTGGTATCCGAAAATTTTTCTGTGGTCCCGAAAGCTTTACCCCCGATCTTGCACCGGTCATGGGTGAAGCTCCAGAATTGCGTAATTATTTCGTTGCAGCAGGACTTAACTCCGTAGGCATTATCACCGGCGGCGGCTATGGCCGAGTCATTGCGCACTGGATACTCAACGGCAAACCCGATGTTGATGTCACCGGTTTCAATATCGATCGTTTTTCTGCCTACCAGTGCAATCCCGAATACCGACGGCAACGCGCGCTGGAATCGCTGGGGCTGGTTTACGCCTGCCATTTCCCGGATCGTCAGCCACAATCTGCTCGCGGTGCTCGCCGCTCACCGTTCCACGAGCGTCTCGTTGCGCAACGCGCGCACTTTCGCGACGTGAGTGGTTGGGAGTGCCCTGGTTGGTACGCCCCTGAAGGTCAACAACCTGACGAGGGCCCCCTCACCTATGGCCGTCCACAATGGTTCCCGCACTGGGAAGCAGAACATCGCGCCTGTCGCGAAGATGTGATCGCCATGGATATGAGTTTCATGGGCAAGTTTCTGGTACAGGGCCGGGATGCAGGTGCTTTTCTGGACTACCTGTCAGCCAATGAGGTTAATGGCGACAGCGAGAAAATTACTTACACCCAGTGGCTGAATGATGATGGCCTGCTGGAGGCGGATCTTACTGTCATCAAACTGGACAACGAAAAATTCATGGTCGTCACTTCGGATGTCGCTCATCGCCATACCGAGACATGGATGAAATGCCACATTGGTGTCGATCAACACGTATTTGTTACCGATGTTACGTCCGGCTACGGACAGTTGAACATACAGGGCCCTCGATCGCGTGAGCTGTTGCAATCAATAACCAGCGCCGATCTGTCCAACGAGGCATTCCCGTTTCGCACAGCTCGAGAAATTGATATCGGCCTTGGCCGTGTGCTGTGTGTGCGCATTACCTATGCGGGTGAACTGGGTTACGAGCTGAACATTCCCAGTGAACAGGCACTACACGTTTACGACCGTATTGTTCAGGCAGGCGCACAGTTTGGACTTCGCCATGCGGGTCTTAAGGCGCTGGCCAGTCTGCGACTTGAAAAGGGCTATCGTGATTACGGCCACGATATCGACAACATGGATGACCCCTTTTCAACCGGCCTGGGATTCGCCGTCCGATTGAACAAGGAGAGTGACTTTATTGGTAAAACCGCGAGTATCGAGCGCAAAGCCAGCATCAAGTACACCCATCGCCTCGTATCCATTTTGTTACGTGACCCGGAACCCATATTAATGCATCACGAAATTGTGCATCGAAACGGAAAGCCGGTGGGCTCCATACGGGCAGGTTCTTTCGGCCATACGCTGGGCGCGGGCGTCGGTCTCGCCATGGTTGAAGGCGATCCTGTCAATGCGGCTTACCTGTCAGAAGGCGAATGGACCGTGGTGATTGCAGGGAGGGTATACCCAGCCGATGTCTCGCTGAAACCTTTTTACGACCCGGGAATGGTTCGTATCCGAAGTTAGTGGCTGAAATACTGCGCCTGAAATATCAGGCCTCGTACCAACGTCCATCCGGGTCAGCAGGAAACACCCCGAGATGTTTTCCATGAGCCTGATACCCCATAAGCCTTCGAACGATTTCAGGATAACTGTCCGCTAATTCACGAGGTACCGACAGATACTGGTTTTCTTCCTGACGAAGCCAACCCAGGGCGTAAGTATTGATTATTCCTGCCCGTGGATGTTTCGAGTTGTTGGCACCGCCACCATGCAAGAGAGACCCAAAATACAACAGCACGGACCCTTTTGGCATCTCGGCACTAATGACAGAGGGTTCATCGATCCTGGGGACCTGCCCGGTCCAGTGGCTGCCCTGAACAAGTCTGGTGGCACCGTTCTCAATCGTGAAATCATCGAGCGCCCACATGGCGCCAACCTGGAATTCTACTTTCGGTATTTTCAGCGGGTAAAAGCTGTCATCCTCGTGCAATTCCTGCGCTGCTTGACCCGGATAGATCTCAATCGCGGTTGTGCTGCCCAGTCTGATACATTCACAGTGCGGGCCAAGTACTGCATCGGCTACCCGCAGCACCCGGGGATGGGCAATCAGGTCAGCAGAATGTTTCGCCAGGCCAAGCAGTGCACTCAGGCGCAGAGTCTGGTAGCCGTTGAAATCATTTTGAAATCTGGCGCCCTCCCGATCAAAATGAGGCCTGAGTTCATCCATGATCACTTTAAGCAGAGGTGCCTGGGCCAAATGTTCGACAACCACGGCACCATCTCGCACCAGACATTCGATGACAGTTTCTGTATCTACATCACTTGAAAGGTTTTCCATCAATCCGCCACCTGGCAATCCACACACAATCCTTCTGGCAACTCAAATGTTTCTCGAAATCAGAGGCCGGAAATGAGTGTACAACATCAATGAACAGATTTAACTGTCTTGATTGATGGTGCCTCTTTTGGTGTACCCGTCGGTCCATTGAGCTGTAGGCCAGAAGGCTCAGCTACTCGCCCTGGCGTAGCGGTTTTTAACAGGGTTTTTAGCATTGTACGTGGCAGTGTCTGCCGTTGAGATCAGGTGTTTCATCGCGTCGCCGTCGTCAGGGGCGATAGCGAAACCAATGCTCCCAGACAGTGACCTACCGCTATCGCTTCGTTGATACAGAAGGATTACGGTGGGAGCGAAAAGTAGACCGCTGGCTCCATTTCGAGCGCAATTTGATGCAGAAAGAGGCAGAGTACTCCCACTACTGAGTCTCAAAATAGTTAACTTGTCAGTACCCTTCGAGGATCTGTTCAGGTTGAGACTTGGCGATAAAGCCCGAGCCAACTTTTTTCTGGGTTCGATTTGTCATGTGTTTTGTTCTCTGTATTTGTTAGTTCGCTTTCGGGTATGAACCGACTAAATGCGGCCGACCGATTTGTCGATACGTGCTATCAGTTCAGCATCCAATGACCCGGCAGCTTCTGCAGCAACGCACTCCTGAAGCTCAGTGCGGTTCTTTACACCAAGGATCACGCTGTCAACACCATCCATAGAGAGCGCGTAGCGGTGAGCGAGGGACGCCGGTGATTCGCCGACTTCTTTTGCAATCTCCCGGAAAGGTGCGGCGCGACTGAAGTCCTGCATTTCAGGGTCTTCTTCAGGCATGTCGCGGTCGATAGAATCTGTCAGGGCACCCGCCTGTACTGCACGAATACCCAGTACTCCCACACCGTTTTCACGGGCTGTGCGGATGATGTCCCGTGATTGGGGCGGCTCAGTGAAACGGGCCATACCCCCGGGGGAATCAAGCAGGTTAGTGATGCACTGGGTGATGGCGGGACGTACCTCGGCCTGCAATACCTCGATAATGGTCTGAGGGAGACCGACGCCAGTAATACCCCAGTCACCGATAAGGCCTTCGGATTTCAAAGTTTCAAAAGCGGGGACCACCTGGTCCTTGAATATGGGATGTGGCGTCGCCACCCGGTCTTGAATGTGTTCAGGGACACCCAGGCGGTATCCCTCCGGCAGTATGTTGGAATGCAGCACGAAAAGGTCGACGTGTGACAGGTTCATTACCGACAGGCTGTTCTCCAGAGACTTGCGCAAAATGTCTTCAACCGGGGTTGTTCCCGGATTGCCAAGCATGCATTTGGTGAGGATGCGTAGGCCCTCTGGTAAACCGTCAGGGTAGGCAGCACCAACAACACTTTCTGCCTCTCCGCGACCATAGAGGGGCGCAACATCAATCAGGTTAACGCCGGCATCAATAGCGTCGGTCAAAACAGTGATGGCTTCATCCCGTGTTGTATCACCCCATACCTGGCCTATACCGCCACCACCGATGGTCAGGGCGCTGATGGGCCAGAGTCGGCCCAGTTGATTTTGTTTCATGGTTATTCCTTCTGTTGCAAGTGTTAGTCAAGACCAGCCAGGTATACGCGTATGAATTGTTGCAGCCGTTGCTGGTAACCGGCGGAGTCAGGAGCGCCAGTCTTCAATCCAATGACGGCGTACATGATTTATTAGACAATTTGGAGAATATTAGACACATTCCCCTTAACGGCCTGTTGGGGCCTCGATATGGCCCGCCCAGAGAGATTCGAACTCCCGACACCCAGGTTCGAAGCCTGGTGCTCTATCCAGCTGAGCTATGGGCGGCTCAAGGAGCGGCGATTATAGTGAAAAGCTGGCGCAGTGACTACTGCGGGTTTTAATTTAGTTGGCATCCCTTCCCATATGCCTATCAACGGGTATCACCCGCAGGTCAAACAATGAGATTAATCGTTGAACTTTCGGCTTGCTGACCTGATGTATCTGCTGCCCACGTTGCTGGTGTGTGCTGGGCTGTGGGAATTAGCTGAAATCGAATTCCTGTTGCTTGAATGTGACATCGCCTATCTTTCTTGATTTTGGATGCGGGCATCGGAGTGCCGATGGCAAGGTTTTCGTTTATCTTGAACGGTCCTTGCTCAGAGGAATTGCCGTGCGTGATGGTAGCTTAAACGGTTTTTGTTCGCTCCTGAGGGCCTCCAGTGAATACACTGAAGCATATTGGGAATCGCCGGACTGGCAACCGGGGTAGTTGCTAGTGGGTGTGCTCCAGCATTGTTATTCGCTCGCTGCCTTCTAAAAGGGGTGCCAACTCTGAAATAACGCTCTTTCTTTCAGGAGAATGCAGCCAGGACTCCCAGTGTTCAAGGCTCTCCCACTTCGACATGATCATTCTTCGACCCGGGTCAAGTTTGTCTTTGAGAGACTCACCCGCGATACAGCCGGGCGCACGGACAACCTGACCGGTGGTGCGTTTCACCGTGCAGTCGTAGTAATGCTCTAATCCCTGGGCGATCCGTCGATCTATAAGTACCCTGATCCTGGCCGCATAAGTCGCAGTAAGTTGGGCGGCGAATTATACTCACCTGACCCTACAAGCATAGGTCCGTTTTTCCGATCAAAATCGATATATAATCGGTCCAATTGAAAATATTTGCAGGTAATACTGCAATTTAACTTTATGCAGAGCCCTAATGATACTCGAAGCTGACGTAGATATTGACGCCACTGGCCTTCGCTGCCCGGAACCTCTTATGGTGGTGCGTAATAAGCTGATGGATATGTCGTCGGGACAGATCATTAAGATCAGTGCAACCGACCCTTCAACCTCCTGGGATTTCCCGAATTTCTGCAAGTTCCTTAGCCATGAAATGGTCCATCAGGAAAACGAGGGTGATATCTACCTTTACTGGATAAAAAAGGGGTAGACCACCCGGTCATGTCATTAACCGTTCACCACTATTTCGCCTATGGCAGCAACATGAATCCTGACAGGGTCCGGCAGCGCAAAATGTCGTTCGAGTCCGCAGATTCAGGGCACCTGTTTGACTATTCGCTCAGATTCAATAAGCGGTCTCTGAAGTATCCTGGCGCCGCTGCAGCCAATGTAATGGCAGTGGCCAAAGGGGTCACTGAGGGAGTGGTTTATCGGCTGGTTGACCCATTGCAGATCGAAATGATGGATCCCTACGAAGGTTATCCTGTCCGGTATACCCGAATCGCGCTACCGATTGTTACCAGCGCGGGTATTGTTGATGCGTGGGTATACATTGCCAATAAAGATCATGTCACTGAAGGGCTGGCTCCTGCACGGTGGTATTTAAATCACTTGCTGGCGGGCAGGGATTATCTTTCAGGGCCGTATTTAGAGTCTCTTAGCCAAACAAAATGTTTGCATGATTCAGATATCGAGCCTGTTTGATGCTTGCTGAGCAGATTTGTGAAACTTTTAACCGATGCTTCGCACAGTCTCACACGAAGCTGGTGGGTGGTGCGTCCGAGCCCCTTTATGAACCTGGTAAGCACGAAGACCGTGTTTATTTTCGTGAGGATTATGCGTCAAGCGCGCTGCACGAAATAGCTCACTGGTGTATTGCGGGCGCCGACCGTCGCCAGCAACCTGATTATGGTTATTGGTACCGCGACACGCGAGACGTAAAGCAGCAACGCACGTTTGAAACCGTCGAAGTAAAACCGCAGGCGCTAGAGTGGATTTTTAGTGTGGCGGCGGGTGTAGATTTTCGGGTGAGCTGCGATAATTTTGATGAAAGTACCCTCGATATGAGTGGCTTCAGTGCCCAGGTGCATGCCGCAGTCATTGCCTGGCTGGGTGGCATGCCGCCACGTGCAGAGCGATTCATTCACGCACTTGTTGCGCAGACGGGCAATCAACAGGCGCTGACAAATGACACCTACAGGGAGCCGCCAAAATGACTGACGCCAGTATCAATGCTATCCCCGATAGCTACAGTACAGATCCCGGGTTTGATCCGGCGGAGGATCATACGGGTCCCTTTTACTACTGCGAGACTTCTGCAGGCTTCGACTGCCTGTTTCTACCCAAGGCAAAGAACTGTAACGTCAATGGGCTGGTCCACGGTGGCGTGCTGATGACATTTGCGGATTTTTCGCTGTGTATGGCCGCAACCAATCATTACAGAGAAGAG
>Ga0206679_10000884_pt1 | contig 25104 bp, 22 predicted proteins | sample M110012015metaG_FD_155464 | JGI IMG/M metagenome (GOLD analysis project Ga0206679, IMG submission 155464) | Ammonia-oxidizing marine archaeal communities from Monterey Bay, California, United States - M1 100m 12015 | ecosystem: Environmental > Aquatic > Marine > Intertidal zone | place: USA... | reverse complement strand
GTAAGTTTTATCTTTTTCATCCATCTTCGTCGCAGACACGACGAGATAGCTTTGTTTCACATCAACTGAAAGGTCGGTGTCTGAAAAGCCAGCCACCGCAATCGAGATGCGATATGCATCGTCGTCAGTTTTTCGATATTGTAGGGTGGGTAGGTATTTGCGTTCGAACCTGTTGATGCGACTTGATCCATCAGGTCAGCAATCTGGTCAAAACCAACGGTGGCGCGGTAAAGCGGTGCAAAGTCGTATGTACGCATTGTTATCCTCACTTGAGCGATATCAGGGGCCACGCTTTCCATCATGGACAAGCGCAGACGGGTTGCTATGCACGGACCCCGATTGGGCATCCGCTTCAATCAATGTGGGTAAGATTTCGAGCCGTTCAAGACCCTGTCAGGGCTTCACGAAGGTGGCGCCGGGCTGGTTACTTATTTGGCCTGCTCGCAAACGAGGCCTGAGCGCGAATTGCTCGACCAACAACGCCTCTTGCAGTTGAACCAGTGGCGGACCAAGCGAGGTCCCAAGCGAAACGGCCTCGCCTTCAACCTCGGCCTTTGCTGACACAATGGATACGATTTGTGGCACGCCACCGTTGATTACGAAAATTGGCGCGCCTGAGCTTCCGAAATCAACGGTGCACGAAGTCACAAGGACTCCGTTCTGCTGAGCAAGAACCCTGCACGTTTCTTGAAGCGCGGGCGCCTCTGACCTGCCAGCCCCATAGCTGACAACGCCCACCTGAGCACCGCGACGGGGTCGTTCTGCTGTAGCAAAGGGAGCGATCTGTTCGTCGAGGATAGGATATTCCAGTTCCAACAACGCGAGATCGTTAATCATGACCCCCGTTGAAAATTCTGTGTCAAAAGCAAAGTCAGGGTGCACTAGTGCTCTGCGCACAGTGCGATGGGCTGATGCCCGACCGCTGCGCCAACCTGCCAAAAACTCGATATCACTGTCGGAAACACGGGTGCCAGTTGCCTTGTCAAACAGGCAGTGCCCTGCGGTCAGGACAATATCAGACGCGATCAGAGTGCCCGTGCAAAAGCTTGAGCTGCCGATATTCAGCCTGCCTACAGCCCTCCAGGCGGTCGCCTCAGATTCGCTATTCAAACCGCGCAATGGCGCATCCTTGGCCATAGCCGAGCAGGTCACGAGAGCCACAACAAAAGAAATTGCCATCCAAAATCGCATAAGCCAGTATCACTCCGATCCAAAGGACTGTCGGACCGGTTTAAGCCGCAACGGAGGCGGAATTAGGGCAAAAGGTCCAATTTATCGCAATATTGGAACATCACTGTCAGTGCGGTCAAGGCTTGCAGGGCGCGGGCCACCCGTGGCCCAATCCAGTAACTCGACCGTGTGCACCACAGGCACAGCAGCTGCCGACCCAATCTGCATCATACATCCGATGTTACCAGCCGCGATGATATCAGGCGACTTTGCCATCAGTGTATCGACCTTACGCTTTTGTAATTGCTTAGATATTTCAGGCTGCATCAAATTATAGGTGCCTGCGGACCCACAGCATAAATGGCTGTCACGAGGTTCGACAACCTTGTACCCCGCGCGCTTTAGCAAATCCTTGGGAAAAGTCTTGATCTGCTGTCCATGCTGCAGCGAACAGGCCGCGTGATAAGCAACCGTGATATCCTTTGGGGCGCTTTGTGGAAGCTCCAGTTTCATCAACACTTCGCTGACATCCATCGCAATTCCCGCAACGCGTGCAGCATCATCAGCCAAAGCATCATTGCGAAACATGTGGCCATAGTCCTTGACCGTCGTGCCGCAGCCGCTTGTGTTAATCACAATAGCATCAAGCCCGTCGCCATCCATTTCTTTGGCCCAAGCCCTGATATTTTTGGCGGCGGTGGCGTGGCTTTGAGCGGATTTTCCCATATGGTGCGTCAACGCCCCGCAGCATCCTGCCCCTTCGGCCACGACAACTTCGGCCCCAAGACGCGTCAGCATACGGATGGTTGCGTCGTTGATATCTGTGTTCAGCGCCTTTTGCGCACAGCCCGTCATCAGTGCAACACGCATCTTTTTTGGGGTTGTCGGCGCAAAGCTTTGCGGATCGTCATTGCGACTGACCGGAGGGATATATTTCGGGGCCATCTCAAGCATCGCGCGCAGCCGCGCATCTGGCATAAGCCACGCAAAGGGGCGACCAATCTTGGCCCCAAGAAGCGCCACGCGAAACCGCATCGGATAGGGCAAAATCTGCGCCAGCACCCAGCGCAGTACGCGGTCTGACAAGGGGCGCTTGTAATTATCTTCGATATATTCACGCGCGTGATCCACCAGATGCATGTAATGGACACCCGAGGGGCAGGTCGTCATACAGGCCAAACAGCTTAGGCAACGATCGATATGTTTGACGACTTTTGCATCTGGCGTTCGCGCGTTTTCGAGCATGTCCTTGATCAGATAGATGCGGCCCCGCGGGCTGTCCAGTTCATCGCCTAACACTTGGTAGGTCGGACAGGTTGCGGTGCAAAATCCGCAGTGCACACAGTTGCGCAGAATTTCGTTTGAACGTTCGACCTGAGGGTCAGTGAGCTGCTCGGGAGTAAAAGTCGTTTGCATGTTAATCCGCCATTATGTGAGCCGTGGCAAAGCCAAACCACGAAATCGTTTTGCCCATTTTGCCTGGGGCTTGCGCCCAGCGCCGGGCGCTATATCCAATGTTTTCCAGCGGATTGCGCCCATTGCAAAGACTTGAACCACTATCGACAAGAGCCAACTGGAAAAGGCGTTCGCGAAAATAACTCCCGGTCGCAAAAATCGCAACAACACAGGACGCAGCGCCGGTCCGACGGCAACCGCCATAGTATACACGCCAAACCTCATCGGTCCGCCATCAGCCCCGGATTAAGGATGCCGCGTGGATCGAATCGGCCGCGCAAGGCCGCACTGAGCGCTGCGACCCCAGCCGCTTCTGGCTGAAACACGGGTCCGGCTCTGCGCAGGTTATCCGGCCCCTTGAATAGCGTAGCATGTCCACCCAGCGCAGCCACATGGCTTTGCAGCTGCATGTGCGTGGCACCTGCGTCGCCCCCGGTTTGACCGATCCAGAGCAAACCACCACCCCAATCCATCATACAGGCACAGCCTGCGGGCAATGCACCAGCAACAATTGGCCCATCACTGGGCTTGACCGAAACGCGCCAAATCGCATCGGCCTCATGCAATGGTTTTGCGTCGCGCACCCGCGTCCAGTCGGCCTTAGCATCCAGATGTGATGCGCCAAACTTCGACAGGTCTTTTTGTACTGCGTCTGCCCGGTAGGCGACGGACGCTGCAAACCCTTCAAACCGCAGCCAGACAGCCCCGTCTATCCAGGCGGCACCGCTGACCTCATATGGAGAGGCAAGCGCACGCGACATTGCGCCAACCGCCAGTTGCGGTGTCAAATCCTCAATAATCAGTGTGGCTGTGTCCTCAACATCTGGTAAAACTTTAAGGCTGATTTCAGTCATCACGCCCAGTGTTCCCCAAGAACCGGCCATCAACTTGACCAAATCATATCCCGTGACATTTTTCATCACACGCCCACCGTTCTTTATCACGATGCCTGCGCCATCAACAAAGCGCACACCCAGCGCATAATCACGTGCAGCACCACCCTGAATGCGGCGCGGACCGCTGGCGTTAGTGGCAATAACCCCACCGATCGTTGATGCGCCAGACACTCCGAGCATTTTAGATAGGTCATAGGGCTCAAACGCAAGGCGCTGGTTTTCTGCGGCGAGTATCTTTTCAATCTCAGCCACGGGCGTGCCTGCCTGTGCAACGATGGTCAGGGCCGCAGGCTCATAGAGCGTCACCCCTGTCAGCCCGGATACATCCAGCGCTTCGCCCTGCGCCGGACGGCCAACCGCGCGCGTACCGCCGCCCCGAATGTTCAACGGTCCGGTTGCATCGCGCACAGCGATTGCCAATTCATCTTCTGTCTTCAACATGTTCATCTTCTTTTGGCCCGAAATTCCTTGCCACAAAGGCGGTTGCCTGATCCCAGCAGATTGCGTGAATGCCCTATTCTGCTGCCATGACCACAGCACGACGGGGTTCAGACACAGCCAAAGGAAATACCTTGGCGGGGTTCAACAACCACTTATCATCGAACACATCTTTGACGGCCATCTGCGCCTCGAGGTCAGAGGCCGCGTATTGATATGTCATCAAGTCGCGCTTTTCGATACCAACGCCATGCTCTCCCGTCAGGCACCCCCCAACATCCACGCATAGCTTTAGAACTTCCGCTCCAAACTCTTCACAGATCTCAAGATCACCGGGCTTGTTCGCGTCATAGCAAATCAGCGGATGCATGTTGCCATCGCCCGCATGGAATACATTGCCCACGGCTAGGCCATATTCCTTTGACATCTCGCCAATGCGGCGCAGAACATACGGCAGTTCCGTAACAGGGATAGTCCCATCAAGACACATGTAATCGCTGACCCGGCCAACAGCCGAAAAGGCTGCTTTGCGGCCTGCCCAGATGCGCGAATTTTCTTCGGATGAAGCGCTTTCGCGCAGGGCTACTGGATTGTGACGTTTTGCAATCTCTGTGATCAACGCCAGTTGCGCATCGATCTCTTGCTCTGATCCTTCAACTTCGACGATCAGCAGCGCTTCACAGATCGGGTAATCCGCCTTGGCAAAATCTTCGCAGACTTCGATCAACATACGGTCCATGAACTCGATCGCAACCGGAAGCACACCTGCCTTGATGATATCGGCAACGCAAGCACCTGCAATTTCCGTGCTGTCAAAACCCATCAGCACTGGCCGCGCGCCTTCGGGCTTATGCAGAATGCGTAATGTAGCTTCTGTGACGACGCCCAACTGACCTTCAGATCCACAAATAACACCCAACAGGTCCAACCCGCCTGAATCCAGATGCGCGCCGCCAATCTCAATCACGGTGCCGTCCATCTGAACCATGGTCACACCCATCAGATTGTTTGTGGTCACCCCGTACTTCAAACAATGCGCCCCGCCCGAATTCATCGCGATATTGCCAGCAATAGCACAAGCTAACTGGCTCGACGGATCAGGTGCATAGAAAAAGCCGTCCGATTCGACAGCGCCCGTTACGCTCAGGTTTGTGCGCCCGGTCTGCACCCGAACAAAACGGTTGTCGTAGTCGGTCTCCAGAACGTCGTTCATCCGTGCAACTCCCAGAATCACACAGTCAGCAGTCGGAAGAGCACCGCCTGCAAGCGATGTCCCTGATCCGCGCGGCACCACCGGCACGCCCTCCTGGTGGCAAATGCGCAGGACATCCGCCACTTCCTTTGTCGAAGCAGGCAAAACGGCCAGCATGGGCGGGCATCTGTACGCGGTCAGGGCGTCACACTCGTAGGCACGCGTCTCGGAAGGGTCATCAATGACCGCATCAACAGGCAACACCTCGAGTAGACGTTCAGCCACACGCGCTTTGCGCGCGAGAACGGCAGAATTGGGAATGGGCATTTCCATGGCAACCTCCTTTGTATTGGTAAAATAATATGACCAATTTTTGCAGGATGCAATCCTAGATTCTGCGGTGTAAGACCACACCATGAATTGGCTTGATCGCATCTTACTCTTTGACGCATTGGACTTCTTGGCGCTTGGCTTGCTGGTGACTGGTTGGCTGCTCATCAGTTGGTGCATAGAGCGGCCCAAAGCAAAGAATCCTTCGACGTCGCAAATCATGGCCGGATTTCGCCGCGAATGGATGATGCAGCTGATCACCCGCGATCCTCGGGTCTTTGACGCCTTGATCGTGTCAAGCCTGCGACAAGCAACCGCTTTCTTTGCGTCAACAGCGGTTATCGCCCTTGGTGGCACATTGGCGGTGCTTGGAAATGCCGACCGGCTGGCAGGCGTGGCCAACGATTTGGTTTTGGCGACTGCTCCCGTCTTTGTTTGGGAGGCTAAGTTGGTGATCCTAACTCTGTTTCTGACCAATGCCTTTCTCAAATTCGCGTGGGCCAACCGATTGTTCGGCTACGCGACAGTGGTGATGGCGGCGGTCCCGAATGATGTCGACAATCCGGGATGCATGATTCGTGCACGCCAGGCCGGAGAGATTCATATTACCGCTGCCAGATCATTCAATCGCGGGCTTCGGTCCGTCTATTTCGCGTTGACAGTCGTCGCTTGGCTTGCAGGTCCAATCGCCTTGATGATCGCCACAGCCTTTACACTTGCAGTAATTTGGCGTCGTGAATTCGCGTCACACTCTCGCAACATTCTATTGGGCACGAAAACGTAACCGCAAGGCGGCTGCATTGCCGTCTGTTCAGCGGTTAAAGTAGAAACAAATCTATCAAAATTGATTAATTAACAACATTGGCTTGGCGCTCCCAGCGCTCGTTTTCTTTGCAGCTCGACCAATAAGGTCAACCAGGATCCCATACTTCGTCTTGCCAGATATAATCGGTTATTTGCGCGTATGCGCCGTAATAGAGCCCCCAAGAATCGTATCGCGTAGCGGCTTTTTGCTTACACCCGGTGATACGGCGCGCCAGCAAGAATCGACGCCGCGCGATACAATTGCTCTGCCAGCATCACCCGAACGAGCATGTGCGGCCAAACCATCTTACCAAAAGACAACAGATGATCAGCATCTGCGCGCAAACCCGGTGCAATTCCATCAGCACCACCAATAACAAAGGCCACATCTGAACGCCCGGTATCGCGCCAGCCTGCCAACCGATTGGCAAACGCAGGCGAAGTTTCAACCCTGCCCCGTTCGTCCAGACAACAAATTACGGCACCCTTTGGTAGGGCACGACGCAGCAGGACAGCCTCCGCTGTCATCCCACCGCCCTTGCGGTCTTCAACTTCCACCACAGAAAGTGGCCCAAGGCCTAAGCCCCGGCCCGTCCGGTCAAAACGCGTTATATATTCTGAAATCAAATCTGCTTCTGGACCGCCGCGCAGGCGACCCATAGCGCACAGATGGAAACGCACTAGAATTCGTTCAGTTGGCTGCGGCTGTCGTTGGCTGCCACATCTTTTCCAACTGATAGAATTCTCGTACTTCGGGCCGGAATACATGTACGATCACGTCGCCCGTATCTATTAGGACCCAATCACCAGTATCTTTGCCTTCGACCCGCGCACCGCGTCCAAACATCGCTTTTAGCCGCTCCACAAGTTTTCCCGATATGGCCGCAACCTGCCGAGATGACCGCCCCGTGGCAACAACCATGTAATCGCAAATCTCGGTTCTACCGCGCAGATCCATCTGCACAACATCTCCGGCCTTGTCATCGGAAAGTGAGGAAAGAATTTCAGCCAGAAGTGTCTCGCTTGTGGCCTTGGATGTGGCGCCAGTCATAACAACCGAAGCTTGATCAGCGGGTTGACCCGCTTGAGCAGAGATTGACAGGACAGTGTCCTCCTTTTCGTCGTGCCGCTAAATCCTCGGCGCTGGTTTGCCACAAATGTAACAGCCCTTTAACAACATTTCAACAAACGCCAAACCTTTCTGGGTGCGGCAGATGCACCTCTTTCTGCATTTTTGTGCGGTTGAGAGTGCCGCGCCCTCTATCTGGGGTCTGCATCTGGCCTGACGCGTCGCCCAAAATCGCCATTAGATGAGTTGTCGAATGAGGAATGGAATTCAGCGGCAATGCATCTGATCACCGCTTTGGACTTCAATGTGGTCACTATAGCCTTTCATGAAATACCGAAAGCTTTGGGCATTATCTAACACATAAAAACCTTTGGTTTTCGAAAGTGTTGAATAATTAAATTTTTTCTCACAACGCTTTAATGCGTCCCGTGTGACCGAACCAACAGCATACAGGGCAAGTGCCGGTATCCATGATATGCACATCATGGAGCCACAAATGGCTGCATTTGCTTGAACCGGGGCAGGAATCCGGGTAACAGCGGACGCTATGATACGCCTTTTTGATATGGACGACCGCGCCCGTTTGCGTGAACGCTTTTTCGGAGCGACACACACAGTCTTAGCAAGGCGATGAGGCGTGCGTGACCTCACGCAATATACGTCCGATGTTTTCGATGTCTCTACAACCCAAAGGGAGAGGACCTGATGTCCCCCAAAACGCTTTATGACAAAATCTGGGATGCGCATGTCGCCCACGAAGCCGAAGATGGCACCTGTTTGCTGTATATCGACCGCCACCTTGTGCACGAAGTGACCAGCCCTCAGGCATTTGAAGGGCTGCGCATGACCAATCGTCAGGTGCGCGCGCCTGACAAGACGATTGCAGTACCGGATCATAACGTACCCACAACAGCCGGGCGGGATGACCCCAAGAACATGACAGATGACAGCGCCATTCAGGTGGCCGCGTTGGACAAGAACGCCAAGGATTTCGGCATACACTATTACCCGGTATCTGATGTTCGACAGGGCATTGTTCATATCGTCGGGCCGGAGCAAGGCTGGACGCTGCCGGGCATGACCGTCGTCTGCGGCGACAGTCACACCGCAACTCACGGCGCGTTTGGCGCATTGGCGCATGGTATCGGCACCAGCGAAGTGGAGCATGTGCTGGCCACTCAAACGCTTATCCAAAAGAAATCAAAGAATATGAAGGTCGAGATCACTGGCAAGCTCGCGCCCGGCGTGACGGCCAAAGACATCACCATGTCTGTCATCGGCCAGACCGGAACCGCTGGTGGCACGGGCTATGTCATCGAATATTGCGGTGAAGCCATCCGCGATCTTTCAATGGAAGGGCGCATGACGGTCTGCAACATGGCAATCGAAGGCGGCGCACGCGCGGGTCTGATTGCACCGGATGAAAAGACCTTTGCGTATTGTATGGGCCGTCCACACGCACCCAAAGGTGCTCAATGGGAAGCTGCCTTGGCATGGTGGAAGACCCTTTACTCGGACGATGACGCCCATTGGGACGAGGTCATCACGATCAAAGGCGAAGACATTGCACCTGTCGTGACCTGGGGCACCTCGCCCGAGGATGTGCTTCCAATCACCGCTAATGTGCCAGCAGCGTCCGATTTCGATGGCGGCAAGGTCGGCGCGGCGCAACGTTCGCTTGATTATATGGGGCTGGCGCCCGGCACACCGCTAACGGACATTGAAATCGACACAGTCTTTATTGGATCTTGCACTAACGGTCGGATCGAAGATTTGCGGGCGGCTGCCGAGATTCTGAAAGGCAAAAAAATCAAGGTTAAACGCGCCATGGTCGTTCCAGGATCTGGCCTTGTACGTGCACAAGCCGAAGAGGAAGGGCTTGCCGACGTCTTCAAAGAGGCCGGTTTCGAATGGCGTCTGGCAGGATGCTCGATGTGTTTGGCAATGAATCCCGATCAGCTGGCCGAGGGTGAGCGGTGCGCCTCCACCTCGAACCGCAACTTTGAAGGACGCCAGGGCTATAAGGGCCGTACACATTTGGTTTCGCCGGGCATGGCTGCAGCGGCGGCGCTGACGGGCAAGCTCACTGATGTGCGGGAGATGATGTGATGGAAAAATTCAACACAATGACGGGCATCGCAGCGCCCATGCCACTGGTCAATATTGACACTGATATGATCATACCCAAGCAATTCCTGAAAACGATCAAGCGCTCAGGTCTGGGCGTGAATCTGTTTGATGAAATGCGCTATGATCGACAGGGCAACGAGATACCAGATTTCGTTCTTAATCAGGATGCCTATCGCCAAGCCGAGATCATCGTGGCTGGCGAAAACTTTGGCTGCGGATCAAGCCGCGAGCACGCACCTTGGGCGATCAAGGATTTTGGTATTCGCTGTGTCATTGCACCCAGTTTTGCAGACATCTTTTATAACAACTGCTTTAAGAACGGGATCCTACCAATCGCACTGCCGCCTGAGACGGTGGATGTGTTGATGAAAGACGCAGAAAATGGCGCAAACGCGCGATTGACTGTAGATCTAGAGGCACAAACCGTCACAAATTCGGATGGCCAAGTCTTTAGCTTTGAGGTTGACCCGTTCAAAAAGCACTGCCTCATGGAAGGCCTTGATGACATTGGACTGACAATGGCCAAGGCGGACAGCATTGACAGCTTTGAAGCCATCGCCTCCCAAGCGCGCCCTTGGGTCTGAGCCAGAGGTCAATCACTTTCGGCAGATTTATAGTTAACGCGATGAGTTCTGTCGGGCCCAATCAAACAGTATTGGACCCGACAAAATTTTACCAACTCAAATGATGCACAAAGGCATCACACCTTTACCTAAAAAGCTGGCGCTTCTGTCTTATACTTGCTCTGACACTTGAGCATTTGGGCCAATCAAGGCAAGATTGTGGCGAAAATGAGGCGCTCGTCTCAGCTGACGTGATCAAGTTGGAACAAGTCCGCGACAAAGTATCGTGGCTGGCCAGTTTGAAAGGTAAGGGCATGATAGCACGAATAACAGAAGCGGCATTGCGCGGTGTCTTGGTTTCACTGGTCGTAGCAACACCGGCGCTTACACTGCCAAGCGTATCAATAGACTCATCTCAAGCAACTGTTTTTATTTCTCTTATCGCTGCGGTTATGGTTTTCCTGGAGTACTATTCAGACAGTCCCAGCATCGTGGAATTCCGCGACGCAGCTCCGGTTAATCGCTTGCGCTTTTTTGCGCTGTTCGCAACGGTCCTGATCCTAAGTTTGATTGGTAAGGGCATGGCAGAACCCACGGACTTCACAGAGGCGTTGACGTCAATTGGCACAATTGTGGGCAGCGGTTTCGACTTTGCCTTTTCCCCAGTCCGACTTGTGGTGTTAATGTTGCCTGCCGGAACAGATGTCGAACTAACCCAGACGGTACGTGCTGCGGCTGGAATTTCCTGCCTTATCTCGGTGCTTGCGGTGTCAGCATTTGTGTTTGTAGTGCGGGTTAGGGGATGGCCCACGCCGGGATCTTTCTTTAATTTATGGGTAAATTTGCCCCTGTTCAATCCTACGGCTGGCCCCGAAATGTTGCATCGGTTACGGCGCGATGCGTGGCTCAATATTGCCTTTGGTTTTCTTTTGCCCTTTGTCATTCCCGCAGTGGTCAAGGCTGTTGCTGACCTGATAGACCCGTTCATGTTACAAAACCCTCAAACCTTGATCTGGACGTTGACCGCATGGGCCTTTTTTCCCGCCAACATGATCATGCGCGGCATCGCGATGCAGCGGATTGCCGAAATAGCGCGCGACCAACGCAAGCGGGCCTTTACCACGTCGGAAGGCGAATTGCGGGTTATCTGAAAATTGCATGCGGTCTGCTGCTGGCCCTGAGCCTACCAGCCCAATCCCAGCCTCTGCGCATCGCCACCTACAATGTTGAACTTCAGCGTGATGGACCCGGCCTGTTGCTGCGTGATCTGGCGCGTGGCAAAGATCCGCAAATCGCCGCTGTACTTGATGTTATTGCGACAGCGGATGCCGACGTATTGGCAATTCAGAATTTTGACTACGATCTAACGGCCGAGGCGTTGAGCATTCTGGCAAAGGCGGCAGATTATCCGCACTATTTCGCGTTGCGCCCAAATGCTGGGATGCCAACCGGGTTGGATATGGACGGGGATGGTAAATTGGGTGGGCCGGCCGATGCACAAGGCTACGGCCGTTTCTCGGGCCATGGCGGCATGGCGATCTTGTCTCGATACCCCATCATGACAGATAGCGTTCAGGATTTGTACGATCTTCTGTGGAAAGACGTTCCAGACGCTTTGTTGCCAGTCATCGCAGATGGCCCTTTTCCAAGTGCAGACGCACTTGCCGTGCAACGGTTATCGACCACGGGGCATTGGATTGTTCCGATCGAAGTACCAAAAGGCCAGTTTGACTTGATGACCTTTCACGCCAGCCCACCAGTTTTTGATGGCCCCGAAGACCGCAATGGTCGCCGTAACCACTATGAAATACGACTGTGGCAGCAGGTACTGGATGGTGACATTGGCACAGCCCCGGCAAACCGCTTTGTGATCGCAGGCGATGCCAATCTTGACCCAGACGATAGTGACGGTATCCGGTCTGCAATCGACAATTTGCTGGCAGATATGCGCCTCCAAGACGTGCGCCCCACTGGTGCTGCCGGCACAGATACCGTCGACTGGGCGGATCCGGTGCCCGGCAATTTGCGAGTCGATTATGTGCTTCCGTCAATTCATTGGGCAGTGCTGGACTCTGGCGTCATGTGGCCTGCGGCAGATGATCCTGAAGCCCGGACCGTGGCCACCGCAAGCCGCCACAGGCTCGTTTGGGTCGACTTGGGATATTGACCCTGCCGTGCCCTGCGGATAGGCGAAACACCAAGCAACCAAAGGAATCCCGTCATGCCCAACCCGTCGCTCTTGATCCTGCCCGGAGATGGCATTGGCCCCGAAGTCATGGCCGAAGTCATACGCATCATCGACTGGTTCGGCGACAAGCGCGATATGCCCTTCGACGTGAGTACGGATCTTGTTGGTGGTGCAGCATATGATGCACATGGAACACCCTTGCATGATGACACGATGGCAAAAGCGCTTGAGGTTGACGCAGTTCTGCTGGGCGCTGTAGGCGGCCCGAAATACGATGATCTGGATTTCTCGGTCAAACCAGAGCGGGGCCTGCTGAGGTTGCGCAAGGAAATGGATCTTTTTTCCAACCTACGCCCGGCGCAATGCTTTGACGCGCTGGCCGACTTTTCATCGCTCAAAAAGGATATAGTCGCAGGTCTGGACATCATGATCGTGCGCGAACTTACCTCGGGCGTGTATTTCGGTGAACCGCGTGGCATTTTTGAGGAAGGCAACGAACGTGTCGGGATCAATACGCAGCGATACACTGAATCAGAGATTGACCGCGTTGCCCGCTCTGCCTTTGAACTGGCACGTCGTCGGAACAATCGGGTCTGTTCGATGGAAAAAGCCAATGTGATGGAGAGCGGCATCCTATGGCGTGAGGTCGTCCAAAAAGTCCATGATGAGGACTACCCCGATGTGGAACTTAGCCATATGTATGCCGACAACGGCGCAATGCAGCTTGTACGGGCACCTAAGCAATTTGACGTGATCGTCACGGACAACCTGTTCGGCGACGTTCTGTCCGATTGTGCCGCGATGCTGACCGGTTCGCTGGGAATGTTGCCTTCAGCCAGCCTGGGCGCACCGATGGCCAACGGTCGACCCAAGGCGATGTACGAGCCGGTGCACGGCTCTGCCCCCGACATCACCGGACAAGGCAAGGCCAACCCGATCGCCTGTATCCTGAGCTTTGCAATGGCCTTGCGCTATTCATTCGACAAAGGAGACGAGGCCGCGCGACTGGAGGCCGCTATCGAAAGCGTTCTGGCCGGTGGCGCACGCACGGCTGATCTTATGGGCCCCGAGGGTGGCACACCCATGTCGACCACAGAAATGGGCGATGCCATTCTGGCGCAGCTGGATGTCAGCTTGACCTGATCCTAAATCGGTCCAGCACGCTTTTTTGCTGCGTACGGAACACCGCAATGGCAGTGCTTGGGTTTTAGGTCAGTGACACAATGCCCAACAGCCGCGCGCGCGACCAACCTGGAAAAAGCCAAGTCTAAGCCTGTTTCGTTGTCTGATGTCAGAGTTATCACTTACCTTAGCAATCGCTCTCTTCGGGAGGAAGTGAGGTGTCAGAGGTTAAAATACTCTTGCCACTACCAAATCGAGCCGAATCGGCTTGCCGCTGAAAAAATCTGGGCGCCTCTGCGCAAGGCCATATTTTAAAACCCGAATTTCACCGGGCCGCAAGTATGTTTCATGCTTGGCCGGATCAAAGCACGTTTCGTCCAACAGGCAAAGAAACATGCCCAGATATAAGTTTATGATCGTTGCAGATTTCCGGAAGAGGCAGGATATCGGTCGTCCACAGGTGACCAAGGCTGCGCTGAATCTGACCAGATACTAGAACTGATTTCAAGCCAGCTACTGTCTGTCATGGAGCCAGCTTTTATAATCTGTACCGCCGGATTTTCCTCGATACGGCTTAATACAGGTGATCCGCATTCTTCACAAAATCCACGACTGATATGGCTTCCAGCGGTGCCTTTCACCTTGTAGAATTTAAGCGCGCCTTTCGTTTCAAGTGCCGCTGTCGGAACAATAACAATTGTGGCCTTGCCGCAGCCTGTGGATTTTTGACAGTCAGTGCAGTGACAATGGTGCGCCGAAATTACACTTTTCCTGTCAAACCGATATTCGAAATCGCCACAGAGACATCCGCCAGTAACTTCATCATTCATATTCATTTCCCATTTCTTTGTATGCGTCAGTCAAACTTGGCTAGCCAGCCAGATCAAGGTCTTTAGCAAGAGTCTTTGTGGGGGATCTTGGATTTGTTGCACAAATTAAGTGAAAGATATACGTTCACTTTACTACTGACACGCTCAGCCTGCTGGCTCATTTACTGGTCTGCCAAGAGCTGTGTAGCGGTTGAGAACGGCGATTCGGATTTGGCTTTCTGAGACCTGCCGATCAAAGTCCCTCGCCGTCAGAGATTTGCCAATTTATTCCACACAATGCATATCCTTTTCTCTGCGAGAATTGCCGCGCGTCAACAATAATATGATATGCCGCCCGTCAGGGCCATCACTAACTTTTAGATTTAGATCACTCTATCAGCGCCACAGGAAATGGCCCCGATATCGCTGCGAACTGACCGCTTCGCTTCGTTCATCGGCTCTGGCACTCTTCGATTTCCAGGGCTTTGCATTCTTGCGTGGTTGGATGACCGCATGGGCATCGCGGGCCACAATTGTCTCATGGCATTTGCATGTGTCATACGCGCCGTCTCCAGTGACACTTCCTATATTCTGATCAGGTGGGATTTGGTTCAAAGGTTCGGGTAGCATGAGAGCATCGCCGATGTTTTTGGTGGTGACTTAGACAGCCCGTACCTCGAGCGTTTCTTCGTCGATATCTATGTGAATCTTACGCAATGCGACGTTTAGCGCAGCCATCTTTGCGAGCCTTCCACTCGCCCTAATCTTCGGCATTAATATCTGTGTTATCAATGAGCCGGTTCAGCGGTCCTTTGAAACCTCGATACTAAAGGTTCATGTTTAATTATTTCTAAGGTCGACATAAGATATTGAAAACCTGTGCTACCCAATCCAGCCCAACCAGTGGCAGCAGACTCTGGACAAACCCATTTTTCTGCCGAAGTGGCAAGCCAGATAAGGCTTTCAGCGTCAATCAGGCCTGAATAGCAGCGTCACTGAAACCATGCTTGCCGCTCGGCGGTGGCTGTCCAAACCATCTCAGGATCAAACTAACCTCTCACACATGCAAACGTGTGTTGCCAGTCAACGGATCAACAACAATCCGCGCCGCATCAAGCTGGCATTGTAAGACAACAAATTTTTAGACTTGTATTTCGAAGGGACCCAACTGCTCATCCCTCTCTGCTAGCACGCTGGATTCATGCAGTGAATCCCATCAACCAATTTGTGAAACAAAGTCTAAATAACAGACAAATCATATAAGCACGCAAATGCGCACCAATATTAAGGACGCACTAAAAGTACTTAAACTAGGGGTTTTAAAGTTTCCTTCCCCCTGCCAAACTCATCTGAATGGATACATCCAAACCTTGTAATCAGCGACTAGAATATGCGCCCGATCAATCTCCGCCTGAGTCATTTTTTTAACGACTTCTTCCAGCGAAATCGCAGCGTCCGGATCGCCGCCAATGGCGCTGAGAGTGTACCACATGTAGGCGCGCACCAGATCTGGGGCAGGCATGCCGCGTCCGACCTCATAATACCAGCCTATACCGCTTTGGGCACCAGGATGCCCTTTCAACGAGGAACGCAAGTACCACTCGAACGCCCGCTCGTCGTCGCGTTCAACGCCAAGGCCAAGGGCATAAAGTACTCCGATCAGCTCCTCGGCATCCGCGTTGCCCGAACGGGCTGCGGGCCACAAAGCATCATACGCCGCTTCATACGCCCCGGCTTCCATAAGGTCGCGTGCTTGCTCGATTTCTGCAAATGCTGGAACGGCCATCAAAGCAAGAGCTATCGCTATTTTTCGCATGTCCTTCTCCTTTGCGCGGCACCTGCCTTTGCAGATGGTTTGCCCCGCCCTTTGACAGCCAATGATTTCATTGCTGTTGATCCTGCGCAAGCCAAACTGGGCCAGCTTCTTTTCTATGATCGCATCCTTTCAGGAAACCGCAATATAGCTTGTTCCACTTGCCATCACCCCAGCCTTGGGACATCTGACGGACTGAGCCTTGGGATTGGCGAGGGTGGCACTGGCTTAGGCCCGGATAGGACAGCTGGTACTGGCGATAACCGTATACGCAAGCGCATCCCCCGCAATGCTACAGCCCTGTGGAACTTGGGCGCACGCAACCTTCACACGATGTTCCACGACGGCCGCCTGAGTGCGGCGGAAACCTTTGAAAACAGCTTTAATTCCCCAGCTGAGGAATGGCTGCCGGAGGGATTGGATAACCTATTGGCAGCGCAGGCAATTTTTCCGCTTATTGCTCAGTTTGAGATGGCTGGAAACCCCAAGGAAAACGAGGTCGTAGGTGCTGTGCACAAGCGCGTTGATTACGCTTGGCCGATTATAACCAAGCGGGTTCGACATATCCCTGCCTATGCTGAACGGTTCATGCGCGCCTATCCCCATATCACGCGTGCCGAGGGCATAAAAATTGCAGATATCGCCAATGCGCTCAGTGCCTTCATAATTTTTGAATGGACCAGTTTTGACAGTCCGTTTGATGCTTATCTTGCAGGCGATCAAAGCGCACTATCCGCGCAGCAAATCAGAGGGATGGATGTGTTCTATGGTTCTGGTGGCTGTGCGAATTGTCATTCAGGCCCGCTGATGAGTGAACAGGATTTTCATGCCATCGGTGTGCCCCCGTTCGGCCCAGGCCGCACGCGCCGATTTGATCCTATGGTCCGGGACGTAGGTCATATGGGTGAAAGTGACGATCTGGCCGATGCATATGCCTTTCGCACCCCAATGCTGCGCAACGTTGCGCTGACGGCGCCCTATGGGCACAACGGCGCATTTCCGACTCTCCAAGGAATTGTGCGCCACCACCTTAACCCGTTGAAAAGCTTTGACAGCTGGAAACGGGAAATGGCCGCCTTGCCAGCTGCGCCTTGGCTGGAAGACATAGATTTCATGATTTGGCAGGATTCGCGCGAAATTGCGCGTCAACGCGCCGCCATCACGCTTAAACCGCGCGCGATGGCCGAGGAAGATCAGGCCGCCGTACTTGCATTTTTGAATGCGCTCACTGGTCAGGCATCGGTGATAGGTCGCTTGGGAATTCCGATGCAGGTGCCAAGTGGCTTGCCCGTCGACATCAAGTGATATGAAACTCTGAAACCGCTATGATCTAGCTCTTCTGTCGGGTCAGCGCCCTTTCCAGACGGGGTCGCGTTTTTCCGCGAAGGCCAGAGCACCCTCGTGTTGATCCTCTGAACGGTAAAGCGTTTCGACCGTGGGTAACTGGCTTTTGGTGATGCGATTCATCGCATCCTGAAACTTTGCATCTTCGGCATCGCGCACGATTTCCTTGATAGCCGCATAGACCAGCGGTGGACCCGAGGCGAGCAGGCGCGCCAAGTCCCACGCGCGATCAAGCAACTGATCTTGGGGTATGATTTCATTGACCAACCCCCAACGATGCGCTTCGTCCACATCGAACCAGCGGCCTGTCAACAAAAGCTCCATCGCGATGTGATAGGGGATCCGTTTGGGCAGTTTGACCGAGGCTGCGTCAGCAACAGTGCCTGAACGAATTTCCGGTAGTGCAAAGCTGGCATGGTCGGCGGCAAGAATGATATCGGCCGACAGCGCCAGTTCCAGACCCCCGCCGCAGGCAATGCCATTCACGGCAGCGATCACTGGTTTGTTCATCGCGCGCATTTCCTGCAAGCCGCCAAAACCACCTACGCCGTAGTCGCCATCCACGGCATCGCCATCGGCGGCGGCTTTCAAATCCCAGCCGGGACAAAAGAATTTCTTCCCGGCCCCAGTGACAATCGCCACCCGCAGATCCGGGTCATCGCGAAAATCCTGAAACACATCACCCATAATCTTGCTTGTTGCGAGGTCAATTGCATTGGCCTTGGGTCGGTCCAACGTCACTTGCAAAATCGAACCATCGCGATGGGTCTTGATCGGGCTCATGTCTCAGGCCTTTCTGATAAGGGCATCTACTGCGATTGCCCGGTTAGGCGTGCAGATCAGCGGGTTAATCTCAGCTTCGCTGACGCTGTCGGCATGTGCAAGAATGTATGCTTGCACTGCAAGAACAGCGTCGACGATCGCGGGTAAGTGAGCGGCCGGTTTGCCGCGATATCCCGCCAGAAGGGGCGCACAGGCCAACGTGCCGAGGGCTGTTTTTATTTCGGTATCGGTGACCGGAAGCAGCAAAGATACCGTGTCTTGCAATATCTCGGTCAGAATTCCCCCAGCCCCGAGCGTCAGAACAAATCCGTGCGCAGGGTCGCGGGTCACACCAACCAGCAATTCGGCCACGGCGTCCATTACCATCTCTTCCACCAGAACCGTGTCAGACCCTATGTCTTTTGCAACGCCCTCAAGATCCGCAAAGGGCACCCCAAGGCGCACGGCCTGATGCTCAGATTTATGCGCAAAGCCAATTCCCTTTACTGCAAAAGGCGGGGTCATCCCTTGCGTCAAAGCGGTGATGGCGGCTGGCGTGCACACCCGGTGTTCCGGCACCGGCATCCCAAAATCGGCGAGCTGCGCCTTGGCGTCCGCTTCTGTCAAAGTCACAAGAGCCTCGGGGGAGGCGCCCAGACACAACGGCATGTTGTGGGGCGCTTGAATCGAACTTGCGGCAACTGTCGCCGCAAGAGCTTCGCGCAGGCCCATGAACGGAACGACCCCTCCCTCCATAAGCTTGGCCGCTACGTCGAGTGGCATCAGTTCCGGCAAAGTGGCCACCACGGCAAAAGGCGCATGGGTCTGCTGCCGGACGGCCAGAGCCGCTTGCGTGGCGCAGTCCCAGTCGGTGGGGTCCGTTGTTGGATAGTCCACGATCGAAAAGGTCATGTCGATGCCCGCTCCGGTCATTCCGGCCCAGGCAGCTGTCATCGCCTGCGCGTCGCGCCAGATGTATGTGTGATAATCCAGCGGGTTGCTGAGAGCGACCATGGGCCCGAGCGCTGCGCGCAGTTGATCCGTTTGTGCTGATGTCAACGGCGGAAAGTTGAGCATTGTTTCTTCTGCCAGATCCGCAATCAGGCTAGCCTCGCCCCCCGAACAGCTGATCGATGCCACCTGTTGGCCTGAAAGCGGCCCAGTACAATGCAATAGTTTCAGCGTCTCGATGAATTCAGGCAGGCCACTGACACGCGCAATGCCCAAACGGCTCAACAGAGCCTGCGCGCCGGCATCACTGCCCGCCAACGATGCAGTATGCGAGATGGCAGCACTTTTTGCGTGATCTGATGCTCCGGACTTGAGAGCCACCAGCGGCACGCCACGGTCATACGCCGTTCGGGCCAATGCCTCCCAGGCGCGCAGGTCGCCGAACCCTTCGATGTGCAGACCTATTGCTGTAACGCGCGGATCATCCAGCAATGCCTGTGCGATGCTGGCCTGTGACGTCTGCGCCATGTTCCCACAGGTCACCGTATAGGCAATCGGCAGGGCGCGCTGTTGCATGGTCAGGTTGATCGCAATGTTCGAGCTTTGGGTTAGAATTGCCACGCCGCGATCCACACGTTTGCACCCGTGCTGATCTGGCCAGAGCAAAGCACCGTCCAGCGCATTGATAAAGCCATAGCAATTTGGACCAAGGATCGGCATGTCGCCTGCTGCTGCAACCAGACGGGCCTGAAGATCGCTGCCACTGGCATCTTCGCCCGCAGCCTCGGCAAAGCCTGAGGCAAAGCAGACTGCCCCGCCTGCGCCAAGCTGGGCCAGTTGTTCGACAATATCAACACTGACATGCCGATTTACGCCGACAAAGACGGCATCAGGTGGCTCGGGCAAGTCCTGGACGCTGGGAAAGGCCCCATAGCCCGCGACCATTGCAACCTTGTGATGCACCGGCCAAATAGCCCCATCAAAACCCATAAGCTCTGTCTGACGTATGACATGTTCGCACCACGCTCCTCCGCCCACAACGGCGATGGAGCGGGGGCATATCAGCCGGTTCAGATCAGCCATGTGCCGGGCCCTTTTCCTCGCATGTGACGATCTGGTCCTGCATTTTTCAGTTTTCTATTGCAATCGGGCAAAGCAAGATCAGGCCCCGAGCGGGCGCAACAAGTCGCGCGAAATTATGTGACGCTGGATTTCCGATGTGCCGTCCCAAATCCGTTCAACCCGGGCGTCACGCCAGAACCGTTCAATCGGAAAGTCGTCCATCAGGCCCATACCACCATAGATCTGCAAGGTCGTATCCGTGACCCGTGCAAGCGCTTCGCTGGCGTAAAGCTTTGCTGACGCGATCTCGCGATTTGCTGGCAGGCCCTGATCGAGCCGCCACGCGGCAGCCAGAGTCAGCCAGTCAGCGGCGTCGATTTCGGTTATCATGTCCGCGATCTGGAAGCCCACGCCTTGGAATTTTCCGATGGCCTGACCGAATTGCTCGCGCTCAGCGGCATAGCTCAGGGCATAGTCAAAGCATCGGCGCGCGCGTCCGACGCTGAATGCCGCAACTGTGATGCGCGTGGCATACAACCATTCGTTCATGACCGCGAAACCACCGTCGACCTCGCCCAAAACCTGCGCATCCGACAGGCGGCAATCGTCAAAGTCGAGGATGCAGTTCTTGTAGCCCTTATGGCTGACCGAGTTGTAACCATCGCGCACCTCAAAGCCAGGGGTGCCGCGATCAACAAGGAATGTGGTGATACGTTTCTTGGGGCCCTTTGGCGTGTCGTCTTGGCCGGTAGCCACAAAGACAATGAAAAAATCAGCATGATCTGCGCCCGAAATGAAATGCTTAGATCCGTTCACGACCCAGTCGCCGCCATCCCGAACAGCCTGACACTTCATGCCGCGCACATCCGATCCAGCGCCTGGTTCGGTCATCGCCAGTGCGTCCATCCGTTCGCCGCGCACCGCAGGCAAAAGGTACCGTTCTTTTTGATCGCCCCGGCAAGCCATCAGAATATTCTGTGGGCGTCCAAAAAAATGCGTCAACGCCATGGACCCCCGCCCCAGTTCACGCTCTACGAGGGTGAAATCCACGTGGCTCAAACCCGCGCCGCCGACCTCTTCGGGAAAGTTGCAGGCATAAAACCCCAGATCCATGCATTTTTGTTTGATGTCCTGCGCAAGGTCGGCAGGAACGACGCCCGTGCGTTCTACCTCTGCCTCATGGGGATAGATTTCCTTTTCCACAAAGCTGCGAACAGTCGCAACGATCATTTCCTGTTCTTCGGAAAGTCCAAAATTCATGTGCGTTTCTCCACGAGTGTGATGCGCTATTCAATCGCGTCTTGCTTTGACATGGCGTGCACAGTTAGTCACTTATCATGCTAAGTTGGGAAAAATCTGCATCCACTTCACAGCGTTTCGACATTTTTTTGTTCGACGCGTTTTCCAACCACTGTTTGGCCAATACGGTTGAGCCGTTGAGGGCTGCGAATACTTTGGCTGGCCGGGTTCTTTATGAATGGCGGTTTTGCACCACCCAGGGCGATCCGGTGCTCAGCTCCAGCGGGCTCAAGGTTACGCCGCATCATGCGGTGGCCGCAGCGCAGGGCGATACATTGGTGCTGATGCCGTCCTATGGTGTTCGGCGTATCCCTGCGCGTCCTCTTGCGCGCACTTTGCTTGGCGTGGCTGCCCGTTATAACAGGTTAGCTGGCTTTGACACGGGCAGTTGGCTGTTGGCGCAGGCTGGTTTGCTGGATGGCTACACAGCCACAATCCACTGGGATGAAACGACAGCATTCGCCGAACGGTTCCCAGAGGTCGATGTCGTGCGCGAAAGATTTATTATTGATCGAGACCGGATTACGTGTTCTGGCGCTATGGCGGCTTTTGACCTGATCATTCACCTGATCGCGCGGGATCATGGCCCACTTTTGGCAATGGATGTCGCACATTTGTTTATGTCGCGTGATGCGGTGGACCGACCCCTGCCACTTGCCACGGGTGGCGGCAAAACGGTGAACAAGGCACTTGCTTTAATGCAGAGTACGGTAGAAGCGCCGTTAACGATTTCAGAACTGGCACGCAGCATTGGGTGCACGCAAAAAACGCTGGAACAGCGCATGGCCACAGCTCTGAATGCGACGCCACAGGCTGTGTATCGGCGGTTACGTCTGACACAGGCACGGCAACTGGTAGCGGATACTGATTTGCCGATTTTCGAAATCGCGCAGCGTTGCGGCTATGACAATGGCAGCGCGATGACCCGCGCCTTTCGCGCCCAGTTTGGCCAGACGCCGAGCGGCATGCGAAAGGTACAAAGCTGACCCTTGAGATGGAAACGCCGGACATAGTTTTGCGTCTTACGCTCAGCACGCTACACACGATGTATTCTTCAAGACTCGCAAGAATACTGAGCCTGACATGCCCATAACCGAAGTGAATGATATAACCCACAGGACGGGCCAGTTAGTTACGGCGACCAATGGTGGGACAGTCGTTCAGCAGATTACCAAAAACAGTTTTGGGGCACGCTACTAAATCCGCAGCAGCTATAAAACGGTATTACTGTCTGGATTAAAATTGGCGCAATTTGTCGCGCCGTATACGACGGTATACTGTCGACCTTGGTCTTTGCATCGGCTATGAGGCCCAAAACCCAGCGATCAGGAGCATCCGATGTCCGATATCATTTACACCAAGGTAGACGAAGCGCCCGAACTGGCCTCTGCGTCCTTTCTTCCGATTATCCAGAAATTCGCCGCTGCGGCAGGCGTATCTGTGGGCACGAAAGACATCAGCCTGGCGGGGCGCATACTTGCGACGTTCCCGGAGTTTCTGAATGCAGATCAGCGGCAAGCAGATGACCTGGCCGAGCTTGGCCGTCTGGTGAAAACGGCAGAGGCCAACGTGATCAAGTTGCCAAATATTTCAGCCTCAGTCCCGCAACTGGTTGCGGCCATCAAAGAGCTGCAAAGCCAAGGCTACGCGCTGCCTGATTACCCCGAAGCGCCATCGACAGACGCCGAAAAAGCGGTGCGCGCGAAATATGATGGTATCAAGGGCTCTGCGGTGAACCCGATTCTGCGCGAAGGCAACTCGGACCGCCGCGCGGCCAAAGCAGTCAAAAGTTTTGCGCAAAACAACCCGCACCGCATGGGCGACTGGTCAGCCGACAGCAAGACGCATGTTTCCTCCATGTCGGGCAATGATTTCTTTTCCAACGAAGTCTCCGCCACGCTCGATAAGGCTGCGACCGCCAGCATCGTGCTTGAGACAGCGACCGGCAACATTGTTCTCAAGGACGGCATCGAATATCCCGCAGGCACGGTTGTGGATGCCACATTCATGAGTGCAGCCGCCCTCAAGTCTTTTCTTTCCGCCGAGATCGAGAAAACCAAGGCCCAGGGCATTCTGTTTTCTCTGCATCTCAAGGCCACCATGATGAAGGTGTCTGATCCGATCTTGTTTGGTCACGGCGTCAGAGCCTATCTCGCGCCCGTTTTTGAAACACACGGCGCCGCCTTGGCTGATCTGGGCGTGAATGCAAATTCCGGTCTTGGCGATCTGCTTGCGCGGGTCAAGGATAACGCAGAAATCATGGCGGATATTGATGCCTGCATGGCCAACCAGCCGCCGATGTACATGGTCGACAGCGACAAAGGCATCACCAACCTGCATGTCTCGTCAGACGTGATTATCGATGCCTCGATGCCCGCGCTGATCCGGGCAGGGGGCAAGGGTTGGGGTCCAAACGGCAAAGAGGCAGATACCAACTGTGTCATCCCCGACAATTCCTATGCCCCGGTCTATGATGAAACCATCAAGTTCTTCAAAGAAAATGGAAAACTGAACCCGGCCACGGCTGGAACTGTTCAGAACATTGGCCTGATGGCGCAAAAGGCCGAGGAATACGGCTCGCACCCCACAACGTTCGAGATCCCCGAGGCGGGTACCGTCAAAATGATCCTCGATGATGGCACGGTTCTGCATCAGCATGCGGTCGACGCAGGTGACATTTGGCGTTCGGCATCGGCGCGCAAGGCCCCGATCGAAGATTGGGTGAATTTGGCGATCGCGCGCCAAAAGGCCGAAGGCTGTCGAGCGATTTTTTGGCTGGATGCCGGCCGTGCACATGATGCTGAACTGATCGCCTATGTCACGCCGATACTCGAGGCGCAGGGTGTTACGGACAAGTTTGAAATCATGGCGCCACGTGCGGCCACCCGTGCGTCGTTCGAGACGATTACCAAAGGCGAGAATGCCATTGCCATTACTGGCAACGTTCTGCGTGATTATTTGACAGATTTGTTTCCCATCCTCGAGTTGGCAACATCGGCCAAAATGCTTTCGATCGTCAAACTAATGAATGGTGGTGGCCTGTTTGAGACCGGCGCAGGCGGTTCTGCTCCGAAACATGTTCAACAATTGGTCGAGGAAAATCACCTGCGCTGGGACAGTTTGGGCGAGTTCTGTGCCTTGGGTGAAAGTCTGACGTTCCTTGCGGACAGTCGCGGAAATGCCAAGGCGCGGGTGCTCGGCAATGCGGTAGACGCCGCAACTCAGGGTATCCTTGATCACGGGCACTCGCCGTCACGCAAGGCGAAAGAGCCTGATAATCGCGACAGTCACTATTGGTTTGCGCGCTATTGGGCCGAAGCACTGGCCGCCCAGACCGAGGATGCAGATCTGGCGGCACATTTCACCCCTGTCGCTGAGGCACTGACCAACAACGAGGCGCAGATCCTTTCCGAGTTAGCAGAAGCACAAGGCCCTACGGTCGATCTGGGCGGATACTACCGTACGGATTCGAACAAAACTGCTGATGTTATGCGGCCTTCGCAGACACTGAACCGAATTATGGGCTGATGCTACCTGCTTCTTTTTCATCCGCGCATGCATTTATCCCGCGCGGATGAAGTGCACCCGAAGTGATCTTCTCTTCTGACTGGACCTGTCGCGGTTTGATGCCGCTCCTTTGATTACATTTACAGCACCAAAGGAGACTGACTATGGGACCAAAACGGACGGACGAATTTCGGCAAGAT
>Ga0206679_10000882_pt1 | contig 25130 bp, 33 predicted proteins | sample M110012015metaG_FD_155464 | JGI IMG/M metagenome (GOLD analysis project Ga0206679, IMG submission 155464) | Ammonia-oxidizing marine archaeal communities from Monterey Bay, California, United States - M1 100m 12015 | ecosystem: Environmental > Aquatic > Marine > Intertidal zone | place: USA... | reverse complement strand
TGATACAGATGTTTTTATTCCCTTAATTGAAAAGGTTGAAGAAATATCAGGATTGTCATATAAGTCAGGTTCAGAAAATAAAAATGATGAACTTATTAATACAGCCATTAGAGTGGTAGTAGATCATGTAAGGGCAATTTCATTTTCAATTGCAGATGGACAACTTCCATCCAATAATGGTGCTGGTTATGTTATACGAAGGATTTTAAGAAGAGCAGTTAGATATGGATACCAGGACCTACAACTGAAGGAACCGTTTTTACATCAACTTGTGGCTGTTTTGGCCAATCAGTTTAAGGGTGTGTTTTCTGAAATAGATAAGCAAAAGTCATTTATTGAAAAGGTGATACATGAAGAGGAAAGCTCTTTTTATCGCACTCTTGATCAGGGATTAAAAAGGATAGAACAGGTTTGTGCTCAATTAATCAACAAACAAGAAAAACAAATTGCTGGAGATGATGTTTTTGAATTATATGATCGATTTGGATTTCCAGTTGATCTTACGTCTTTGATAGCAAAAAGAAATAATCTATCCATTGATGAGGAAGGTTTTAATGAAGCACTTAGTGCTCAGAAAAAAAGATCTAAAGCAGATGCTGAATCAGAAAAGTCTGACTGGGAAATTATCTTTAAAGATGATAAAGAAGAGTTTGTTGGTTATGATTATTTAGAATCTGAAGTAAGGATTACTAGATTCAGGACTGTAACTGAAAAAGGAAAAAAAAGCTATCAATTGGTTTTTAATTATACTCCTTTTTATCCTGAAGGTGGTGGTCAGATAGGTGATGTTGGGATAATTGACAATGGAGAACAGAAAATCCAAATTCTAGATACTAAAAAAGAAAATGATCTGATTCTTCACTTTTCATCGGAGCTTCCAAAAAATGTGAAAGCTAAGTTTAAGGCAGTAGTAGATCAGAATAAAAGGGAATTAATCTGTAATAATCATACAGCTACACACTTATTGCATCAGGCTTTAAGAGAAATTTTGGGTAGCCATGTAGAGCAAAAAGGATCACTAGTCAATGATGAATATTTGAGATTCGATTTTTCTCATTTTGAAAAGGTGTCAAATGATCAGGTTCTAAAGATAGAGGAATTGGTGAATAAGAGGATAAGATTAAATATCCCTCTAGAGGAGAAAAGAAATATGCCGTTAAATAAAGCTAAAGAGATTGGTGCAATGATGCTGTTTGGGGAAAAATATGGAGATGTTGTGCGTGTTATTAAATTTGGAGATTCAGTTGAGCTTTGTGGAGGAATACATGCTCCAACAACATCTGTTATTGGTAATTTTAAAATAATTACTGAAAGTTCAATTGCAGCGGGAGTTCGTAGGGTAGAGGCAGTTACTTCCATTTTTGCTGATCAATATTATAGTGATCAATTAGAAATTGTAAAAGAGGTTAATAAGTTATTAAAGTCACCTGAAAACACTGTAAAGGCTGTAAAAGAATTAATTGATCAAAACGCTGCTTATCAAAAGAAAATAGAAGCATTAAATAAAGAAAAAGCAGGCAGTCTAATTGATGAAATGATTAATGATTTAGAAAACATCAATGGTATTAATTTCATTGCTAAGAAGATCGATATTGAAAATAGTTTAATTAAAGACCTTGCCTTTAAACTGAAAGATAAAATTGATCACCTATGTTTGGTGGTGGGTTCAGAAAATAACGGAAAGGCTTTATTAACTGTGATGATCTCCAATGAGCTGGTTAAAGAAAAGAATTTACATGCAGGTAACATGGTTAATGAATTAGCACAAGAAATAGGTGGTAGAGGAGGAGGACAACCATTTTTTGCAACTGCTGGAGGAAAAAATGTGAATGGCATTGAAGAGGCGCTAAAAAAAGCAAAAAAGTTAATATCCTAACTTTTTACATTGGCATACAGTATTACATCTTTATCTTGAATTTCTTTATCACATAAGATGATCAATCTTTCAATAATGTTCCTTAACTCTCTAATATTTCCAGTCCAATTTATTTTTTGAAGAACATCAATAGCTTTTTTATTAATGCTTTTTACAGGTACTCCTTGTTCATTACATATTAAGGAAAGAAAGTAATCAGCTAAAATTGGAATATCATCTTTTCTTTCATTCAAGGAAGGTACATGTATAGGTATAACATTTAGTCTATGAAAAAGATCTTCTCTAAAATTTGATTTATCAATTTCTTCTGTCAAGTTTTTATTTGTAGCTGCAAGTACTCTAACATTTACTTTGATTTCTTTGTCACTACCTACTCTAGAAATTTTATTTTCTTGCAAAGCCCTTAAAACTTTAGCTTGAGCTGAAAGACTCATATCTCCAATTTCATCTAAAAATAAAGTGCCGCCATCTGCTTGTTCGAATTTCCCTTGTCTTTGCTTATGTGCAGAAGTAAATGCACCTTTTTCGTGACCAAATAATTCACTTTCTATTAATTCAGAAGGAATAGCTGCACAGTTAACTTCTACAAATGGCAATTTACTTCTTTCACTTTTCTCATGTAATTGTCTAGCAACTAGTTCTTTGCCAGAGCCATTGCCTCCTGTTATTAATACTCTTGCATCAGTTGGAGCTACTTTTTCAATCATGGTTTTAATGTTCATTATTTGTTCACTTTCACCAATAATATCTGTTACCTTTCCTTTTGATACTTTTCTTTTTAATGTTACGTTTTCTTTAACTATAGTTTCTCTATCTAATGCATTTCTAAGTGTAACAAGAATCCTATTCAGATCTAAAGGTTTTTGTATAAAATCATAGGCACCTTTTTTTATAGCCTCAACAGCTGTTTCTACATTTCCATGCCCACTTATCATTATGAATGGTGTGTCAATTCCTTCTGAAATGGACTTTTCCAATACTTCCATTCCATCCATTTTCGGCATTTTAATGTCACAAAACACTAATTCATATTTATTTTTTTTGATTAGATCATAACCTGCTTTTCCATCTTCAGCATCATCAACCTGGAATTTTTCAAATTCTAGAATTTCTTTTAGAGTACTTCTAATTGGACGCTCATCATCAATTATTAAAATTTTATTCATTTTGTTTTTTTAATCAAATTATACAATAATCAAACCAGATTAATCTCTATGCCTTATCCATTTAATTAATTCTTTATAGCTGGCTTTTTTACCATACATTAAAATTCCAGTTCTATATATTTTCCCAGCTAGCCAAGTAGTGCCTATAAAAGTAATTATCAATAGGCCCATGCTTAATAAAACTTCCCATATAGGAATTCCTCCTTCGCCAACTCCCATAGCTACTCTAACAAGCATTATAATTGGTGAAGTAAATGGAATTTCACTTAACCAAAAAGATGCACTTCCTGCTGGATTTGTGATTACGTTTTGAGCTAAAATAAAAGCAAATATTAGCGGAATGGTAATGGGAATCATAAATTGTTGTGTGTCAGATTCACTATCAACAGCCGATCCTATAGCAGCCATTAAACTTCCATAAAGAAGGTAGCCGCCTAAAAAGTAAAAAACGAAAAGCCCTAGCATTAAGGTCCAGTTGATGTCATTGAGAATAAAGTCAGAGACTTCACTGAATTCTATTGCGTTTTCATCAGTTATAGGTTGCTGAATATCTTCTGCTATTTGCATTTGTTCAGGCATGTTTTTCGCCTGATTGGCAGCGTCATATTGATTAGGAAAATAAAATGTAAATACTCCAAACATTAATACTAATGAAAGTAGTACCCAAACACCAAATTGTGTAAGTCCTACTAGGGCAATTCCAATTATTTTACCCATCATCAATTGAAATGGTTTGACAGAGGATACGATTACTTCAACAACCCTATTGGTTTTTTCTTCAATTACTCCCCTCATAACCTGAACACCAAAAAGTAAGATAAACATGTAAATAATGATGGCAAAAATATATCCAACAGCTGCTCGTTTTTGAATATTTTGATTTTCAAGATGTTCTATGTCTATTACATCTAAATTGACAGAAGTTTTAATTGATTCATATTTTTTTCTATCCCATTTTTCAGCTTTTAATTTTTCAATTTCAATTGTTTTATTAATAATACTAGCAAGGTGTTTTTGCGCTTTTAGAGAAGGAACTTCTTTGTAAAGACACTTGGAAATATTACTTCGAAGTACATTTTTAGGTATATATAATAAAAGATCATAGTTATCATCTTTTTTAAATTCATTTTGTACATCTTCATAAATTAAGTTGGCATAATTTTTATCCGATGTTGATGGTGTTAGATCGTATTTGTCTTTATATTTTTCATTATAATTAAGAATGGAATTCATGAAAACATTATCACTTTCATCCAATACAAGTATGTTGTATTTTTTTTCTTGTTGAGTGCTTATAAATATGGCCAAACTTAGAAACCCTACAATTAGTAAAGGGCCTAGAATTGTCATGATGATAAAAGATTTCTTTTTCACCCTTGTGCTGTATTCTCTTTTAATGATCAGTCCTATTTTATTCATCATTTTCAAGATTTTTTGTTTGATTGGATGCTTGGATTGCTTTAATGAAGATTTCATTCATACTTGGAATCACTTTCTGTATTTCGATGATCTCAACAGCTTCAATAATTCCTTTGATAAAATCATTTAACTTTAATTGATCCCCTAGTTGAATGGTACTTTTGAATACATTGTCTTTGAGTTGCTCTTGATTTAATAATGACCATCCTCCCCATATTGAATTAGCAAAAGAAACCACGTTTCCTTTAAAAGTTATATCCCATAACCCCTCTGAATATTGTTCTTTAACATCCTCAACCTTTCCTTCTAGAATTTTATTTGAACGATCTATTAATGCAATGTGGTCACAAATTTCTTCAACAGAATTCATGTTATGAGTGCTAAGTATGACACTTGTTCCTTTTTGTTTTAATTCTAAAATTTCCTGTTTTACTAAATCAGTATTTATTGGATCAAAGCCACTAAATGGTTCATCTAAAATCAATAATTTAGGTTCGTGAATTATGGTGGTGATAAACTGTATTTTTTGGGCCATTCCTTTTGAAAGATCTTCTATCTTATTGTTCCACCAATTTTTGATTTCAAATTTTTCAAACCAGTAAAAAAGTTTTGATTTGGCTTCTTTTTTATCCATTCCCTTCAACATTGCAAAATAAAGAGCCTGCTCACCCACTTTCATTTTTTTATAAAGACCTCTTTCCTCCGGAAGATATCCTATGTCTTTAATATGATCTCTTTTTAAAGGAGCTCCCTCTATAAGAATTTCTCCGGAATCTGGAGCAGTGATCTGATTGATAATTCTAATTAATGAAGTTTTTCCAGCTCCATTTGGGCCTAGTAACCCAAATACAGATCCCTTGGGAACTTTTAAGTTCAAGTTGTTTAAAGCAACATGATTAGCAAAACATTTTCTTACTTCTCTAGCTTCTATTATCAAGGGATTTTCCATGCATTAAAGCTAAAAAAAATTCATATATAATTTATCTGAAATGTTCTTTCATTCTATTGAAAAAACCTTTTGTAGTTGTAGGTTTAGGAGTAAAATTGTTGCTATCATTTAATTTTTTCAGCATATCTTTTTCGTCATTTGATAATTTTTGAGGGGTCCATAATTGTATATTAACAATAATATCTCCTCTTCCATACCCATTGATCTCAGGAATACCTTTGTTTCTTAAGCGAAGGCTTTTTCCACTTTGTGTGCCGGCAGGAATTTTGATTTTAGCTTTTCCATCTACAAGTGGAATTTCAGCATTAGTTCCTAAAGCAGCATCAGCAAAGCTAACATGAAGATCATAATAGAGGTCATTCCCGTGTCTTTCTAAAAATTCATGTTCTTCTTCTTGAATTACTATTATGAGATCTCCGGGTACACCTCCACCAGGAGCGTCATTTCCATTTCCTTGCATATTTAATTGCATGCCATCTTCAACTCCAGGAGGGATTTCAATGTTAAGTACAGCTTCTTTTCTTTCAAGCCCATTGGCGTCAACTCCAGGTGGTCTTTTGCCAACAATTTGACCATTTCCCTGACAACTTGGACAGGTCGATGAAGTTTGCATGGCTCCTAGAATAGTATTAGTTACCCTTGTTACCTGACCAGTACCTCTACAGCTACTACAGCTTGTGAATTCTACTCCTGGTGCAGCAGTCATTTTAGTTACTTTGATCTTCTTTTTAACTCCGTTTACAATGTCTTCAAGGTTCAGCTTTAATTTTACTCTTAAATTAGAACCCTTTCTTCTTCTTGGCCCCCTACTTCCACCAAATCCTCCACCAAATGCACCTCCAAAAATATCTCCAAAATGTTCAAAAATATCATCCATATTCATCCCGCCACCACCAAAACCTTGGCCTCCTAATCCAGCATGTCCGAATTGATCGTATTGTTGTCTTTTTTGTGCATTACTCAGCACTTCATAAGCTTCTGCAGCTTCTTTGAATTTATGCTCAGCTGATTGATTTCCAGGGTTTTTATCTGGATGAAATTTAATAGCTAATTTTCTGTAGGCTTTTTTAATTTCAGATTCAGAAGAGTTTTTCGAAACACCTAATATTTCATAAAAATCACGTTTGCTCATTTTCAGTGTTATTTAATAGTTTTTATTGCCCAACAACTACTTTGGCAAATCTTAGAACTTTATCATTTAAATAATATCCTTTTTCAACGACATCAACTACTTTGCCTTTCATGTCATCATCTGTTGTAGGGATATTTGTTATCGCCTCATGTAAATCAACATCAAAAGGGGTGTTTGTTGAATCCATGGGTTTTAATCCTTTAGATTGCATGGATTGTAGAAATTTATTGTAGATAAGGTTGAAACCTTCTTTTATAGCATTAGAATCATCAGAATCTTTATTGTTATGAATTGCTCTTTCAAAATCATCAAGAACTGGAAGAAGGTCGGCTATTAAATCTTTGCTTGCATTGTTAATTGTATCCAGCTTTTCTTTAGCAGTTCTTTTTCTATAATTTTCAAACTCAGAATAAAGTCTAATGAATTTCTCTTGAAATTCATTTTTCTCTTGCTGAAGCTTTAAGACCTCTTCATTTTCTACTGTTTCTGTTGAAGCTTCTTTCTTTTTTGTTTTTGCTTTTTTACTCTTTTTTGATTCCGCTGTCTTTTCTTTCTTCATGAAAATAATATTTTGCAGTTTTAGGTCTACAAAATTAACGCCATTTTACAATTAAGGTCATTGTGGCAGAAAAGCATAAAAAACAAGATGAAAATGGTAAATGTTGTCAGTTATTGATGGCTTAAAAACTTTTAACAAGTTTGTCTATTGCAATGTGAAGATTTTCTCCTCTTAGATTCTTGCCTATTATCTTACCATTTTCATCAATAAGATAATTATAAGGGATTTGATTAATCCCATAAATTTGAGCTCCTTTACTATACCATCCTTGAAGATCACTAACATGGTATTTCCATAAGTTCAATTGATCATCATCTATAGCTTTTACCCATGCAGCTTTGTTTTTATCCAGAGATAAACTATAAATTTCAAATCCTTTAGCGTTATTAAAAGTGGCTTTAGAATATTTTTTATAAGCTGCTACTATATTTGGGTTTTCCCTTCTACATGGTCCACACCATGATGCCCAAAAATCTAATAAAACAATTTTCCCTTTTAAATCAGAAAGAGCATATTCCTTTCCATCTTTGTTCTTGAATTTAAGGTCTGGAGCAATATCTCCAATATTTAATCCTTTTTTTTCTTGTACTTGAGTTGAATCTACGTTTGGATTATAGCAATAATCCTGAATAGGTTCATGCATTAGAAATCCAAAAAGTAATATAAAAGCGATTTTAGTCATTGTTTGTTTTTATTTAAATATAAGACCTTACAAATATTATTCCAATTAATGGATTCTTTTAATATCTGCTCCTAAGTTTTTTAAACGGTCTTCAATATTTTCATACCCTCTGTCTATTTGTTCTATATTCAGTACTGTACTTTTTCCTTTTGCAGAAAGAGCAGCTATCAAAAGAGAAACTCCAGCACGGATATCTGGTGAGGTCATTGTAATTCCTTTAAGAGAAGTTTTTCTATCTAGTCCAATTACTGTTGCTCTATGTGGGTCACATAAAATAATTTGTGCTCCCATATCAATTAATTTATCAACAAAGAAAAGTCTGCTTTCAAACATCTTTTGATGAATGAGTACACTTCCTCTAGCTTGTGTAGCAACAACAATTATTATACTTAATAAATCAGGAGTAAAGCCAGGCCATGGCGCATCAGCAATTGTCATTATTGAGCCATCTATAAATGATTCAATTTCATAGCTTTCTTGAGAGGGAATATAAATATCATCACCTCTTTTTTCTATTTTAATTCCTAATCTTTTAAATGTGTTTGGTATAACTCCTAGATTTTCATAGGAGACATTTTTTATAGTAATTTCAGATTGAGTCATAGCGGCAAGACCAATAAAACTACCAATTTCAATCATGTCAGGTAAAATAGTGTGCTCACATCCATGAAGCTCATCTACTCCATTAATTTCTAGCATGTTTGACCCAATTCCTGTAATATTAGCCCCCATGCTATTAAGCATTTTACATAGTTGTTGGATATAAGGCTCACATGCAGCATTGTATATAGTGGTTTTGCCTTCGGCTAATGAAGCAGCCATAATTATGTTTGCAGTACCAGTAACAGATGCTTCATCTAAGAGCATGTAAGCACCTTTTAATCTTTTTGCATGAGCTTTATAAAAGTTGTTACTTGAATCAAAATCAAATTGTGCTCCTAATTTTTGGAACCCTATAAAGTGTGTGTCTACTCTTCTTCTTCCTATTTTGTCACCGCCAGGTTTAGGTATATAACCCTTGCCAAATCTACTTAAAAGTGGACCAACGATCATAATAGATCCTCTTAGACTGCCGCCTTTCTTTTTAAACTCATCAGTAGTTAAAAAATCTACGTCAATATTATCTGCTTTGAAAGAGTAGCTTCCTTTTTTAAGATTTTTGACTTCTACTCCTAAAGTAGAAAGAAGGTTAATCAATTTATTGACATCAATAATATCAGGAATATTATTAATAATAACTTCTTCTTTAGTAAGAAGGATTGCATTGATTACTTGTAATGCTTCGTTTTTAGCGCCTTGAGGAGTAATTTCTCCTTTTAACTTTTTACCTCCTTGTATTTCAAAGGCTCCCATAGTCTTTTTTTCGATTTTTGTATTTACCTTGATGTCTGCCTTGTTTAGTTACTGTTTTTTTCTTTTTGTACTGCTTCAAGATGTCGTTAGTGTCTCTCAACTCAGAGGATGATATTGTTAAGGCTCCATTAGATAACTCTTCAAGGTTTTTAATAATTACAGTGTCATTTACAGTATCTCTATTCCATAATAGATAAGAAGTTTTAAGTAGATTAGCGATATGTCTAATAAGGTTTTTTTTGTCCTCTCCTTCTGGATATTTAACAGCAGTATTTATTAAGTCTTCCATTATCTTTCCATAATGACCATATTTGATATTATTTTTTGGATAAGGAACTTTTTCAGGTTTTGAATTGTAAGTTTCTTTATTGGGTTTTGGGTAAGGGCTTTCAATGTGTAGCTTGAAATCAGACATAATAAAAAGATGCGTCCATAGTTTTTGATTAAGATCTTCACTATCTCTGTAATGAGGATTAACCTGTCCCATTACTCTTATTATAGCGTCAGCACATTTTTTTTGTTCTTCTTTGTCTTCGATAGTAATGGCATGATCTATCATTTTCTGAATATTCCTTCCATATTCAGGAATAATCATTTTAGGTTCTTCTGTATTGTATGCGAGTTCTAGAATATTGCCCATAGTATTAATTGTATAATGTTTTCAAAAGTAGTAATTCACTTTAATTAAAGCAATCTTAATTTAAGATTTGAAGTTTTGCGAACTTTAAAAGCAATTGTTTTTGCCCTGAGCTTGGAAAAAAAACAGTAGCTTTTATATTCGGACTTTCGCCAGAAAGATCAATTACTTTTCCTTTTCCAAAACGATCGTGTTTAACTTCAACTCCTATTTTAATTTCATGTGAAATTGTAGGTTTAATATTTGATGATTCAATTGAAGATATTTTTTTTAAATTCCTTTTGGCACTGATTTTTGATGGTGTTTTTTGATTGGAATTGGACCAAGTATTATTCAATGAAAGGTTGTTTTTCTTAACAGCTCCTGTTAATGAAAGATCTAAGTACTGTTCGTCTAATTCTTCAATAAATCGACTTGGTTCACAAGAGACAAAGTTCCCCCATTTATATCTACTTACTGCGTAAGATAGGGTGGCTTTAGTTTTTGCTCTTGTAAGAGCTACATAAAAAAGCCTCCTTTCTTCCTCTAATTCAGACCTAGTATTTAAGCTTAACTGTGAAGGAAATAAATTTTCTTCTACACCTACTATATAAACATAGGAGAATTCAAGACCTTTAGCAGCATGAATTGTCATTAATGAGATTTTGTCTTTATCTTCTTCTGTTTCATTGTCAGCATCTGTTAATAATGCAACATCAATTAAGAAATCTGATAGTGAATTGTCAGTGTTTTCGTTTTTAGATTGTGTTTCAGAGAATTCGCTAATTGCATTTAGCAATTCCTGTATATTTTCATAACGAACAATTCCTTCAGGTGATTTGTCTGTGTTTAGGTCATGTAGAATTCCAGAAGATTTTGCAATTTCTTCAGCTAATTCATAGGCGGAGGAAATGTTTAGTTTTGATCGAAAGCTTTTAATTTTAATAACAAAGGATTCTATTTTTGATCTAGTTCCTGAGTTAACTGAAAAGTTAAATTGTTCAGGTTTTTCTAATACATCCCATATAGAAATGTTTTGTTGATTAGCAATGATAGTAGCTTTTTCTAAAGTTGTTTTACCAATCCCTCTTTTTGGATAATTAATAATTCTTTTTAAAGATTCCTCATCATTGTGATTGGTTGTTAATCTGAAGTAAGCCAATAAGTCCTTTATCTCTTTTCTTTGATAAAATGATAATCCGCCATATATTTTATATGAAAGATTTAATTTCCTTAATGCTTCTTCAAATGACCTAGATTGAGCATTAGTTCTGTATAGGATTGCAAAATCTTTGTTTTTTAGATGATGATGACTTTTGCTATTAAATATGTCATTAGCGATTACTTTACCTTCTTCATTGTCAGAAAAACTTTTTATGACCTTGATCAATTCTCCTGAATTATTTTCTGTCCAGACCTTTTTTTTAATTTGATCTTTATTAATAGTGATTATGCTATTGGCTGCATTTACAATATTTTTTGTTGATCTGTAGTTTTGTTCTAGTTTATAAAGGTTATAGTCAGGGTAATCTTTTTTGAAATTTAAGATATTTTGAATGTTGGCCCCTCTAAATGAATAGATGGATTGAGCATCATCTCCTACAACACAAATGTTTTCAAATCTTGCAGCTAGCGATTTAATAATAAGGTATTGTGCATAATTGGTGTCTTGGTATTCATCTACCAGTATATAGTTAAATTTGTTCTGATACTTTAAAAGTATATCAGGATGTTGGTGAAGTAAAAGATTGGTTTTAAATAATAGGTCATCGAAGTCCATTGCCCCAGCTTTAAAACATCTTTTTTGATATTCTAAATAAACCTCTCCAATTCTCGGTCTTCCTGTAGATCGATCTTCACCCATTGCTCCTGCGTTTTTGAGGTAATCACCAGCGGAGATTAAGTTATTTTTTGCAGCAGATATTCTATTGTAGATAATGTTGGGTTTGTAAAGCTTGTCATCCAGCCCCATTTCTTTTACAATTGCTTTAATAAGCCCTTTGCTATCTTGGGTGTCATATATGGTGAAATTATTGGGGTATCCAATCTTTTCATGTTCTGTTCTTAGAATTCTAGCAAAAATTGAATGAAAAGTGCCCATCCAAATATTTTTTGCTTCATTATCACCTATCATTTCAGCAATTCGGGATTTCATTTCCTGAGCTGCTTTATTGGTAAAAGTTAATGCAAGGATATTAAAGGCGTCAATGCCATTATCAATTAAATGAGAAATTCTATAAGTGAGTACCTTGGTTTTGCCGGATCCAGCACCAGCGATGACCATCATAGGGCCACTAATTTGAATAGCTGCTTCTTTTTGTGCTGCGTTGAGGTCCTCTAAATATTTCATCATCCAAAAATACTAAACACTACTTAAAGTAGAAGGGCTAAAATCATCAATTTTAAAAAGTTATCTACACTTATTAGTTATGATTAAAAACAATATGTATTATCATTTATGTTTAAAATAAAAAAAAGGAGAATTAAAAACATGTCTATTTCTTGCAAGAAAATGCAATAAAAAAAAATCAAGTCAAAGTTGTATTATTAATTAAATCGTTTACCTTTGCACGCCCTAAGAAATGTTATTAGGGATAAATTAAAGAATTTAAAAGTGTTATGCCAACTATACAACAGTTAGTAAGAAAAGGAAGACAAACGAAGTCTAAAGTTAGTAAATCAATTGCTCTTGGATCATGCCCTCAAAGAAGAGGTGTATGTGTAAGAGTTTATACTACTACTCCTAAAAAACCTAATTCTGCAATGAGAAAAGTTGCAAGGGTTAGATTAACTAATGGTAAGGAAGTGAATGCCTATATCGGAGGTGAAGGTCATAATCTACAAGAGCATAGTATTGTACTTGTTAGAGGAGGAAGAGTAAAAGACCTTCCGGGTGTAAGATACCATATTGTTAGAGGAGCATTGGATACTGGAGGAGTTGAAGGTAGAACACAAAGAAGATCTAAATACGGAACAAAAAGACCTAAGAAAAAATAAAAGTCACTTGTTATGAGAAGAAGAACGGCTAAAAAGCATATTATTTTACCAGATCCGAAATTCAAGGATATTGAGGTAACTAAGTTTGTTAACAATCTAATGTCAGATGGTAAAAAGAGTATTGCATTTAATATTTTTTACGATGCCATAGATATCGTTAGTGAGAAAACATCAGAAAATGGTCTTGAAATATGGAAAAAGGCCGTTGAAAATATCACTCCAGGTGTTGAGGTTAAAAGTAGACGTGTAGGTGGTGCTACATTTCAAATACCTACTCCTGTAAGAGATAGTAGAAAACGTTCTTTAGCTGTGAAATGGTTAATTGGCTTTTCTCAGAAAAGAAATGAGAAAACAATGAGTGAAAAATTAGCTGGAGAAATTATTGCTGCTTCAAAAGAAGAAGGCAGTGCATTTAAGAAAAAAGAAGATACACATAGAATGGCTGAAGCTAATAAAGCTTTTTCACACTTTAGATTTTAAATAAAATGGCTAAAAGAGATTTAAAATATACAAGAAACATTGGTATTGCCGCACACATTGATGCAGGTAAAACAACTACTACTGAACGTATTTTATATTATGGCGGTGTAAGTCATAAAATTGGTGAAGTACATGATGGTGCTGCTACAATGGATTGGATGGAGCAAGAGCAAGAAAGAGGTATTACTATTACGTCAGCTGCCACAACTTTGAATTGGAATTATAGAGATCAAGATTATCATGTTAATATAATTGACACACCTGGACACGTTGATTTTACTGTTGAAGTTAATAGATCGTTAAGAGTCTTGGATGGGTTAGTATTCTTATTTAGTGCTGTTGATGGTGTAGAGCCTCAGTCAGAGACAAATTGGAGATTGGCTAATAATTACAATGTACCGAGAATTGGTTTTGTAAATAAAATGGATCGCCAAGGAGCAGATTTTATTAATGTTTGTAAGCAGGTTAAGGAAATGTTAGGTAGTCATGCATTACCATTACAAATTAATATAGGATCAGAAGATGATTTTAAAGGAGTTGTTGATTTAATCAATTTCAAAGGAATTGTTTGGAATGAAGAAGATCAAGGAATGACCTTTGAAGAAATTGAAATTCCTGCAGATGTAATTGATGAAGCTCGTGAATTAAGAGGAGAGTTATTAGAAGCAGTTGCTGAATTTGATGATACATTATTAGAAAAGTATTTTGAAGATGAAAATTCTTTAACTGAAAGAGAAATATTAGATGCATTAAGAGAGGCTACAATTTCAGGTAAAGTTGTTCCTATGATGTGTGGTTCTGCTTTTAAAAACAAAGGTGTTCAAGCTATGTTAGATATGGTTATGGAAATATTACCATCACCATTAGATATTGATGCTATAACTGGTGTTCATCCAGATACTGATGAAGAAATTTCTAGAAAACCATCTGTTGATGAACCCTTTAGTTCTTTAGCATTTAAAATTGCAACTGATCCATTTGTTGGTAGACTTTGTTTTACTAGAGCATATTCTGGTAAATTAGATTCAGGTTCTTATGTATATAATCCAAGAACTAATAAGAAAGAAAGAATTTCTAGAATCTTTCAAATGCATGCAGATAAACAAAATCAAGTTCCTTCATTGGAAGCTGGTGATATTGCAGCTTTAGTTGGTTTTAAAGACATTAAAACAGGTGATACTTTATGTGATGAGAAAAATCATATTGTTTTAGAATCTATGGATTTCCCAGATCCAGTTATTGGTTTAGCTATAGAGCCTAAAACTCAGGTTGATGTTGATAAATTAGGATTGGCATTATCAAAGCTTTCAGAAGAAGATCCTACTTTTCAAGTTAAGACTGATGAAGATTCAGGTCAAACTATTATTTCAGGAATGGGTGAGCTTCACCTAGATATTATTATTGATAGACTAAGAAGAGAGTTTAAGGTAGAGTGTAATCAAGGAGCTCCTCAAGTAGCATACAAGGAAGCAATCAGTCAATCAACTGATCATAGAGAAATTTATAAGAAACAATCTGGTGGTAGAGGTAAGTTTGCTGATATTGTATGTAGTATTGGACCTGGTGATCCTGAAAACCCAGGATTAATATTTGAAAACAAAATTAAAGGAGGTAATATTCCTAGAGAATTTATTCCTTCAGTAGAAAAAGGTTTTAAAGATGCAATGAATAATGGCATTCTTGCTGGTTATCCTATTGATAACATGAAGGTGGTTTTAACAGATGGTTCTTTCCATGCAGTAGATTCAGATGCATTATCATTTGAACTATGTGCTAAAATGGCTTATAGACAAGCATTGCCTAAATGTTCTCCTGTGATTTTAGAACCAATGATGAAAATTGAAGTAGTTACACCTGAAATAAATATGGGTGATGTTGTAGGAGATTTAAACAGAAGAAGAGGTTTAATTGAAGGAATGGATGATAGAGCAGGATCGAAAGTGGTTAAAGGCAAAGTTCCATTATCAGAAATGTTTGGATATGTAACACAGCTAAGAACTATAACTTCAGGAAGAGCAACTTCATCTATGGAATTTTCACATTTTTCAGAAGCACCTAAGAATATTTCTGAAGAGGTGATAGCAAAAGTAAAAGGAACTGTTAATGCATAATTTGAATATAATTTTAGATTAATGAATCAAAAAATAAGAATAAAATTAAGATCATACGATCACAACCTAGTTGATAAATCTGCTGAGAAGATCGTTAAAACTGTAAAATCTACTGGAGCAGTAGTTAGTGGTCCAATTCCTCTACCTACTCATAAAAGAATATATACAGTATTGCGTTCTCCTCATGTGAATAAAAAAGCTAGAGAACAATTTCAATTATGTGCATATAAAAGATTAATGGATATATATAGTTCTTCATCTAAAACAGTAGATGCTTTAATGAAATTAGAATTACCAAGTGGTGTAGATGTAGAAATAAAAGTTTAAATAAATATAAATATATTATGGCTGGTATCATAGGCAAAAAAATAGGGATGACTAGCGTGTACAGTGCCGAGGGTAAAAACTTACCATGCACACTCATAAAGGCAGGACCATGCGTTGTCACACAAATTAAATCTGAGGAGAAAGATGGATATTCATCTGTTCAATTAGGATTTGAAGATAAGAAAGAGAAAAACACTCCTAAGGCAATGAAGGGGCACTTCTCTAAAGCTGGCACAACCCCTAAAAGAAAAATAGTAGAGTTTAAAGGATTTGATGAATTGAATCTTGGAGATACTGTTACAGTAGATATCTTTCAAGAGGGTGAATTTGTTGATGTTGTAGGTACTTCTAAAGGAAAAGGATTTCAAGGAGTAGTGAAAAGACATGGTTTTGCTGGTGTAGGCCAAGCGACACATGGTCAGCATAATAGAATGAGAGCTCCTGGATCTATTGGAGCGGCTTCATATCCCGCAAGAGTTTTTAAAGGAATTAAAATGGCAGGAAGAACTGGTGGAGAAAGAAATAAGATGATTAACCTTAAAGTAATTAAGGTGTTGCCAGAACAAAATGTAATAGTAGTAAAAGGGTCTGTTCCTGGAGCTAAAGGATCATATTTAATTATTGAGAAATAATGGAACTAAAAGTAATAAATAAAGAAGGCAAGGAAACTTCAAAAAAAGTGAAGTTGGCATCATCTATTTTTGGAATTGATCCAAACGATCATGCTATTTATTTAGATGTTAAGCAACACCTTGCTAGAAAACGTCAAGGTACTCATCAGTCTAAAGAAAGAGGTGAAATTGTAGGAAGTACTAGAAAGATTAAAAAACAAAAAGGTACTGGAACTGCTAGAGCTGGTAGTATTAAAAATCCTTTATTTAGAGGTGGTGGTCGTGTTTTTGGACCTAGGCCAAGATATTATGGATTTAAATTGAATAGAAAGTTAAAAACTTTAGCAAGGAAATCTGCACTTACATATAAAGCAAAAGAGAAAAGTATAATGATTTTGGAGGATCTAACTATTAAAGAACCAAAAACTAAAGACTTTTATGGCGTGCTGAATAATTTAAAGATTGCTGATTCTAAATCATTATTTGTTTTAGGCGATCTTAATGAAAATGTGTATTTATCCTCTAGGAATTTACAGTCATCTAAAGTTGTTACTGTTGATAGGTTAAATACTTATGACATTTTAAATGCAAAGAATTTAGTGATTTCTGAAAGTGCAGTAAAGAAGATTGAAAAACAATTTAAGGCATAAACAATGAAAAATATTATTATAAAACCAATATTAACAGAAAAAATGGCTGCTCAAGGAGAGGAGCTAAATCGTTATGCTTTTGAAGTTGATAAAAGGGCAAATAAGATAGAAATTAAAAATGCTATTGAAAAGTTTTATGGAGTAACTGTTGATGCTGTTAATACAATGAATTTTGGTGGTGGAAAGAGAAAAATGAAATACACTAATCGTGGAGTTGTCAACCAAAGGAATAAAGCAGTGAAGAAAGCTATTATTACTGTAGCTACTGGAGATGTCATTGATTTATACGAAAACATTTAACGAATAGAAATTAAAGAAAATGGGATTAAGGAAATTAAAGCCAAATACACCAGGTCAACGTCATAAAATCATTAGTGACTTTTCTAATGTTACAACTGGCACTCCTGAGAAGAGTTTAACCAAAGGAAAATCAAAATCTGGAGGTAGGAACAATTCTGGTAAAATGACAATGCGTTACATTGGTGGAGGGCATAAGAAAAAATACAGAATAATTGATTTTAAAAGAGATAAGCAAGATATACCTGCTACTGTTAAATCAATAGAATATGATCCTAATAGATCTTCTCGTATTGCTTTGTTAGTTTATGCTGATGGTGAAAAGAAATACATTATAGCACCTGAGGGGATTTCAGTTGGTCAAAAATTGATTTCAGGTAAGAAAGCTACACCGGAAATCGGAAATACTATGTATTTGAAAGACATTCCATTAGGAACTATTATTCATAACATTGAAATGTCTCCTGGAAAAGGAGGAGCAATTGCAAGAAGTGCAGGTTCTTATGCTCAATTGAATGCAAGAGATGGTAAATATGCAATTATTAAGTTGCCTTCAGGTGAGATACGTATGATTTTAACTTCTTGTATGGCAACTATTGGATCTGTTTCAAATTCTGAACACAGCTTATCTGTGTCTGGAAAAGCTGGTAGAAGCAGATGGTTAGGAAGAAGACCAAGGGTAAGAGGAGTTGTAATGAATCCAGTAGATCATCCAATGGGTGGTGGTGAAGGTAAAGCTTCAGGAGGTCACCCTAGATCTAGAAAAGGATTACCAGCAAAAGGTTATAAGACAAGAAGTAAAACAAAAGCTTCAAATAGATTTATTATAGATAGAAGAAATAAATAAGAAATGGCAAGATCATTAAAAAAACCACCATTTGTTCATTATAGTTTAATGAAACGTGTTGAAGAAGCACAAGAGTCAAAGAAGAAATCAGTTATTAAGACTTGGTCTAGGGCTTCAACAATAACACCTGAGTTTGTTAATTTAACAATAGCGGTACACAATGGAATGAAATTTATACCTGTTTTTGTAACAGAGAATATGGTAGGTCACAAGTTAGGTGAATTTGCGCCAACAAGGAACTTTAGAGGGCATGCTGGTAAAAAAGATAAAGCTAGGAGATAGTTATTTAATTATTAAGGGCAAATAAAATGGGAGCAAGTAAGAAAAATAAAGCAGAAAAGATCAAAGAGGATAAAAAAACTTTAGCTATGGCTAAGTTGAATAATTGTCCAACATCTCCAAGAAAGATGAGATTAGTTGCTGATCTAGTAAGAGGAGAAAATATTTATACAGCTTTGAATATATTGAGATATAATCCAAAGCATGCTTCAAAGAATTTAGAGAAATTATTGCTTTCTGCAATTAATAACTGGGAGCAGAAAAATGATGGTTCTGATCCAGTAGAAGCTAATTTGATAGTAAAAGAAATTTATGTAGATAGTGCAAGAATGTTAAAAAGAATTCAAGCTGCTCCTCAAGGGAGGGCTCATAGAATTAGAAAACGTTCTAATCATGTCACTTTAATAATTGATAAAGGATAATACAAAAAAGTAATGGGACAAAAAGCAAATCCAATAGGTAATAGATTAGGTTTCATCAAAGGATGGGATTCAAATTGGTTTGGTGGTAATGATTATGCCGCTAAATTAGTTGAAGATGATAAAATCCGTAAATACCTGAAAGCTCGTTTATACAAAGCAAGTGTTTCAAGAATTGTCATAGAAAGGACATTGAAGCTAATTACTATAACTGTTAATACAGCAAGACCAGGTGTAATTATTGGTAAGGGGGGATCAGAAGTAGATAAGCTTAAAGAAGAGTTAAAGAAACTTACTTCTAAAGAAGTACAGATTAATATTTTTGAGATCAAGAGACCTGAATTAGATGCTCAATTAGTTGGAGATAGTATTGCTAGACAAATAGAAGCTAGAATTTCATTTAGAAGAGCCATTAAAATGGCAATTGCATCGACTATGAGAATGGGTGCAGAAGGTATTAAAGTAAAAATTTCTGGAAGATTGAATGGTGCTGAAATGGCAAGAAGTGAATCTTACAAAGATGGGAGAATTCCATTGCATACATTCAGAGCTGATATTGACTATGCATTGTCTGAAGCACAAACTACTTATGGAAAAATTGGAATAAAGGTGTGGATTTGTAAGGGTGAGGTATATGGCAAAAGAGATCTATCACCAAATCTAGGTATGACCAAGAAAAAGCCAAGAGGAAAAAAATAGGAATTAAGTTATTAATAAGTTGAATAATGTTACAACCAAAGAAGACAAAATATAGAAAACAGCAAAAAGGCAAGATCAAAGGCAACGCTCAAAGAGGTGCTCAGATTGCGTTTGGTACTTTTGCTATTAAATCATTGGATGAAGGCTTTATTACTGCAAGACAAATTGAAGCTGCTCGTATTGCTGTAACAAGATATATGAAAAGAGAAGGAAAGGTATGGATAAGAATTTTTCCAGATAAACCAATGACATCTAAGCCCGCTGAAGTAAGAATGGGTAAAGGAAAAGGAGCTTTAGATCATTGGGTAGCAGTTATTCGCCCAGGAAGAGTTTTATTTGAAGCTGATGGAGTGCCTTTTGAAGTTGCAAAGGAAGCCATGCGTCTTGCCTCTCAAAAACTCCCTATGAAAACAAAATTTATAGTAAGAAATGATTATTAATAATCTTATTTGAAAAAATGAAAATTACTGAATTCAAAATAAAATTAAATGGTTTATCTAAAGTAGAATTAGAAGATATGTTATCTGACACTAGATCATCTCTTTCTAAATTGAAAATGAATCATAAAACTGCTGAATTGGAGAATCCAATTGAGCTAAGGGATTTAAGAAGAAATGTTGCACGTATTTTAACTGAGTTGAAATCAAGAGAAATACAAGAAGCAAATAAGTAACACTATGAGAAACTTAAGAAAAGAAAGAATAGGTATTGTAACCAGTAATAAAATGGACAAGTCTATTGTGGTAATGGTAGAAAGACGAGTAAAGCATGTTAAATATGGGAAATTCGTCAAAAAAAGTTCAAAGTTTTTAGCTCATGATGAGAAGAATGATTGTAATGAAGGAGATACAGTGAAGATCATGGAGACTAGACCTTTGAGTAAAATAAAAAATTGGAGATTAATTGAAATACTCGAAAGAGCAAAATAATATTTACAATGGTACAACAGGAAAGTAGATTATTAGTTGCAGATAACAGTGGTGCTAAAGAGGTATTGGTGATAAGAGTACTTGGTGGAACAAAAAGAAGGTACGCTTCTATTGGTGATCAGGTTGTAGTTACTGTTAAAGATGCAATGCCTAATGGTAATGTAAAAAAAGGACAGGTTTCAAGAGCTGTAGTAGTTAGGACTAAAAAAGAAGTAAGAAGAAATGATGGGTCATATATAAGATTTGATAATAATGCTGTTGTTCTTATTAATAATACTGGAGAAATGAGAGGTACAAGGATTTTTGGACCTGTTGCCCGTGAATTAAGAGAAAAACAGTTTATGAAAATTGTTTCATTAGCACCTGAGGTACTATAAATAAAAGATCATGCAAAAGAAATTAAAAATAAAAAAAGGAGATACAGTAAAAGTAATTGCTGGCGCAGCATTGGGTCAGGAAGGTACGATCCTTGAAGTTGATCATAAAAAAGACCGTGTGTATATTGAAGGTCTTTCAGTGGTAAACAAAAAACATGTAAAACCTCAAACAGATAAAGCAAATCCTGATGGAGGTATTATAGACAAGGATAGAAGTATTCATATTTCAAATGTAATTTTAGTACATAACGGAACACCTACTAAAGTAGGAAGAAGAATGAATGAAAATAATAAGTTGATTCGTTATGCAAAAAAAACGGGGGAGGAAATTTAAATGAGCTATACACCTAGATTACAAGAAAAGTACAGGAATGAGGTTGTTCCTGCTTTACAAGAAAAATTTAAATATAAAAGCTTAATGCAAGTCCCTAAGGTCGAGAAAATCGTAATTAGTCAGGGAGTTGGTGAAGCAGTTACTGATCGTAAATTAATTGACTCAGCTATTGAAGATTTATCATCAATAGTAGGTCAAAAAGCGTTAATAATAAAGTCTAAAAAAGATGTTTCTAATTTTAAATTAAGAAAGGGCATGCCTATAGGTACTAAAGTTACTTTAAGGAGAGAGAAAATGTATGAATTTTTAGACAGATTTATTTCAATTGCATTGCCTAGAACTAGAGACTTTAGAGGAATTAAGTCTAAAGGAGATGGTCGTGGGAATTTCACATTTGGAGTAACTGAAAGTATTATTTTCCCTGAAATAGATATTGATAAAGTTAAAAAGATATTAGGAATGGATATAACCATTGTAACAAGTGCTAATTCAAATGAAGAAGGAATGGCATTGTTAGAAGAGTTTGGATTTCCATTTGCAAAAAAATAAATTATTATGGCTAAAGAATCAATGAAAGCGAAAGAGCGAAAAAGAGAAAAACTTGCCGCTCAATATGCAGAAAAAAGAGCATTGCTTAGAAAAGCTCAGAGTGAGGGTGATTGGGAAGCAATGTATAACTTACAAAAGCTGCCAAAAAACTCTATGGGTGTTCGTAAGCACAACAGGTGCCAATTAACTGGTAGACCAAGGGGCTATATGAGACAATTTGGAATTTCTAGGGTAACTTTTAGGGAAATGGCATTAGCTGGAAAAATACCAGGAATAACTAAAGCAAGCTGGTAAAATATTAATAAGAAAGACAAATAAAATGGTAACAGATCCAATAGCAGATTATTTAACTAGATTAAGGAATGCAATTAGTGCAAAGCATAAGGTTGTTGAAATTCCTGCATCTAATATTAAAAAGGAGATCACAAAGATCCTTATGGATAAAGGGTATATCCTTAATTACAAATTTGTTGATGATAATAAGCAAGGCATAATAAAAATTGCATTAAAATACAATCCTCAAACTAAGGAGTCTGCAATTCATGATTTAACAAGAATCAGCAAACCTGGATTAAGACAGTATGCTGGTATTGGTAATTTGCCAAGAGTATTAAATGGTTTAGGAATTGCAATTATATCTACATCTAAAGGATTGATAACTGATAAAGAAGCTAAGAAAGATAAAATAGGGGGAGAAGTCCTTTGTTATGTACATTAATAATATTTAAAGTATAAAGAAATGTCACGAATAGGAAATGCACCAATAACAATACCTGAAGGAGTTGAACTAAATATTTCTCCAGATAATAATGTTACTGTGAAAGGAAAATTAGGAGAGCTATCTCAAAATATTCATCCAGAAATTAAGATTACTCTTAATGAAGGTGAGCTAAATCTATCTAGAACGAGTGATCAAAAAGAAATTAGATCTATGCATGGTTTGTATAGAGCTTTGATATTCAATATGATTAAAGGAGTGGTAGAAGGATATGTTATTGAGCAAGAGCTAGTTGGGGTTGGTTATAGAGCTAAAGTTCAGGGTCAAAGATTAGAACTTTCTCTAGGTTTTTCACATCCTATAGTATTTGAACTTCCAGTAGAAGTTAAAGTTTCTGCAGTTTCAGAAAAAGGAAAAAATCCAGCAATAAAATTAGAATCATTTGATAAACAATTAATTGGACAAGTTGCTGCTAAAATCAGATCATTTAGAAAACCTGAGCCATATAAAGGAAAAGGTATTTTATATAAAGGTGAAGTTATAAGACGTAAGGCAGGTAAAACTGCAGCTAAATAAAACAAGTTAAAACACAATAGTAATGGCTTTAACAAAAAGTAAAAGAAGAGAAAGAATTAAAAAACGTGTTAGAAAATCGTTAAGCGGTACAGCTCAACGACCTAGACTAACAGTTTTTAGAAGCAATAAACAGATTTATGCTCAGTTGATTGATGATGTAGCAGGTGTAACGCTTGCTTCAGCAGAATCTATTAAAGATGACGCTGCACAAAAAGTAAATAAAACTGAACAAGCAAAATTGGTAGGTAAAAAAATTGCTGAAAGCGCATCTAAAGCGGGTGTTAGTGAAGTAATTTTTGATAGAAATGGATATTTATATCATGGTAGAATTAAAGCTTTAGCTGATTCAGCGAGAGAGGCAGGCTTGAAATTTTAAATATTATGGCAGAATTAAAAACAAAAAACATTAGAGCAACAGATATTGAATTACAAGATAGACTGGTTGCTATCAATAGGGTTACTAAAGTAACTAAGGGTGGAAGACATTTTAGTTTTTCAGCAATTGTTGTTGTAGGAGATGAAAATGGTGTTGTTGGACATGGTTTAGGTAAGGCAAAGGAAGTAACTGAAGCCATAGCTAAAGCAATAGATGATGCTAAAAAGAACTTAATAAAAGTTCCAATTATTAATGACACGTTACCACATCTTGTTAAAACAAGATATGGTGGCGCAGATGTATTGATTAAACCTGCATCTGCTGGTACAGGAATTATTGCTGGTGGTGCAATGAGAGCAGTGCTAGAAAGTTCAGGATTAAAAAACGTATTGGCGAAATCTCAGGGATCTTCAAATCCACATAACGTTGTTAAAGCTACTATTAAAGCATTATCTCTATTAAGAGATGCTAATATGGTAGCTAAAAGTAGAGGTGTATCAATTGATAAAGTATTTAACGGTTAATAAAAAGAAAATGGCAAAAATTAAAGTAACACAAATAAAAAGTGCTATTAACCGTCCTAAAAGACAAAAGCTTACTTTACAAGCTTTGGGCTTAGGGAAATTAAACAGGACTGTTGAACATGAAGCAACTCCACAGATATTGGGGATGGTTAAGAAAATAGAACATTTAGTAAAAATTGAAGAATAGCTCTTCGTAAGATTATAGTAAGATGAAACTACATGAATTAAAACCCGCTGAAGGATCTACCAAGAATAAGAAAAGAACTGGTAGAGGTCAAGGATCAGGAAAAGGAGGTACATCAACTAAAGGGCATAATGGTGCCAAGTCTAGATCTGGTTATAAAACCAAGATTGGATTTGAAGGTGGCCAGATGCCGCTACAAAGACGTGTTCCTAAATTTGGATTCAAAAATATTAACAGAGTTGAATACAAAGGAATTAATTTAGATACTATTCAGAATTTAATTGATAACTCTAAAAAGTTAGAGGATATTAATCCTGAATTATTAATCGAAAATGGCTTGGCTAATAAAAAAGACCTTGTTAAAATATTAGGTAGAGGTGAATTAAAATCTAAAATTAATATTAAAGCTCATGGGTTTTCTGCTACAGCTAAAGCTGCAATTGAGAAATTAGGAGGAACAGTTGAAATTGTTAAATAAAAGTATTTAAGCTTTAGAATGAAAGGATTTATAGAAACAATAAAACAGATTTGGGCAGTTGAAGAACTGAGAAAAAGGATTATTTATACATTGGGTCTTATTTTAGTGTATAGAATAGGATCTTTTATAGTTCTTCCTGGTGTTAATACAGATGCTTTGGATTCTTCAGCTTCTCAAGGAGGTATTCTTAGTTTGATTAACATGTTTGCTGGTGGTGCTTTCTCAAGAGCATCTATAATGGCATTGGGAATTATGCCTTATATATCTGCATCTATTGTTATGCAACTATTAGGAATGGCTGTTCCTACCATTCAAAAGTTACAAAGAGAAGGAGAAAGTGGAAGGAAAAAGATCAATCAATACACAAGGTATTTAACAATTGCTATTTGTTTATTCCAAGCACCAAGTTATATGGTTGCTTATGTTGGAACGGGTCCTGATGTTATTACTGGAGGAGCATCAACAATGTGGTGGATTCAAACTATTGCTGTATTAACTGCTGGAACTATGTTTGTTACTTGGTTAGGAGAGAGAATTACTGATAGGGGAATTGGGAATGGTATTTCATTAATCATTACAGTGGGTATTATTGCAGGCTTACCGGGTGCTTTTTTAC
>Ga0206679_10000877_pt1 | contig 25299 bp, 19 predicted proteins | sample M110012015metaG_FD_155464 | JGI IMG/M metagenome (GOLD analysis project Ga0206679, IMG submission 155464) | Ammonia-oxidizing marine archaeal communities from Monterey Bay, California, United States - M1 100m 12015 | ecosystem: Environmental > Aquatic > Marine > Intertidal zone | place: USA... | reverse complement strand
TCCGGAAGAAGAACAACGTCTAGTAACTACGATTGCTCAAAAATCCAATATCAAAAGAGAAGATGTAGAACGAATATTTAGACAAAAAAATGGCATCAGCACTTCTACTGACATTCAAGTCGATGCCCTCATCAAGTTGCACAGACATCTTGAATACTTTTACAACAACTGTAAATAAATGGAAGAAAAAGATCCAAACGACATCCTGCCCAACACCCCGCAGGACGATCAGCCCCAAAAGCAGAAGACTGATCAGACATCAGAACCTGCTGACGATACAACCTTAAACTCTCCATCTGTTCCTGGTCACGAGGGACATACCCCGCCTTCTTTGCCTGATTTACCTAAAATAGATGCGATACAAGGACATCGCCATGTTGATGTAAAGCCTGTCTTCGAAATGGTTGAAAAAGTACGAGAGCAAGTAGCTCAAGTAGTCATTGGCCAAGAAGATTTGATCGAATTGATGTTAGCGTCCATTCTCGTCGGCGGGCATTGTTTGATTGAAGGACTGCCAGGAATAGCAAAGACCCTTACATCCAAGATGTTGTCCCAAACCATTAGTGCGGAATTCAGCAGAATCCAGTTCACACCTGATTTGATGCCTACTGATATAACAGGAACCTCCGTCTTCAACCAAAAAGAAAGTGAATTCGTCTTTCGGAAAGGGCCAATCTTCTCCAACATCATTTTGATCGATGAGATCAACCGTGCTCCTGCGAAAACTCAGGCTGCTCTGATGGAGGTAATGGAGGAACGTCAAATCACGTATGACGGCAAGCAGTACAACATGGATCAGCCATTTTTCGTAATTGCCACTCAAAATCCAATCGAACAAGAAGGCACTTATAACCTGCCGGAAGCACAGCTCGATCGTTTTCTTTTCAGAATCAAAGTTGGGTACCCGACTTTGGAAGAAGAACAAAAGATCCTAAGTCTTTTTGAAGGGGATTTTGAAAAACGGAAATCGACTCAATTGCAGGCTATTGTCTCCCAATCTGATATTGCTCTTTGCCAAAAAATAGTTGAGCAAGTTCACTGCAAAAAAGAACTCCTAAACTACATCGCGGCTCTGACCAACAATACACGAAACAACGGCGACCTCTTCATTGGAGCTTCACCTCGTGCCTCTCTCGCAATCATGAAGTCGGCCAAAGCAATAGCAGCTATTCGCGGTAGAGATTTCGTGACCCCAGATGACATCAAACATGTGGCTCTTCCCGTGCTCAATCACCGTGTTTTAATTTCCCATGAAAGAGAAATGGACGGCTCTTCCGTCGAGGAGATCATAAAGGAAATTCTAAACACAGTTGAAATCCCTCGCTAGGAATTGAAGGTCATCCGCGACATAGTCAAGAACCTGAGCTTGAGACCCTTGTTTTTCATGTTCATTGCCGGTTTAGTGTTCATCACTGGAGCTAGCTATTTCGTGAAACTCTTTCTGCCGCTCGCGTATCTGATGAGCGTAGCTATTTTCGTTTTGGTCCTCGCCGATATAGTGATGTTGTTTAGCCGTCGGACAAAAATCTTCGCATCTCGTCAAATTGGAAAAATGCTGTCGCTCGGAGATGAAAATCCCGTTTCAATTTCGCTTGAGAATGCTTCCAAATCGAATTTAAGGGTTGACGTCTTCGATGAGCTCCCAATTCAATTTCAGGAACGACAGTTTGGAATGGACGTGCGACTCAAAGAGAACGACGATCTTCTACTGCATTATCAAGTGCGGCCAGTGTCAAGGGGCGAGTACCATTGGGGAGACATCAATTTGATCGCGCGTAGCTCAATAGGGTTGGTGGGTCGCAGAATTCGCATTCCAGCAGGAAAAATGGCCCCAGTATTTCCTTCTATAATCCAAATGAAAAAATTCGAATTGACTGCATTTGCGCGCATCTCAAACTATGAAGGAATAAAAAAGGTTAGAAGGCTAGGTCATAGTTATGAGTTTGAAAAGATCAAGGCCTATGTGAAGGGTGACGACGTCAGGAGTATTAATTGGAAAGCAACCGGGCGACGTGATCAGCTTATGGTCAACCAATATGAAGATGAACGCGCTCAGCAGATATATTCAGTCTTGGATAAGTCCAGAGCGATGCACATGCCGTTTAACGAGCTCAGTCTTCTCGACTACGCAATCAACACGAGTCTGGTTTTAACCAATATCGCCCTCAAAAAACACGACAAGGCTGGCCTTATCACCTTCTCAAATAAGATTGGCTCAACAATCAAAGCAGATCGCTCGAGACTGCAATTGAAGAAGATCTTGCATGCGTTGTACGATGAAAAATCGCATGCTTTAGACGCCAATTACGACCTACTCTACCGAGCAGTAAAGAATGTCATTAGCAGCCGAAGTTTAATTTTCCTCTACCTTAATTTCGAAAGTGTGTACGCTATGGAACGTGCGCTGCCTGTTCTCAAAAAAATCAACCACCTGCACTTATTGGTCGTTATGATTTTTGAGAATACCGAGCTCATGGAATATACTGAGAAAGATGTGGAGTTCATCCAAGACATTTATACCCAGACTATTGGGCAGAAGCTTATTCGAGAAAAAAAACAAATAGCCCACAAGCTTCGGATGTATGGCATCCAAACCATTTTAACAAAACCTGAAGATCTCTCTGTAAATACCGTAAACAAGTATCTAGAACTAAAAAGTAGGGGGTTGATCTAATATTTTTTATTGAGAAATGTCTTCTCTCCTGGGCCAGATCAGCACAATAACGGAGTTAACTTTGGTCTTTTGAGTCAAAAAAGAAGTGTTGATCTACAACCTCTGGGGGAATTTGATCACTCGAATTGAAGGTTAGAATTCAATCTGGGATGGCCACACTTCTATTATCGATGACTCAGCCACAGGGGCGTATTACTATCGTTGTGACTTTAAGCGACGCTGTATCTGGCCTCAAAACAGTTTTCGGGTTACATGACCCCTGCTCAGATATATCTTCCATATCTTAATTTCCAAGTCATTACAAATTCCTAACAAGCTTAAATCCAATATCACGCAGCAGGCTTAAATTCTTACTTTTGCCCGCATGGAATTTTCCGCGGCACAGATTGCCGAAATGCTCAATGGACAAGTAGATGGAGATGACTCCGTAATGATCAACGATCTGAGTAAGATCGAAGAAGGTCGTTTAGGTACTCTCACATTTCTCGCCAATCCGAAATACGAGAAATACATCTACACAACAGCAGCATCACTAGCTGTTGTTGCTAAGGACTTCACTCCTGAGCAAAAATTACCCTCTACACTCACGCTGCTTAGAGTCGATGACCCTCGCTCTAGCTTTGCCACTTTGTTGAAGGCTTATGATCAAATGATGGCCATGCCTCCTGGAATTAGCGAGCAAGCCATCGTCAGCGAGCACGCGACCGTAGGAGAGAATGTACACATCGGGGCAGGCGTGATCATAGGGACAGGGTCGGTCATTGGAGACAATTCAGTGCTGCATGCAGGATCTCAAGTTGGCAATCAAGTTACGCTCGGAACAGATTGTCTTTTTCATCCAGGAGCAATAGTCCTAGACCGGTGTAAAATTGGGAACCATGTCACTCTTCATTCTGGAGTGGTAGTGGGAAGCGATGGCTTTGGCTTTGCTCCCAACAGTGAAAACAACTATCATAAGGTGCCTCAAATTGGAAACGTGGTAATTGAAGACCATGTCGAAATCGGGGCTAACACTGCTGTTGACCGAGCGACACTCGGATCCACAGTGATCCGAAAAGGAGTGAAAATTGATAACCTCATCCAGATTGCGCATAATGTCGAAATTGGTGAGAATACCGTTATCGCTGCCCAAACTGGTATTGCCGGTTCTACCAAGATTGGAAAAAATTGCCTGATTGGCGGCCAAGTTGGCATCGTTGGCCACATTGAAATCGCAGACGAAGTGAAGATTGCTGCTCAGTCAGGAATAGGAAACACAATTACGCAGGTGGGAGCTATTGTACAAGGTTCTCCAGCGTTTTCAATTATGGATTACAAAAAGGCATATGTTGGGTTCAGAAAGTTGCCCTCAATCATGGGTGAGCTTTCCGACCTGCGTAAATCTGTAGCTCAACTTAAAAATGAATAATATTTGCCAAAAGCTTCAAGGATGAGTTCCAAGCAAAGAACAATCGCAAAGGAAATTCATATTTCAGGCATCGGACTGCACACTGGTGAAAAGGTAAACTTGATCCTTTGTCCCGCCCCTGAGAATCATGGATATAAATTTCAGAGAACCGACCTTCCTGAAGAGCCCCTGATCAAAGCTGACCCAGACAACGTCTTCAGCACTCAAAGGGGAACTTCATTGAAAAAAGGCAACGCCATAGTGCATACTACTGAACACGTGCTCGCAGCTGTATACGGTTCTAAAATCGACAACCTTCTCTTTAAAGTTGATGGCCCCGAGATTCCGATTCTCGATGGTAGTTCATTGCCTTTTGTAGAAGCCATCGAACAAACGGGATTTCAAGAGCAAGACGCTGAGCGGAGATACTTAGTACTTGATAGTAACGTAGCCTTCGAAGAAAACAACGTCGAAATGCTTGCTGTACCCACGGATGGTGGAGAGTTTAGAATAACGGTAATGGTTGATTACAACAGCCCAGTTCTAGGCACTCAGCATGCCAGCATGTACTCGCTAGAGCATTTTGCCGATGAGATTTCCGGCTGTCGAACTTTTGTTTTTCTGAAAGAATTGGCTCAACTGGCTCAAGCTGGACTGATCAAAGGCGGTGACTTGGATAATGCGATCGTGCTTGTCGAACGTGAATACGAGCAAAAGGAAATCAATGACATGCTCAAGCTACTTGGAAAAGAAGACTTAGATGTTAAGGTAGAGGGAATTGGTGTTTTGAATACCACGGCTTTGAAATACGAGAACGAGCCTGCTCGTCACAAACTGCTTGATATCGTTGGTGATCTTGCGTTAGTTGGCAAGTTCATCCGAGGACATATCTTAGCTGCACGTCCAGGACACGAGGGCAATGTTGCATTTGCCAAAATCTTGAAGAATCTGGACATCGAAGCAAAGAAGGGTCCAGTCAAATTTGATTTACTCAAGACTCCGCTATACGACATCAATGAAATTCAGAAGATGTTACCGCATCGCTACCCATTCTTGTTAATTGACAAGATCATGGAAATGACTGACGAGCGGATTATAGGCGTGAAGAATGTCACCTTCAACGAACCCTTCTTCCAAGGACATTTCCCAGGGAATCCTGTCATGCCAGGAGTTCTTCAAGTAGAGGCAATGGCCCAAGTGGGAGGCATTTTTGCATTGAGCCAAGTTCCAGATCCGAAAAACTATAGCACGTATTTCTTAAAAATCGACAAAGTAAGATTCAAGCTTAAGGTACTTCCTGGAGATACAGTTGTCTTTGAGTTGAAGCTTGTCACACCTATAAGAAGAGGCTTAGTTCACATGGCTGGTATCGCATACAGTAACGGAAAACCGTGCTGTGAAGCAGAAATGATGGCACAGGTTGTCAAGGAGAAAAATATAGAACCGACCCCAGTGGAACAATGATAGATGACGCAATTCACAGCTTGAGTTCGATTAACCCAAATGCCAAAATTGGCGATGGAGTTAAAATCGGGGCTTTTACCCACATAGATGGTGATGTTGAAATCGGCGATGGCACCTGGATAGGGTCAAACGTGACAATCATGAACGGGGCCAGAATAGGAAAGAACTGTAAAATATTTCCCGGCGCAGTAATTAGTGCTGAACCTCAGGATTTGAAGTTCAACGGAGAATATACCACTGCCGAAATCGGTGATTGCACCATCATCCGTGAGTGTTGCACTATAAACCGAGGCACCAAGGATCGTAACATGACTAAAGTGGGGAAGAACTGCCTGTTGATGGCATACACCCATATTGCACATGATGTGATCATGGGAAACAACTGCATCATCGCAAACTCGGCAAACATTGCTGGTCACGTTCAGATAGAAGACTTCGTAGTAATTGAAGGTGTAGTTGCCATTCAGCAGTTTGTGCGGATTGGGCAGCACTCGTTTCTCGCTGGAGGATCTTTAGTAAGAAAGAACGTACCCCCGTTTGTGAAGGCTGCACGTGAGCCTCTATCCTTTGCGGGAGTCAATGCCATTGGCCTTCGTCGCCGAGGGTTTGACCCTGAATCCATTGGATTCATCGAAGATGTATACAGAATGATCTACGTGCACACAAGCAATTTGACTCAAGCGATTCAGGCTGCTGAAGCAGAAATTCCTAATTCTGAGCACAAATCTTTGATTTTGGATTTCATACGATCTTCTGACAAAGGCATTATTCGCGGTCCACTTTAATCCTCATTGTTGGAAATTCGACTACAGAATATTGGCAAACGCTTCAATCGCCATTGGACCTTTAGAAGCTTATCCCATCAATTCAATTCTGGATCTGTTTCTAGTATAATAGGAGCAAATGGTAGCGGAAAATCAACTCTTGTCAAGATTCTCAGTGGGTTCCTAACCCCTACCGAAGGTGAAGTTCAGTTTACCCACCTCGGATCAACAGTCAGTAAAGAAGACTTATATTCTCAGGTAGCTTATTGCGCTCCATATGTAAAAGTGCCTGGTGATCTCACCCTCCTAGAGTTACTTCATTTTCATAACGGACTAAAACCGCTAGCTTGTTCGACAGAAGAGTTTCTCGATATCTGCCAATTGGCGGCACACTCTGAAAAACCGATCAAACACTTCTCTAGTGGAATGCAACAACGCGCGCGACTCGCGCTCGCAATAATGAGCGATGTACCCTTAATCGTGCTAGATGAACCTTCTTCAAATCTTGATCGCAAGGGTATTCGGTGGTTTCAAGAGTTGATGAACACCTATAGCCGGCAGAAGACGATCATCATTGGCTCTAACCACAACCAAGACGAAATACAAGACTACCCTATTGCTATTGATCTAGGCACTGGCGCGATCTCCAAATAGGAATTGCCCTACACATTGTTTTCCTCTTTTTCCCAAACTTCCTGCAACCCTCGGAAGTATAGAGTGATGTAATTAAAAAATTTACACATTATGAAAACAAAATTTCCTTTTACTCAATTATGCACGCTTGCATTTCTCACAATGATGTCTCTTTCATCATTTGCAAGTAATGAGGGTTTCGAAAACCGCTCGAATGTTACACCTTGGTTGCTAAACCTTGACGACGATTACTCTTGTGTATCGGCGCAACGGTACTATGATGGGACAATGACTCTAGAAGGTTCATTGACTCAAACGATGACAGCATGTACCAACGGTAGGATTACGCAACTTCACATCAATGGCGTCTTGACAACTCAGGGAACTAACGGGAACATCGTAACAGTTAATCTCATTGACACTCAAGGCACAGTTGTTGGAGAAAGTACAACGCAATGGCAACAGAATATGACTCACCTACAATTCGAATTCACTAGCGCTGTGCTACATGAAGGAGAGCAATACACAATCGAATTGACTGCTGGTGCTGGTGTAGTTATTGAATTCAACACAGTTTCAAATCAACAGTATTTCGTAGGTGACTTGATGCTAAATGGGACACCTGAGCAAAAGAACTTGTGTTTCATAGGCTTACTTGATGATGTATCAGTTGAGCTTGACGATGGCACACACGATCACGGAGACGTAGATCATAACATCTACGACGAGTATGATCCATATGGACATGACTTTCATGTAAAGCCTCCTTCAGAAGTGGAAGAGTTGAGACACAATGTGTATCCAAACCCTTTCGTTGCTGACTTCCGAGTTGAACTAGACACAGACGCTGAGGTTCCAGGAACAGTGACTCTTTACAACTTCATGGGTAAGAAGGTCTTTGAACAAAAGCTAGACAATATCTCTGACTCACAGTTTATCAATGTCAACCCACAAACAGTATTGAACAAAGGATACTATACTCTACGAATCGAATATGGTGACAACATCATTCTCGATACGGTTGTGAAGAACTAAGAATTTCTCCCCTAGAATATGGAACCGTCCTTTTCATCTCGCTTCGGCGATGTGGATAGGACGGTTTTCTTATTTGGGCTGGTGCATTGGACGCAACAAATCGTTGACCGTTTTCACCGGATTGAATGTGTTTACAGGAACTTCGATAAAAATCGAAATCCAATTGGCCATAGCACCATTCCATAAACCAGGCAGCTCCAATGCCTTTACTGCGGTGCCTGCGATAGATTTTTCAGAAATGAAGCACGCCGAGTGGTCTATGAATTCCAAGAGATCATAGGCTATCCCACGATGATCCAAGGTGCAACAAACCAAGTCAGTAGGGTTAAAATGAGATGCTTGTGCTACGATAACCTGCTGATCAATTGCGTTTGAAACCTGCGCTGACTCTACTACTTGGGGGAATGGATTCCCCTTCACCCAAAATGGCCCGCCTCCTGGTTCTCCTTCATTTTTCACCATTCCACAAACTCTAATAGGAGCTTGTAGCAATTGTGCCATTTCAGCTTGACTCATTTCACCTAAACCTAACTCGTTTCTCAAAGAGTTGGCTTGCTCTGAACTCACTTTGTCGGATTCGACTGCACGGAGAAAATCATGAATCAATTTCCTGTATTTAATGAGCGCTCCGCCAAGCACCTGTTTCCAAAGAACAGTTTCTTCAATTCTCGATTCATGCACTACATTGTCAATGTTCTTTATGAAAATGAGGTCTGCAGGATTCTTGTTGAGATTGTGAATCAAGGCCCCATGTCCTCCAGGTCGGAATAAAAGTTTGCCAAAATCATCACGATAAGGCTGGTTATCCATCGTCACGGCCACCGTATCTGTAGACGAACGTTGAGTTGAAAAAGACAGGTCATAGACTTGATCCTTGTTAGCTGAGCGAAGTCTCAGAAAGTCTCCTATTTCGGCTTCTTTGCCTTCAGGAACGGTAAAATGAATACATACCTTATTCCCCATGTATTGCGCACCCTCGCTTAAATGCTCCTCGAAAGCCGTTTTGGCTTGACCATCATAACGGTGAAACAAGACCATCCCTTTGGGCGCAGTAGCATATCCGAGACCCGATTGCTCTAGGGTGAGTTCCACCATTTGATCATCAGATGGATTGGCTTGCATGGCCTGAATGTCTTTCGCGAAAGGCATTTCATAGAAGCGATCTAAAAACTCTTGAGTAAGAATATCAGGATTAGACGTGTCACACTGATGCAAATGCTTGAACATGCGACTTGCCGCACCAGAGGCCGGCACAAACTTCAGCACCTTAAGGTTTTGACTGCCAGAAGCAAATTTTGTCGAATAGTCGGTGATCTCTGCTTCTGAGAGGCGAAATATCCCATCATCGATCGTACAAGCCCTTGTGAGTGCCGCGGGTCTACAACCATCGATAAAGATTGAGAGTTGTCGATTCAGATTCTCCTCAGAGATCCCTTTCTCCTTTAATTGGTCGCGATCGGTCGTAGTATGCTCCAAGGTGTGAATTTTACCCGCAAGATAGGAGCGATACAAAGTCGCAAAGTGGGAAGATGCACGACTTTTGAAAGTGCGGCTGTGATGAGCAAAAAAAAACCTCCCTTCCATATAATGGAAAGGAGGTTTTAGCTTTCAGTTTTTATATCTCTAGGCTGCGTTGCTAGTGCTGAGAAGCGTTCTCAGTTGATCATACACAATATCGCATTCATCTTTTACTTGGTTGACCAAGTTTGGCAGAGCTTCCATATTTCTGTTGTGCTTGCTGTCTTGTTCAATTTGTAAGATGTTAATTTCCATATTCTTTAAGCCGAGCATCGCGATGGATGATTTGGCTTTGTGAGCGAGAGGATGAAGGCGTAGAAGATCGTTTCTTTCCACGCAATCTACCATCTCGCCGATATACTCGGGGACCTGATCAAGAAATAGCTTGATTATGTCGTTAACCATGTCTTTATTACCCTGAAATATTTGATTCAGATAGGACAGATCGAACAACTGATCGTTAAACTGTGCGCTCATTTAAATCCGGTTAAGTTGTAGTTACTCAAAAGAGTTATACTGAAATTCTTGATTTAAGTTTCATCTCTATGGTTTTATTTGGTGGCACAGTTTACTTGTCGGCCTATGGCCTATGTAGGTAGAGGAAAATTCTGACAATCAATTACCTACCATCGAAATGAATCCTGTCGAGACGGACACCGATCCAAAGAAGTGCAGCAAGTTCATGTTGTCTTTCGATCCTGCAGCTCTTACCTCACAATCAAGCTCGTTTTCTAAGGCACATAAACCATATTCTTCAAGCTGAATCAAATATGCATTCTCAGTAAATTCGATGCTGATCATTTCTGATCTCTCCTTATACATGATAATCAAGCTTGGCGCTAGCCCATCATCCTCTGCAAAAAGATCAAAGGCATTCTTATCTCCTCTCTTTACGCACAAAACGTGCATCTCCTCTAGTATTTGGAGAAGGTTGTTTACTGTGCGCTCATCTGCGGCGAAGTCTTCTAATAATAAGATTACTGGTTCTTCCATCACTTTGGATTTTGATTCAAAGCTATTAGCAAACTATGCGACACTAAGTGAGGGCTTAGCCTAAGCCCTTGTCAGGGCTTTCTGATGCACGCATATATTATCTACATTAGCCTTCGAACGAACGACTGAAGCAGCATGCAGAAGATCCTGGTAACAGGAGGTGCAGGGTTTATTGGTTCACACACAGTTGTGGAACTAGCCCGTGAAGGATTCCACCCAATCATCATCGATAATTTCTCGAATAGTCACCGAGATGTGCTACTAGGATTGAAGAAACTGGTGGGATCGGATGTCCCATGCCACAACATTGACTGTACTGACGTTGCCTCAATCTGTGAGGTTATTGATCAACATGGCGGCGTTGACGGAGTAATCCATTTCGCCGCTTTCAAAGCGGTCGGAGAATCGGTTCGTCAACCGGCTCGATACTACCACAATAACATTGGATCTCTTGTCGCCATTGTAGAAGCAATGCAACAGAAAGAGGTCAAGAATCTTGTTTTCAGTTCGTCCTGCACCGTTTATGGCCAACCTAAGAGCCTTCCCGTTACGGAAGATTCTCCTTTCGCAAGGGCCAACTCTCCGTACGGATATACGAAGCAAGTATGTGAGCGCATCCTCGTAGATCAAGCTCAGGCCGAAGACAATACGATAAGCTCCATCCTACTACGATATTTCAATCCAATTGGCGCTCATCCAAGCGGAGAAATTGGAGAATTACCAATTGGTCAGCCGGAAAACTTAGTCCCATACGTAACCCAAACTGCAACGGGCGAACGAGATTCACTCACCATATTCGGAGACGATTATGACACCCATGACGGTACGTGCATTCGTGATTACATTCACGTAGTAGACTTGGCTAAGGCACATGTAAAATCCCTTCTGGGGCTAGAAAAACACGATAACTGTTGCGAACCTTTTAACCTCGGAACAGGAGAAGGTAAAAGCGTACTCGACGTTATCAATGCTTTTGAGCATGTAAGCGGCGAGAAACTGAATTATACAATTGGCGATCGTCGAACCGGTGATGTAGAAAAGATTTATGCAAGTGCCGATCGAGCCGAGAAAGAGCTAAACTGGAAATGCGAACTGGACCTAAATAATGCTCTTCGTGATGCTTGGAATTGGCAACAACGACTGAAAAGCAAAAAGGCTGTGATGTGAAGTACTTACTCCTCGGCATGATATCGCTTATTTCGGTTACCGCTTTTGGACAACCCCGCGAAGCGGAAATCTGGAACCCCCCAATAGGAGAGGATCGATTCCTTATCACATTCAATACGGATGGTTGGCTTGAGACGCCAGATGGCATTGAACTCAGACCCTATTCGCTAGGTATTGAAACTCATATCATGTATGATTACCAGTTTGGAAAGAGCATAATGAGTTTTTCATGGGGCTACGGGTTTTCTTCACATAACGTGCACCACAATGGATTCTTCGCTGCTGACACAACAAACAACCAGCTCACACGTCTTTACCCATTTGAAAAATCGTACAACTACACCAAGAACAAGCTACACACGACTTACTTGGAAGTCCCATTGGAGTTGAGACTTCGAACTCGCGGAGACACGCCCTTCAAATTGTACCTAGGAGCGAAAGTTGGCTACCTTGTGAATGTTCATTCCAAGACCAAGGATTACTCCGGAAAGAGAAAGTTCTACGGCTTGAATAACGTCATGAATCTGAGGTACGGGGTTACGGCTAAAATTGGATATAACGCATGGGCCATTTCAGGATTCTATTCCTTAACACCTCTGATCATTGAAGGAGGTGGTGATCTTCTCATCCCCTATTCATTGGGAATCTCCTTCTTTCTGTTGTAACTAGAGATACAAGCTGTTTGCAACGAAAAAGGCATTGATCACTAAGCCAACTGCAAAGCCTAAGTATGCCTGACCGGGCGTATGAGCACTAAGCTCAATTCGAGCAAAAGCCATCATCCCTCCGACTAAAACCAATAGCGAAATAGGGAGAACCAAGACAATATTATGGGCAATCCCAAGCCCGATCAAAGCTCCCGTTGCCCCACCTATTCCTAGGCAATGGACGCTAATTTTAGTCCAGCGATTGATAATCATGGCTGCGAATATCCCGAGTGGCACAGCCAGCATCATGCTGAGTAGAGCATCTGAAATCAAATCGCCTTTAATCCGAAACACTACGTAAGTGCAGATGTAGTAGAACAAAACAAGACTGAATGGCGTATTTCGTTGACGTGAATCACTCACGTCTAGATCTTTGATCATTTTCCGCTTGTACATCATCCAAATTCCAACGCCTGGAGCGAGAATATTAATGACCAAGCATATGACGATAATCTCGAACATGCGCTCGTGGTAGAGCAATTGATGATCGTAGGTATATGCAATGAAGAAAGCATACAATGGCATGAAAAGCGGGTGAAATCCCCACGAGATAATCTTAGCCGCCCTTTGTCGGCTCATGCTAAAGTTCTTTACGAAGACGTGCGACCGGAATACCTAGCTGTTCTCGGTACTTGGCTACAGTTCGACGAGCGATGTTGTAGCCTTGATCTTTAAGCACCTTGGCTAGCTTCTCATCCGTAAGTGGACGACGTTTTTCTTCACCATCGATACTCTCTTGAAGAATTTTCTTCACCTCACGTGTGCTCACCTCCTCACCTGAATCAGTAGAAAGTGATTCTGAAAAGAACGTTTTGAGCAAAAAGGTGCCATAAGGGCATTGCACGTATTTGCTGTTTGCAACACGTGAAATTGTGCTTATATCCATTTGAACTATCTCGGCGATGTCTTTCAAAATCATCGGCTTGATCTTTGTCTCATCACCCGTCAAGAAATAGGCTTCTTGATAGTCGAGTATGGCATTCATCGTAAACAAAAGAGTCTGCTGACGCTGACGAATGGCATCAATAAACCATTTCGCTCCATCGATCTTTTGCTTCACAAACATGATAGCTTCCTTCGACTTCTTGTCTGGAGATTTCTGCGACGCATACGTCTCAAGCATTTGCTTGTATTGACGACTCACCTTTAAATCTGGAGCGTTTCGCTGATTCAGTGTTAAACGTAATTCGTCATCCTCAACTACCACAATGAAGTCAGGTACAACGTGCTGGACAATCTTTGCAGAACCTTGGAGTGAATTTCCTGGCTTTGGATTGAGGCGAACAATCTCTTCAACCGCGCCTTTCAATTCTTCATCAGTTATATCCAATCGACGTGTGATCTTGTCGTAATGCTTCTTTGAGAAAGATTCGAAAAACTTGTCTAAAACCACACGAGCCAGATCAACTGATGGTTCTTCTCGTTCTACCTTGTTAATCTGGATGAGTAGACATTCTCTCAAATCTCTCGCACCAACACCCGGAGGATCAAAATCCTGTATCACACCGAGGACCTCCTCGAGTTTTTCAGAAGTAGTCATTATGTTTTGAGAGAAAGCGAGATCATTTACAATGGCAGCAATTTCTCTTCTGAGGTAACCATCATCGTCTAAGTTTCCGATAAGGTTTTCAGCCAGCATTCGTTGCTCTTGATCTAATTTTCTCAGTCCAAGTTGCGCGATGAGCAGGTCTCTGAAAGTGCTACCACTACCCAGAGGCACGTCCTTGTCGTCATCATCTACACCTTTGTTGTTTACAGAAAGTTTGTAATCTGGAGTATCGTCATCGCTGAGGTATTCACTGATGTCAAACTCCTCTTCCGTGCGCGATTCTTCCTCCTCTTCAAACTCTTCAAACTCCTCGTCTTTCTCTACTCCTTCGTCGAGTGCCGGATTAGCCTCGAGCTCTTCCTTGATTCTTTGTTCGAGTTCCACTGTGGGCACCTGAAGCAGCTTCATAAGTTGAATCTGCTGAGGGCTCAGCTTCTGCAAGAGTTTCTGTTGTAGAGTTTGCTTTAACATCTTTCGGAAGGTATAAATCTATCCTTGGAGCCCGCAATAATAGCAAGCTTTGGTGTAGTGCGTTTGTGGGTTTTGACTGATATTATTTCACAAACCATGCCTGAATCTATCGTCTCCAATTTAAATAATCGTAAATACCTAGAAATCAGCGCTTTGCCGCGTTCTAGGAAATGGTATTACATCTCGAATATTTGTCATACCGGTTACGAACATGATTAAACGTTCAAAGCCAAGTCCAAAACCAGAGTGCTCTGCGGTTCCGAATTTTCTTAAATCCAAGTACCACCAAACATGTTCTTCTGGGATGTTAAACTCCTTGCACTTTTCAATGAGCTTATCTAATCGTTCCTCTCTCTGGCTTCCTCCAATAATTTCACCAATTCCTGGCACAAGAATATCCATCGCCGCTACAGTCTTACCATCATCATTGGCTCGCATGTAAAAGGCCTTAATGCTCGCAGGATAGTCAGTAATAACAACCGGCTTCTTGTATTTCTTCTCCACTAGAAACCGTTCGTGCTCACTCTGCAAGTCGGTTCCCCATTCTACTGGATACTTGAATTTCTTCTTCTTGAAAGGTTTTGAATTTCTCAATACATCGATTGCCTGTGTGTACGTCAAGCGCTCGAAATCGTTGTTGACCACAAACGCTAAACGTTCTTTTAGGCTGAGCTCGTTTCTTTCGGCCTGAGGCTTTTGTTTTTCCTCATTGGTTTCTCTTTGCGTTAAGAAAGCAATGTCGTCTGCGCAGTTATCCAAAGCATACTTTACCAAATACTTGAGGAAATCCTCGGCCAAATCTGCGTTGTCATTAAGATTGTAAAAAGCCACTTCGGGCTCAATCATCCAAAACTCAGCTAGGTGACGCGAAGTGTTGGAATTCTCAGCTCTAAACGTTGGGCCGAAGGTGTACACCTTACCCAATGCCATCGCTCCAAGCTCAGCCTCTAGTTGACCAGAAACCGTAAGATTAGACTCCTTACCGAAGAAATCTTGACTCACATCAATATCCCCAAGGTCAGTTTTAGGTACATCCTTCAAATCAAGAGTGGTCACTCTGAACATTTCTCCAGCTCCTTCGGCATCTGAACCCGTAATGATCGGCGTATGGAGATTGTAGAACCCGTTGTCGTTGAAATACTTGTGCACTGCAAAAGTCATCGCATGACGAATGCGAAATACAGCGCTGAATGTGTTTGTTCTAAATCGCAGATGGGCCTTCTCTCGAAGAAATTCTAATGAGTGTCTCTTCATTTGAATGGGAAACTCCTCAGGATCACAATCCCCAAGGATTTCCAAATCCGCGACTTCTACCTCGGTTACTTGGCCCTTGCCTTGCGACTCGACCAATCTACCCTTTGCTTTCAACGATACACCAGTAGCGATTCTCTTAAGAAAATCTTCCTGAAAATTCTCTTTCTCGATAACCAATTGGAGGTTGTTTATCGTTGACCCGTCATTGACGGCTATGAATTGATTGTTTCGAAAAGTTCGAACCCAAGCATACACTGTTACCGGTTGTCCAATCTTGGAACTATCTAAAAGAGACGCAATACTGTCAATGGCCTTCATGGCAAATCTTGATTTGAAACTGTAAAAAAAGCGGATTGAAGTGGATTTTTGAACGCTTAACGTGAGATTCTATGCAGTCTGCACAATAGATTCATCAGATTCGATCTTTCCATCCCTCAATCTGACTACACGATGCGCATGAGCAGCAATGTCTTCTTCGTGCGTTACGAGGATCACCGTGTTGCCTTGATCATGGATTTCTTGAAAGAGATTCATGATGTCATGGGAGGTCTTCGAGTCGAGGTTTCCAGTTGGCTCATCCGCCAAAATAATTGACGGTTTATTGACCAAAGCTCTTGCCACGGCAACCCTTTGACGCTGACCACCGCTGAGCTCGTTTGGCGTATGGCTCATCCGGTCTTCCAATCCCACCATAGTAAGGACTTCCTTTGCACGCTTCTCGCGATCTTGATATGACATCCCTGCATAAACGAGAGGTAGAGCCACATTTTCTATCGCCGTATATCTAGGCAAAAGGTTGAAAGTTTGAAAAACGAACCCAATTTCGGTATTCCGGATTTCCGCCAAATCATTGTCGCTCAAGCGGCTTACTTCTTGGTTATTGAGGGTGTAACTTCCTCTCGTAGGCGAGTCTAAGCACCCAATAAGATTCATTAACGTTGATTTGCCGGATCCAGATGGCCCCATGAGCGCCATATAGTCATTCTTTTTCACACCAAGGTCTACGCCGTTGAGGGCACGTACCTCTTGCGTTCCGACCTGATAAATCTTATATACGTCCTGGATTCTGATAATCTCTTGCATTGCCACAAATATAGATCTCACGGACGACTCCATAAGAGCCTTAACATAAATTCGACTACAAAGCTCCTCTCCTTATTTTTCAGCGCGCCACACTTAAATATTCCTACCTTACGACCAACCTAAACCAATCTTGTGATTGACCAATATTCCAAGCTTTCGCTGGTAGCGTGCATGTTTTTTGTGCATTTATCTGTCCCTTTGACGGCCCAATTGGCAATCGACAGTGGTGTTAGCGCTGCTGATGCTATTGAAAATACGTTGTTAGGAGAAGGCGTTACCGCAACCAATATCACACTATCGGGCGATGGAAATCAAGTGGGAACTTTCGATTGTATTGATTGTAATCTTGGACTCGCTACTGGAGTAATTGTGGGTTCTGGAAATGTGTCTTTGGCATCTGGCCCAAATGGCTCGGGATTCTCATCATTAGACGGAGGAAATTGGGGAGCCAGCGATAGCGATCTAGAAATTCTCAATCCTGGATTTACTTTTAATGATGCGGCAATACTCGAGTTCGACTTTGAAGCTTCTGGAGATTCTATCAAATTTAATTTCGTGTGGGCATCTGAGGAATACCCTGAGTATAGCGGAGGAAACTTCAACGACACATTTGGCTTCTTTGTCAGCGGCCCCGGCTTTAGCGGCCCCTATTCAAACAATTCCGAAAACATCGCCATCATTCCAGGGACAACGCTTCCCGTAACCATCAACAATGTCAATAATGGCACCAACGGCACAACGGGACCTTGCAGCAATTGCGAATACTACATCAACAATCCTGCGGGCGGTGACGAAACAGTTATTGAATATGACGGATTCACAACGGTTCTGACCGCGGAAGCCGAAGTACAATGTGGAGAAACGTACCACATCAAGATCGCTGTTGCAGATGTTGGCGACACCGGATATGACTCAGCAGTATTTCTTGAAGCAGGAAGTTTTACAAGTAGCGAAATTGACTTCGATCTACAGCTCGTCAATATTGCCGCTGATGATTCCACTTTATTTGAAGGCTGTGGTCAGGCGAATCTTGTGTTTTCTCGACCGCCATCGAATACCGTAGAGCAATCATTTCTACTCAATGTTCTAGGCACTGCCACCAACGGAGTGGACTTTGAACTTATCCCTGACACACTAGTTTTTGCCGAAGGAGAAACGGAAGTGGTGCTGCCATTCTCAGCATTTGCCGACGGCGAAATTGAAGGTTTGGAAGAGGTGACCTTGGCGTTCACAAACTTCATTGAGTGCTTTGCAGAAAGTGAAATGACTGAATTCACATTTTACATTGGGGAGCCAGATCCTTTGGAGCTTGAATATGAAAATGTCACCATCGATTGTACTGAAGAAGCCGCGTTGCAAGTAACCGCAACAGGAGGTTTTGGTGTGTATTCTTATCTATGGGAAACCGGAGCAACAACTGAAATGATCACTGTCGGACCTGATGAATCGGAAGAGTATTTGATCACGGTTTCTGACACTTGCGGAGTCGACGATGTAAGCGCATTGATAGAAGTCACAATTCCAGATTATCCTCCTCTCCTAGTCGATATCGGCCCCGACCAAGAGTTAGACTGCTTGGATGATTTATTCGTGTCTTCCATTTCTTCAGGAGGATTCGGAGTTTATGAATATCTCTGGGTGGTAGGCGGTTCCTTTGGTGGAAATGCTTCTGATTTAGAATGGGTGACGGATGACGAACTAACAGTCGTATTACTGGTCAATGATGAATGTGGCGAATCCACATCAGCCGAAATTGAAGTCACTTTTCCGGAAGTTTTAATCGAAGTATCTCTTGGAGACAACATCGATGTCACATGTGTTGATGTCACTGAAATTTTCGCCGTGATTGCTGGTGGAATAGGCGACTATTCCTACAGTTGGGAAATTTCTGGCAATGAAGTAGGCACGAATCCTACATACACGGCTCAAACCGATGACGATCTTGCTATCACTTTAGTAGTGACCGATCAATGTGAAAATACTGCCAACGACGAAGTGATCTTAGAGGTGCCAGATGTGCCGCTAACAGTAGAGCTAGGACCAAACGTCAATGTGACTTGCCTGGACGACCCATGGCTCAGCGCTGATGTTTCTGGTGGTGTAGGAACGTATTCTTACATCTGGACGGAAGCAGGAATCACGCTTGGAACCGACCCTACGGTCCAAGTCACAGTAAACGATGAAGTGGAATTTGTTTTGCTAGTTGAAGATCAATGTGGAAACAGTCAAACAGACATTGTCACCTACAACATTCCGCCTGTCCCTATGTCAGTTTCTCTGGGAGAAGACATCAACGTTACTTGTGTAGACAACACCAATCTTTCTCCTGAAGTGAGCGGAGGAGTTGGCAATTACACCTATTGGTGGAGCATGGAAGGAGTCGAACTAGGAAATGAAACATCCGTAATTGTCAATATTGACGAGCCTTCTCAAGTAGTTGTTTTTGTCGAAGACGAATGCGGGAACATCGGAGCGGACGAGATCAGCTTGAATATACCAGAGACTCCGATTTATTTGGAAGTTGCTCAGGATACGGCTTTGTGCTTGGGAGACAACACGCAGCTATTTGCATGGGCCACAGGAGGAGCGGGGGACTTGAGCTATTACTGGCCAACGATCCAGAGTTTTGGACTAAGTCAATGGGTAACTCCAACTGAGACTACTACATACGAAGTGATCATCACGGATGAATGTGGCAATTCCACTCAAGATGCTATGACAATTGGTGTGGAAGAAGTTGTTGCCAATTTTGACTTTGAATACATGGGGCCTTATGGTCTTCAATTGATCAACAACTCAATCAACGGGGACTTATTTTATTGGGACTTCACGAACGGGGACGTTAGCAACGCAGAGAATCCTATTTACGAGTACCACGACGTGAATCAGCACGAGATAATATTATATGTAGCTGGAGAATTGGGATGCATCGATTCGATTGCGGACTGGTTTATTCCGGAGATGAATCTGTTTGTGCCAAGTGCTTTCACTCCAAACAACGATGGAGTGAATGACTTCTTCAAAGTTGAAGGTCATGATATATACAGTTATAACATTTGGATCTACAACCGTTGGGGTCAAGAAGTATGGCATTCAAACAATATTGATGACGTTTGGGTAGGAAATTACAAAGGGGGAGATCACTTCGTTCCTGATGATACCTACACTTATGTTTTAAAGGCTGTTGGAATCCGTGAAAACGGAATCGAAGAGTCTGGGACCATTACCTTATACCGTTAAATACTTTATGCTGCTACGAGTTTGAGCGATTCAAATTCACACCATGCAGCGATTAAAGTACGTATTTATTTTCCTGTGTCTTGTACCGGGTATCTCTTTTGGCCAACTCATAGTCGATGACGGAGTGAGTGCCAGTGAAGCCGTAAATGACGTTCTCTCGGGCGGCGGCGTTGCTATTGAAAACATCCAGCATTCAGGAGACGGCAATCAGCTTGGTGTCTTTGACAGTGAGCTCTCTAATATTGGCCTTTCAACGGGAATCATTCTCAGCACCGGTTCGATTCATGGCGCAATTGGCCCAAATTCCACTTCGAGTCACACCTCATCTGGCGGAAACATTGGAGCTTCTGATCCCGATCTTGAACTCCTTACGGGGATTGAGATGAATGATGCCTCCGTCTTGGAATTTGACTTCATTCCTTCAGGCGACAGTGTGGTCTTTAGATATGTTTTTGCGTCGGAAGAATACAACGAGTATGCATGCTCCGACTTTAACGACGCCTTTGGATTCTTCCTGAGCGGCCCCGGCTTGAGCGGCCCATACACTAATGGAGCAATAAATATTGCTCGAGTGCCCAATTCGGAGATTCCCGTTTCAATTAATTCGATCAACCTTGGTGAGGTTGGAGTATTCGGCTCTGCAGAGTATTGCGACAACTTGGATCCAAATTGGCAAAACAACATTCAGTACTTCGTCAACAATGAACCAGCGGCTGACCTTAATTCAACTCAGTACGACGGTTTGACAACCGTATTAACCGCAACAGCCTATGTGAATTGCGGTGAGTCCTATCATATCAAGATGGCGATTGCAGATGCCTATGACGATCTTCTCGACAGCGCTGTATTTCTGGAGGCTGGCAGTTTAGAATCGCAAGGCTACCATACCGATGTTGTTATAACCCCCACATTAGAATACCTCCCTGACAACACTATCGTAGAGGGATGTTCGAGTGCTTTGGTTACTATTTCAAGACCCGAAAACACCTTAGAAGAATCACTAACGCTGACTGTTTCTGGTTCTGCCAGCAACGGGCTTGATTACGGTGAAATTCCAAACATGGTCACTTTCGCTGCCGGTGAGAGTTCAGTTTCATTTCCAATAAATGCAGCAACAGACACCGACTTGGAATCCACAGAGAACGTGCTCGTGCTATTCGCGTATCAGAATTCATGCGGCAATGTGGTGAGCCAGTCCATCGAAATTCAAATCCTGGATTATCAGCCGCTCGAAATTGATCCTGAAGAAGAGTTCGAATTATGCCCAGGAGCAGCTTCAATATTAAGCGTGGAGCCGGTCGGAGGCATGGGGCCATTTCAATACGTCTGGGATGGCGAGCCTGGCGAAGACAACATTAGCATTTCAAGTGAGTATGATTGGGTTCAGTTGGAAGTAATGGATGTTTGTGGTGCCTCTGTCGAACAAATCATTTCGATTGAAACCGCCCCAGTATTAGAAATCACCTTGGATGGTTCTGGATGCATAGATCAAACTCATACCCCCTTCGTTTCCGGCGGCTTGCAGCCTGTAGAGATTTCTTGGACAGGACCATCTCAACCTGAATTTGGAGAAAGTGACATTACATTTTTCGACGTGGGAATCTTCGAAATAACATGGGAGGATGCGTGTGGAATGCTATCTACTCATGAAATTGAGATTTCAAGTTGTGCGCTTCTTCTACCCAATGTTATCACGCCCAACGGCGACAGTCAAAACGACTATCTGCGCATTGGAGGTATAGAGCATTTCCCTGGAACGACAGTTCAAGTCTTTGATCGTTGGGGCTCAATTATCTTCGGCAGTGATGATTACCGTAACAATTGGGACGCATATGGGATCAGCGATGGAACATACTTCCTATCACTCACGACGACCTCGGGTGAGCAACACGAAACACACCTTACGATTCTTCGCTAAAGCGGTGGATGCCTCTGTTTAGCTATAAGTTGCCCGACACTCATTTTTTTCATTTGAGCGTTGCCAATAGTTACGAATTGTTGATTTCCTCATAACCACCATCAATTTTAGATTAGCCTATATCCTATCGTGTTTAGACCATTTTTGCCCCAAATTGAGGTGCATGGTTTATTCTCGTTATTTTGCACCCGTTTTCAACTGATAGTTATGCTTGAGAGAATAGTACTTGTTGCAGCCGGAATATTCACATTCGGCACATGTTTTAGTCAAATTGTTTGTGACCCTATTCAACCTGTTGACGCAGTTTCTGAATTGCTAGCGGGTCAAATCGAGGCGTCTAACATCACTTTTACTGGATATCAATCACAATTGGGATTCATGACTGGTGGTGATGGAACAATTTTTTCGATTGGCACAGGAATCGTTTTATCTACAGATCAAGCTGAAAACATTGAGCCAGGAGGGAATCCCAATGATCCAATATTTGGTGGGGTATCTGGTGATCCCGATTTATTGGACATAGCGAACTCGGTTCCCCCGTTAATTGGTCAAAGCTTCTCTGTAAGTTCGGTCAATGACATCTGTGCTCTTGAGTTTGACTTCATTCCTCAAGGTGACAGTGTCTTCTTCAATTTCAGCTTTGGATCCGATGAGTACTTAACATGGGTAAACACTCAATACAACGATGTTTTTGCATTCTTTCTTTCAGGACCAGACATTACAGGTCCACACGATGCGCCTGCAGAATTTCCCGGAGGAGCAATAAATATTGCTATTCTCCCTGATACCGATCCCGAGTTACCGATTACAATTAGCTCGGTAAACAACGTATTGAACACTGATTTTTATGTTGACAACCCAAGCAACACGGACATAAATCAAAATGGATTTACAGTAACACTGGTCGCATCGGCTCAAGTTGCTTGCGGCCAGACTCATCATATCAAGTTAGCGATAGCTGACGGAAGTGATACGGCCCTAGAGTCTATTGTAGTCTTAGAAGCTGGTTCTTTCACATCAAGCGAACCTGGTATCGTTACCACAATTGACAACACTGGAATTACAGTTCCTGAAGCCACCCTCATCGAAGGATGTTTGGACGGTTTCATTACTGTGACCAAAGCCCAATGCGATGAAGCCACTGAAATTTTACTTGAATTCGGAGGTACGGCTGGTATGGTGTCGGACTATGAGTTCATTGAAAACCCTATCCTTTTTCCAGAAGGAGAAACCTCTATAGATATTCCAATAATTACTGTGATTGATGGGATAGAAGAAGGACCTGAAACCATCGAAATTTCCTTTGAATATGTGGATTTTCTTGGTGACACGATTTCATCTTATACGGATATGACCATATTTGATTACAACCAAATGGATTTGCAGGTCGAGGATGTCTTTGTATGCCCTGAAAGCACCACTGACGCAGAGGCGAATGTCACTTATGGGGTTGCTCCGTATGACATAACATGGAGCACTGGCGGAAGTGGCGTGTCAGAAACGTTTTCTGAAGGTTCGGCTGGCGCATACTATAGTGTGGTAACTGACTTCTGCGATGGTCTTGACACGGCGTTCTTCACGGTCTTCGAACCTTCTCCACTCGGCTTAGACAACATTAACCCTTATTACTGTGTAGGATTGGACACTGATGCGTTGGTCAGCGGAGGAACACAGCCTTACTCATTCATTTATGACTTTGCATCAGCATTAGATACATTGCCAGGGGGAGGATTCACATCTGACGAGGCAGGCATTTGGGACGTAACAGTGACTGATGTTTGTGAAGAAGAATTTGACTTTGAACTTGAATTTCAGGTTTGCGACACACAAGTTCCAAATGTATTTACACCTACAGCATCACCAAATGACAATTGGAACAATGCATTTATAATCGATGGTATTGAAGGATTCCCTGGAAGTACGCTTAAAGTTTTCGATCGATGGGGAAGCTTGATATTCGAGAGCCTTAACTACCGAAACACTTGGGATGGCCAAGAAGTACCTGACGGTGTATACTACTGGATCTTCGGCCGTTCTGATGGAGAAGAATACAGCGGATTTGTAACGATTCTAAGAAAGAATCCAAACGACTAGAAAGAAATTACTTTGATAATAAAGAGCTGTGGGTCATTTCCTGCGGCTTTTTTATTGCCATAATATCAAGAACCGTTGGTGCTACATCGGCTAATATTCCTGATTCAATAAGTGCTCGATCGGCATCCAAAATCCAGATTGGAACTGGGTTTAAGGAATGAGCCGTGTTGGGAGAGCCATCTTCATTCATGGCAAAATCGGCATTCCCATGATCTGCTATTACAATGGTAGCATAATCATGCTTTTTCAGACAAGCAGCAAGTTCGCTCAAGCACGAATCTACCGTCTCACAGGCCTTGACAATTGCACTAAAAACACCCGTGTGACCGACCATGTCAGGATTGGCAAAATTTAGGCAAAGGAAATCGGGTTGTTGAGTTTCGATAAAGTCGATCGCCTTGTCTTTAACCTCAAAAGCGCTCATTTCGGGTTGGAGATCGTAGGTCGCCACTTTTGGTGAATTGACCACGACGCGATGTTCATTCTCAAAAGGCATTTCCCTTCCCCCTGAGAAGAAGAATGTCACGTGTGGATACTTCTCTGTTTCGGCCATGCGAAGCTGGCTTTTGCCATTTTTCGCAATCACCTCCCCTAGTGTATTGACCAGATCATCCTTCTGGTAAATCGTTTTAACCCCGACATACGTATCATCGTAAGTCGTCATGGTGGTATAATCCAACGCCATTTTCACCATCCCATGACCTTGGAAATCTTCTTGTGTGAGGGCCCTTGTGATCTGGCGACATCGGTCTGTTCTGAAATTCGCGCAAAGCACAACATCTCCTTCTTGAATTGTCTCGCCAGAATCTCCAACAACTATTGGCTCAATAAATTCATCCGTGACACCCTGCGCATAAGCATGCTGGACACCTTCTGAAGCTTTGCCAGTCTCTGCGCCAACACCATGAACAAGTAGGTCGTAAGCCTTCTTAATTCGTTCCCAACGCTGATCTCGATCCATTGCGTAATATCTTCCAACAACAGAAACAATCTCCCCTCTCTTGCCCTCAAGATGCTTTTCTAGCTTCTCAAGACATTGCGCGCCTAATTTGGGATCCGTATCGCGCCCATCCATAAATGCGTGAATAACGTATCTGGAATCGGTTTCTTTCTCCAACAGATTAACTAGAGCATGCAGATGTTGCTGATGGGAATGTACTCCCCCGTCAGACAAAAGCCCCATTAGATGCACAACGCGAGCGGATTTGGATCGTTCAACAAAATCCTGGATCTCCGATTTTGCCCCAAAAGCACCAGACTGGATATCCTTATTTATCCTGAGAAGATCCTGGTACACTATACGTCCAGCGCCAATATTCATATGACCCACCTCTGAGTTTCCCATTTG
>Ga0206679_10000876_pt1 | contig 25340 bp, 18 predicted proteins | sample M110012015metaG_FD_155464 | JGI IMG/M metagenome (GOLD analysis project Ga0206679, IMG submission 155464) | Ammonia-oxidizing marine archaeal communities from Monterey Bay, California, United States - M1 100m 12015 | ecosystem: Environmental > Aquatic > Marine > Intertidal zone | place: USA... | reverse complement strand
TAGTAAGTGCAATTATATCTACTAATCAAGCTATTATTCAATCCATAAATACTGCAACAGGTTTATCATTAGGTACCTTTACAATATCTAATGTTTCAGGAGGTATTAGTATTCTTGCTCAATCTGTACCAGACAATAATAACGTCACAAGTGGAAACTCTCAGACGGTAATATTTAATAATATTTTTATAAACCCTGGAGCAAGTACTCTAACATTTACATCTGTTATTAACTCAGAACTTTTAGATGTAGATACACAAACATTCCCATTTAATGTAGCTTGTTTATGTGTCCCAACAACATCTCTTTCAACAGTGTCCTCTTGTGATTCTTCTGTATGGAATGGAACAACATATACCTCAAGTGGTAGTTACACTTATTTAACTACAAATGCTGGAGGTTGTGATAGTACAGCTACTTTAAATTTAACTATAAATAATAGCGCAATTTCTTCTACAACAGTTGTAGCTAATACTTCATATACTTGGAACGGAACGACATATACAACAAGTGGAACATATACTTTCTTAACTACTACTGTAAATGGTTGTGATAGTACAGCAACATTAGTATTAACAATTAATACTTGTCCTGTACCAACAAATACAACGACTACTAATATATTATTAGACAGAGCGACTATGAATTGGTCGGCAGTTGCTGGAGCTCATTACTATGAGATTAGATTTAAAGAAGTTGGAACTTCTACATGGCAAATAATTACAGAATATGGAACCTCCAGATTAAAAACAGGATTATCTTTTTCAACTTTTTATCACTGGCAAGTAAGAACTTCTTGTGACGCTACAAGTATCTTTACGTCAGCTTGGTCAGATACAACTACTTTCCAAACAATGTCACCATGTAGTACTCCAACTAATCCTTCCGAATCAGTTATTGGATTAGATTTTGCAACATTAATTTGGGATGCAGACCCTAACGCTTATTCGTATAGAGTTAGACATAGAAAATCTTCCTCTACCTGGATAATTGATACAGTTTTTACAAACTCAATAACATTAAATTCGTTAGATCATTCTTCCACTTATAATTGGAGAGTACAATCTATTTGTGATTCTGCTGGTAATAATAATTCAAATTGGACACCTATACGTTCATTTAACACTTTAACTCCATGCGGGAATCCATCTTCTTTAACAGTTGATAGTGTTGGAGTAAATGAAGCGTATTTAAGTTGGGTCTCACCACCTGGAACAGATCATACTGTTGTTAGGTATTCCTTATTAGGAAGTGGAATTTGGAATTCTGCAACTACTACAACTTCAAATATCTCATTAACTGGGCTAGCAACATATGATGATCATATTTGGGAAATTATAAGTTTTTGTGATGCATCAGGACTAAACAATTCGGACACTATTTCCGGACCTAATTTTAGCACTGCTAACCCTTGTGAAGTGCCTCAAAATTTACATACTACTAATATTTTATTAGACAGAATGACATTTAACTGGAGTTCTACAACTCTTGCAGATCATTATGAAGTTAGATGGAGACAACAAGGAAATGCGACATGGAATGTCATTAACAATATCTACGATACATCAAGAATAAAAGCTGGTTTACTACCTGGAACCACTTATGAGTGGGCTGTAAGGTCAATATGTGATGCTTCAGGAACATCTTTTAGTGCATGGTCTGCCACACAAACTCAATTTACACAAACTCCTTGCCCTATTCCAATGAATTTAGTTGCTTCAAATTCTACATTAACATCCATTCAATTAGACTGGGATGTTGTACCAGGAGCAGTAGCATACAGAGTAAAATATAGATTATCTTCCTCTTCTTGGATTATTGATACAATATACACTAACTCACTATCATTAACAGGTTTAAATTCAGGTTCTACATACAATTGGAGAGTACAATCTATGTGTGATATTAATGGAGGAAATAATTCACCATGGACAGCAATACATAACTTTAATACAATAACTCCGTGTTCTGTTCCATATAATATGTCAGTAACTCAAATAGGCCTTACTTCAGCAAAGTTTATTATGTATGGACCAAATAATCCTGATCATTACTATGTACTTTATAAAGATGTAAATACTTCTGTTTGGGATACTTTAACAATTACTTCATCCGATATTAGTGGAATATATGCTTCAAAAACCGTTACTGGATTAAATAATAGCACAACTTATGAGTGGAAATCTCAATCATCATGTTCGGCAGATGATAGTAATTTATCTCCATTTGCAACTGGAACAAATTTCACAACTTTAACTCCTTGTGCGCTACCTACAAATAATGCTGCATTTGTAAACGGACAAAATGTAATATTTACATGGGATGTAGTTACAGGTGCTGTTTCTTATACAGCTAAATATAGAAAATTAGGGAACACACAATGGCAGACAGTTACAGTAACAAATCCTACATATACTGCAAATAACCTAGGATACGGATTAAGTTACGAATGGGCAGTTTCTTCTAATTGTGATTATAATGGAACAAATTCCTCTCCATATTCTTCATTAGATACATTTACAACTTCAAGTTGTCCTAATGCTTCAAATATTTCATTTACAAATATTACAACTACCTCAGTAAAAATGATTTGGACCTCTAATAATTCTGTTCATCATTATGCAATTAGAGGTAGGGTAGTTGGCACAACCCCTTGGACTAAAAACCTACCGATTGTATATGGTAATAATAGAACTATTAATGGATTACTTACAGGAGAAACTTACGAATTCCAAATGAGATCAGCATGTACAAATGACACTTCAAATGTTTCAGCATGGTCGGCTCTACAGTCATTTTCAACATTAGTTGATTGTAGTACACAGCCAACAGCACTTACTGAAAGTAATATAACATTAACATCAGCAGATTTATCATTTACAGGGACCACAAATGCAGTAGCGTATCTTGTAAGGTTTAGATTGACATCTGGAGGAATTTGGATATATGATACTTTAACTGCACCAACGGTTGGTTTAAGTAAAACAGGATTAACAGCTAATACAAATTATAGCTGGCAAGTAAAAGCAGTTTGTGATATATCTGGAATCAGTGCATCAGCTTGGGCTCCACAACAAGTATTCTCTACTTTAGTTCCTTGTCCTGATCCGTCAAATCTTAATGTATACGGAAACCAAACAACTATATCTTCATTTAAAGTTTCTTGGAATGGATTAGGAGGAACCTATTCTTATGAGGTTTTAATAAAAGAATCAACATCTGCAACTTGGGATACTTTAATAGTTACTACTTCTTCTGTAACAACTACAGGGATTAACGCAACATCTACTGTTACAGGAAACGGATCGTTTGTAACACTTGTATTTACAGGACTTACTGCCGGAACAACTTATGAGTGGAAAGTAATGGCTCAATGTTCTGCAGGTGGAATTAATAATTCTTCTTTTGTAAGTGGTAATAATGTAACAACAGTTGAACCATGTTCAACTCCAACATCTTTATCAACAACTGCTGTTTCAGCTACAAATGCTACTGCAAATTGGGCGGCAACAGCAACAGCTCATCATTATGCTATCAGAGGTAGAGTTCAAGGAAACTCATCTTGGTCAATAAATATAGATAATCATTATTCAACATCAAGGACTTTTTCTGGATTAACTGCTGGAGAAACATATGAGTGGCAAGTAAGATCTGTGTGTTCTTCTGATACTTCTGAAGTCTCCGCTTGGTCAGCTTCTGAAGTTTTCTCAACATTAGTAAGTTGTGATAATGCTCCATCAAATCTTGAGACTGAGAATATTACATTAACTACAGCAACATTAGAATGGGATGTTCATCCGAATGCACAAGCATATCAACTTAGGGTTAAGGAATCTTCACAAGGTGGTTCAGGATGGATTTATTCGGTACTTCCTTCATCCGTTTCTCATTTAGATAAAACAGGATTATCCCCACAAACGTCATACGATTGGCAAATAAGAACTATTTGTGATACTGTAAACTCTGTAATATCTCCATGGTCTGCATGGCAATCATTTAATACTGATCAACCATGTCAATTACCTTCAGGACTAATAATTAGAAATAACCAAACTACTTTAACATCTGCTGCTGTCAGATGGTATGGGCCAGGAGGAACAGATTTCCTTGTAATGTTTAAAGAGTTATCTGCATCAAATTGGGACACATTATTAGTAAGTGGAAATAGTATCGTTACTAATATTACACAACTTCCAGTTGGAGTTTCAGCATCTTACTCTGCTGCTGGTTCTCAAAAGGATTTATCAATAACTGGTTTGTCTCAGTCAACAACATATGTATGGAATGTAATTTCAAGATGTAGCTCATATAATATGTCATCTGCAGTTTCTGGACCTAATTTCACAACTCTTACAGCTTGTCAAGTTCCTTCCGGATTCTCAGTTACTATAGCAATGAGTAGTGCTAATGTAAGTTGGACTGCCGTAATAGGAGCTGTTAAATATGATATCAGAAAAAGAGAACAGGGTGGTAGTTGGGGATCAATAATTATTGAGTATTCAACATCCAGAAATTTCTCTGGATTATCAGCTGCTACAACTTACGAATGGGAAATAAGATCTCATTGTGATTATAGTGGAACAAACATGTCTGCATGGTCTTCTACTCAATCATTTACTACACAGGCTGCTTGTCAGATACCAACTAATGCAACTGCACTTAATATAACTGCAAATTCTGCAGATTTAGTTTGGGATGATATGTCTGCATACTCTTATAAAATTAAATGGAGACAAGTTGGAGGAGGATTAACAGTTACTACAATAACTCCTAATATTCTTTCTCTTACTGGGTTAAATGCAAATAAAACTCATAAATGGAAAGTAAAATCTAATTGTGATGCAAATCTTTTAAATGTTTCTGCATTTACATCTTGGCAATATTTTAATACATTGTCTTCTATCAGAATTTCTGCAGGAGACCAAGCTATTGCTAATAATCTTAACATATATCCGAATCCGACAAGAGGTATGTTTAATATTTCCTTTGTTTCAGATGAAGTTGTTTCCTTAAATATGAGTATTTCGGATGCTTATGGTAAACAAATTTTGGTAGAAACAGAAGAAATGTTTGTCGGAGAGTACACAAAACAAGTAGATTTATCTGCTTATCCAAAAGGAATTTACATGGTACAAATAAAAACAAACGACTCATTTATTACTAAAAGAGTAGTTGTTCAGTAAATATATTTGGTTGTATTGCAAAAAAGCTTATTTTTGCAAAGAATTTACGGAAGAAAGAATAGGAGGGGCGATTAGCCCCTTCTTTTATTGTAAGATATGATATCAAAAGAAAGAGTAGAAAGATTAGCTTTAGAAAAGATAATTGAACTAAATTATTTTTTAGTTGATATTAAGATAAACTCAAATAATGAGATTACTGTATATTTTGATAATGAAGAAGGAGTACTTATTCCAGATATTTTAAAAGTGAGCCGACATATTGAAGGAAATCTGGATAGAGATATAGAAGATTACCAACTTACTGTTTGTTCTCCTGGTATTGATAAAGCATTTGTAGTGAAAGAACAATACCAAAAAAATATAAGTAGAGATGTGAAGATTAAAACTACTGAAGGTGATGTAAAAAAAGGAAAATTACTTTCCTATTCAGATGAAGAAGTTGTAATTGAAACATCAAAAAAGAAAAAAAAGAAAAAGGAGTTATTAATTGAAGAGTTAACAATTCCATCAGATAAAATAAAAGAAACTAAACTGATAATTAAATTTAAATAAATAAAAAAATGAATGTTGAAAATCTAATTGATTCGTTTTCGGAGTTTAAAGACGTGAAAAATATTGATAGAGAAACAATGATGAGCATCTTAGAGGATGTTTTTAAAACCGTTTTAGAAAAGAAATATGATGGAGCCGAAATATTTGATGTAATTATTAATGTTGATAAAGGAGATTTAGAAATTTGGAAAAACAGAGAAATAGTTGCAGATAATGAACTTGAGGATAAAAATACTCAAATCAAACTTTCTGACGCACTTAAAATTGAGGATGATTATGAGATTGGAGAGGAAGTTTCTGAGCAAATTAGTTTTGAATCAGAATTCGGAAGAAGACAAGTACTTTCTATCAGACAAAATTTAGTAGGAAGAATTAACGATCTTCACAGAGATGAAATCTTAAAAAATTACCAAGACAGAATTGGTGAAGTTGTAAATGCTGAGGTATATCAAATCTGGAAAAATGAAATCTTATTACAAGATGATGACGGTACCGATTTAATTTTACCAAAATTAGAGCAAATACCAAGAGATTTCTTTAAAAAAGGGGATAATGTAAAAACAGTTGTTAAGTCTGCAGATTTAAGAAATAACAAAGCTCATATTGTACTTTCCAGAATTGCTCCTGAATTTATTGAGCGTCTTTTCGAGATGGAAGTTCCTGAAGTTTTTGATGGAATTATTACTATTAAAAAGGTTGTAAGAATGCCAGGTGAAAGAGCTAAAGTAATGGTAGAGTCTTATGACGACAGAATTGATCCGGTAGGAGCTTGTGTAGGTGTAAAAGGAAGTAGAATTCATGGAATTGTTAGAGAGTTAAGAAATGAAAATATTGATGTAATAAATTACACAGAAAATATTAATTTACTTATCACCAGATCATTAAGTCCTGCAAAAGTTACTTCTATTGAGTTGAATGATGAGACTAAAAGAGCAAGCGTTTATATGGATCCGGATCAGGTTTCTTTAGCGATTGGTAAGAGGGGATATAATATCAAACTTGCAGGAGAATTAACGGGTTATGAAATTGATGTTTATAGAGATACAGAAGGGTTTGAAGATGATGTTTCTTTATCAGAATTTTCGGATGAAATTGATTCGTGGGTAATTGAAACTTTACAAGGTATTGGATGCGATTCTGCCAGAAGTGTGTTAGAAATTAATGCGGAAGACCTTGTAAAAAGAACAGATCTAGAGCAAGAAACAGTAGAAAATGTATTAGGAATCCTGAGATCGGAATTAGAAGATTAAAAAAAGATAGTTAAAATATGTCTGAGAAAAAGAGTGTTAGGTTAAATAAGTTAGCCAAAGAGTTTAATGTAGGTATGGATAGAATACTTGCATTCCTTGAAGAAAAAGGAGTGGAGGGTATAAAACCATCATCTAAAATAGATCATGTTTTATATATGGATCTGTTAGGTGAATTTCAACCTGATTTAAAAGCAAAATTAGCAGCTGACTTAGCTTCCCAAGAAAGAGAAGAAAAAAGAGAGCAACAAAGAATTGAAGAAGAGCAGTTAAAATTAAAGGAGGAGGAAGAGAAGCAAATAGCAGCCCAGGAGCTAAAAGAACTGAAGGAGCAAGAAGGGAAGAGCATTCAAGAGGAAGAATCAAACAAAAAGGAAGAAAAATCAGATGTAAAATTTGTAGGAAGAGTTGATGTAACTCCTAAAGAGAAAGTAGTAAAAGAAAAAAAGGAGGAAGTAGAAACTAAAGAGGAAGAAAAACCTACAGAAGAAGAGGTTAAGAAAGACGTGATAAAGGCAGGGTCTGTAAAATTATCAGGCCCGAAAATGACGGGACAAAAAATTGATTTATCAAAACTCGCTCCTAAAAAGAAAAAACCTGTAGCTACATCAACATCTAACCCTACAGAGAATAAAAAGAAAAGAAAAAGAATCTCTAATAAAGTAAACCCTAAGAAGTTTGCAAAAAACAGAGGTAAAATTAAGAAAGCTCCAGTTGAGATTTCTCCAGAAGAAGCACAAAAAAGAATTAGAGAAACATTAGCAAAACTTCAGAGTGGAGGTAAAAAGCAATCTGTAAAAAACAGAAGAGATAAAAGACAAGCTCATAAGGAAGTTGCAGATCAGGAATTACAAGACAGGACAGCTGAAAATAAGTTAATTAAAGTTGCAGAATTTGCAACTGCAAACGAGCTTTCAACAATGATGGAAATTTCTGTAAATGAAATTATTGCTTCATTAATGTCTCTTGGTTTGATGGTTACTATGAATCAAAGGTTAGATGCGGAAACAATTCAGATCATTGTAGAAGAATTTGGTTTTGAATTAGAGTTTGTTGGTGCTGATGTTCAAGAATCTATTGAGGTAGAAGATGTAGAAAATGAAGAGGATTTAGTTGATAGAGCTCCTATCGTTACAATTATGGGTCATGTTGATCATGGTAAAACTTCTTTACTTGATTATATTAGAGAAGAAAATGTTATTGCTGGTGAAGCGGGTGGTATTACTCAGCATATTGGTGCTTATGAGGTAACTCTTCCGAATGGAAAACAAATTTCTTTCTTAGATACTCCTGGTCATGAGGCATTTACTGCTATGAGATCTAGGGGAGCAAAAATTACAGATATTGTAGTAATTGTTGTTGCTGCTGATGATAGAGTTATGCCTCAAACAAAAGAAGCTATTTCTCATGCAAAAGCTGCTGATGTCCCGATTATATTCGCTATAAATAAAGTTGATAAAGATACTTCTGATCCCGAAAAGATTAAAGGTGAACTTGCTGAAATGAATTTGTTAGTTGAAGATTGGGGAGGTAAAATTCAGTCTCAAGATATTTCTGCAAAAACTGGTTTAGGTGTTCCAGAAATTTTAGAGAAGATACTATTAGAATCTGAGATGTTAGAGCTTAAAGCAAATCCAAATAGAAATGCAGTTGGTTCGGTTATTGAAGCTTCATTAGACAAAGGGAAGGGTTATGTAACAACAATTTTAGTTCAGAAAGGAACTTTAGAAGTTGGAGATTATGTACTTGCAGGGTCTTATTCTGGTAAGGTAAAAGCTCTTTTAGATGAAAGAGGAAATAGTATTAAATCTGCAGGACCTTCAACTCCAGCAACCTTACTTGGTTTAAACGGAGCTCCAACTGCTGGTGATGTATTTAATGTGATGGAAAATGAACAAGAAGCTAAAAAGATTGCAACAAGAAGAATGCAGTTACAGAGAGAACAATCTGTAAGAACTACAAAACATATCACCCTTGATGAGATTGGAAGAAGAATTGCTCTTGGAGAGTTCCAAGAATTAAACTTAATTGTAAAAGGTGATGTTGATGGATCGATTGAAGCTCTTTCAGATTCTTTAGAAAAACTTTCTACTGAAGAGATTAAAGTAAATATTATACAAAAGGCAGTAGGCCAGATTTCAGAATCTGATGTAATGCTTGCTTCTGCATCTGATGCGATTATTATCGGATTCCAAGTTCGTCCTTCTATGCAAGCAAGAAAACTTGCCGAAACAGAACAGATTGATATCAGACTATATTCTGTAATTTACAAAGCAATTGAAGAAATGACTCTTGCAATGGAGGGTATGTTAGCTCCTACTACTGAAGAGAAAATTGTATGTAATATTGAAATCAGAGAGACATTTAAGATTTCTAAAGTTGGGACAATTGCAGGTTGTATGGTTTTAGATGGTAAGCTGAACCGAAAAACTGGAGTCAGAATTATTAGAGATGGTGTTGTAATTTATACAGGTTCTCTTTCTTCTTTAAAACGATTTAAGGATGATGTTCAGGAAGTTCAGAAAGGATATGAATGTGGTCTTTCTATTGAAAACTTTAATGATATAAAAGTTAATGATATTGTTGAGGGATATGAAGAGGTAGAGATTAAAAGAACTCTTTAATCAAACTCTCCAATTGTCACTATAATTTTCGAAATATAACATCCCGGAAATTCTTCTGAGATAATACTTTTTAATTTCTCAGCTTCTAATTTTGTACGAAATTTACCTGCTCTTACTTTCCAATTTGGGTTAATTCTCTCATAAGTTACAGATGTAATTTCTGGGAACTTTTTCATAAATTTATATTTCAAACTCTGAGCTTTACCCCTATCATTACCGGAGTATAACTGAACACAATAGCCTGGAATACCATTAGTACTTTTATTTCTCTCCATATTTTTTTGCATTAATCCTTCAATGCCTTCTTGTAAATTTATTATTGGATCTGTTTTAATTACACTGTCAGATGCTATCTGATTCTGAGAAAATACTAAAAACGGAAATAGTATAATAATTAGAAGAATATATTTTTTCATTTTTCAAAAGTAGAAAATAAAAAAGACACTAAAATTTTTGAGGTATAGAAACTTGCTATTTAGAATAATTATAAATTATATCAAACTATGATATTCCTCATATTTAGATGAATTGAAAATACTATTTTTGCAATCGAAAATTTTGAATATTTTATAATATGCACTTATTAAAAAACTTAACAAACCGTATTTTTCTTTTATCGGTATTATTAGCATTTAGTTTTAACTTATCAGCTCAATCAGAAGCAGAGCAAATATTTAAGTCAACTTGTACAGCTTGTCATACAATTGGTGATGGTAAAATGGTTGGTCCTGATTTAAAAGATGTTTTAACATCTGAAAGATTTGTAAATGAGGATGATCCTGTACAAACATTAATCAATTACGTACAGAATCCTGCAGCTTTTGGAGTTATAGAAATGCCTCCTCAGGCACTTACGGATGATGAGATTAAAGGAATATTAACTTATATAAATGAATATGTTCCAGAAGTGAAACCGGTGTCTACAGAGTCTGATTTATCTACAGAAGAAGGGATGAGCGCAAATGCTACCTTATTTATATATATTATTATTTTATTGGTATTAATTTTTGTTCTGACATCTGTAAAAAACAGCCTAAAAGAAAGTTTGTCTCAACCAACAGAATCTGTATCTGAAACGGTTAAGAATTTTGTTACTATAAACAGAAATAAACTTATAATAGGATTTGTATTGTTTATTACAATACTAAACTTTTTATATAATTTAATGATGGGTGTAGGAGTGGTAGAGAAATATCAACCAGCTCAACCAATAGAATTTTCTCATAAAATTCATGCAGGAGATAATGGTATTGATTGTAATTATTGTCACTCTTCTGCCAGAAATAGTAAAACAGCTGGAGTACCTTCAGCAAATGTTTGTATGAATTGTCATACTATGGTAACTAAAGGGACAAATACAGGTACTGAAGAAATTAGCAAGATACATGATGCTGTAGGATATGATGCGGAGAAGGGAGAGTATATTGAAGGTTATGAACAAAAACCTATTGAATGGGTTAGAGTTCACACATTACCAGACTTAACTTATTTCAATCACTCTCAACATGTTACTGTTGGTGATTTAGAATGTCAGCAATGTCATGGAAATATGCAAGAAAAAACTCTTGGACAAGTTGCTACAATGGAAGAATTAAATTCTCAAAATTTTAATGTAAAAGATGGTATTGAGTTTAAACATGCTACACTTACTATGGGTTGGTGTATTGACTGCCATAGACAAAAAGAAGTTAACATGGAAGACAATGATTACTATACTGAAATGCACGAGAAAATGAAAGTAAAGTATGGTGACGAGAAACTTACTGTAGATAAAATTGGTGGTTTAGAATGTGGTAAATGCCACTATTAATAAAGATTATAATTTCTATATAATATGACTAAAGTAAAAAAATATTGGAAAGGTTTAGCGGAGCTAAATAACGATCCTATAGTTGAGAAATTAGCACAAAACGAATTTACTGAAGAAATTCCAGTTGATGAATTTTTAGGAAATTCAGAACTAGATACATCTTCAACTTCTCGTAGAGATTTCTTAAAATTTTTAGGATTTACAACTGCCGCCGCAACACTAGCAGCTTGTGAGACTCCTGTAAATAAGGTTATTCCTTATGTAGTAAAACCAGAAGAAATTACTCCTGGAGTTGCTAATTATTATGCTTCTACTATTTATGATGGACATGATTTTGCTTCTGTTTTAGTAAAGACAAGAGAAGGAAGACCAATTAAAATTGAACCTAATAAAACAGCTACAAATGCTAGAATTCAGGCTTCTGTTTTATCCTTATATGATTCAGGAAGGTTAAGAAACCCAATGAAATCTGGAGTTGAATCTGATTGGGCAACAGTAGATGCGGACATTACCTCAAAGTTAAATGAGATTTCTACTAATGGTGGAAATATTGCTATATTATCTTCTACAATTATTAGTCCTACTACAGAAAAATTAATTTCTGAATTTTCTGCAAAATATGGAAATGTAAAACACATTCAAATGGATGCAGTTTCTTCTCATGGAATGTTAGAAGCAAATTTAGCTTCTTTTGGAGTTAGAGCATTACCTACTTATCATTTTGATAAAGCGGATGTAATTGTGTCTTTTGGTGCTGACTTTATTGGTAACTGGGGACACCCAAATAATGAAGCAGATTATTCTAAAGGAAGAAATCCAAAAAGTGGTAAGATGTCTAAACATTACCAAGTGGAATCTACATTAACTTTAACAGGATCTAATGCAGATGAAAGATTACAGATAAAACCATCCGAACAAGCGGGATTATTATCAAATTTATACAATGCTTTAAATGGAGGCACAGCAGATAGTAGAATTACTAAAATGGTTTCTTCTTTAAAATCTGCAAAATCATCTATTGTAGTTTGTAATAGTAATAATACTGTCGTTCAACTTTTAGTAAATGCTATTAATAATACTTTAGGAAATTACGAAAATACATTAACATTATCTTCTCCTTCTTATTTAAAGAGAGGAAATGATTCAGATGTTGCAACTTTAGTTTCTGATATGAATGCTGGAAATATTGATGCACTTATAACATATAATATAAATCCATCTTACAATTTAGTAAATGCAGATGAGTTTAACACAGGACTTAAAAGAGTTGGGTTGAAAGTTTCCACTTCATTATATATGGATGAAACAGCAACAAATATGGATTATATTTGTCCGGATAATCATAATTTAGAAAGTTGGGGAGATGCAAATCCATCTCATGGAGAGTATACTTTGATGCAACCAACAATTAATCCATTATTTAACGGAAGACAATTCCAAGATTCATTACTTTCTTGGTTTGGTTCGTCTGAAAAATATTATGATATATTAAAAGGGTCTTATTCTGATTGGAATACAAAACTTCACAATGGATATTTTAACGGAGAAAAGCAAGATTACACATTAACATCTAATTTCTCCTCTCCTTCATTCTCACTTTCTACTTCAGAAGGAATTGAGTTTGAGATTTCTGAGAAAATTTCAATGGGAGATGGTTCTGGGGCGAACAACCCTTGGTTACAAGAATTGCCAGATCCACTTTCAAGAGCTTGTTGGGATAACTACCTTACAATGTCGGCTACTACAGCTCGTGATTTAGGAATTGAAAATTGGAATGTATCTAATGGGGCATTAAATGGTAGCATGGTAAACATTACTGTTGATGGAAAAACTTTAGAGAATGTTCCTGTAATGATTCAGCCAGGACAAGCAGTAGGTACTGTTGCTTTAGCTGTAGGTTATGGTAGAACAAATTCTGGTAAATGTGGTAATGAAGTAGGAGTAAACGCTTATCCTCTTTCGAATGGTGGTGTTGCTACTATTCAAGTTGTTGAAGGTACACATGAATTTGCGGCTGTTCAGTTACATCATACAATGATGGGGAGAGAAATTGTAAAAGAAACTACTCTTTCAGATTATATTAACGACCCTAAATCAGGGAACGAAACAGTATTATATGCTACTCATGATGGTAAAAAGAAAGCTTCAGAGGTAACTCTTTGGGATGAATTTGATCATTCTACAGGTCATTTCTGGAACATGTCTATTGATTTAACTAAATGTACAGGTTGTGCTTCTTGTGTTGTTTCTTGTCATGCAGAAAATAATGTTCCTGTAGTAGGGAAAGAAGAAATTAGAAAATCTAGAGATATGCATTGGCTCAGAATTGATAGATATTTTTCTTCTGATATGACTAAAGAAAGATCAGCAGAAGAAAAGATATCTGCAATTGATATGTATGCTGAAATGGAGGATCCTTCTGATAATCCAGAAACAGTTTACCAACCAGTAATGTGTCAGCATTGTAATCACGCTCCTTGTGAAACAGTTTGTCCGGTAGCGGCAACTTCTCATGGATCTGAAGGTCAGAACCACATGGCATATAACAGATGTGTTGGTACAAGATATTGTGCTAATAACTGTCCTTATAAAGTAAGAAGATTTAACTGGTTCCAGTATTCGGATAATGATAAATTTGATTACAACATGAATGATGACTATGGGAAGATGGTGTTAAATCCGGATGTAGTTGTTCGTTCTAGAGGAGTTATTGAAAAATGTAGTATGTGTATTCAGAAAATACAAGAGATAAAATTAAATGCTAAAAAAGACGGAACTAAAGTTGCGGATAAAGATGCTCAAACAGCATGTTCATCTGTATGTTCTTCAAAAGCAATTGTATTTGGAGATTCAAATGACACTTCTCATGAAATATCTGAATTGAAGAATGATCCTAGAAAATACGATTTATTAGATCATTTAAATGTAGCTCCATCTGTATTTTACCAAACAAAAATTAGAAACAAAGCTTAAAATATAACTATGCAAAAAGAAGCAGAAATTAGAGATCCGTTAATTCTTGGTAAGAAATCTTATCATGATATTACAAAGGATGTATCGCGTCCGGTTGAAGGAAAAGCAAACAAATATTGGTGGATTTTATTCTCACTTTCCTTTGTTCTTTTCATTTGGGGTGTACTTTCAATGGCTTATACAATTGGTACAGGTATTGGTGCTTGGGGACTGAATAAAACAGTAAACTGGGCCTGGGATATTACTAACTTTGTTTGGTGGATTGGTATCGGGCATGCCGGAACACTAATCTCTGCAGTACTTTTACTGTTCCGTCAGAAGTGGAGAATGTCAATTAACCGTTCGGCTGAAGCAATGACAATTTTTGGGGTAGCGCAAGCAGCACTTTTCCCGTTAATTCACATGGGTCGTCCTTGGTTAGCATATTATGTCTTTCCTATTCCTAATCAGTTTGGTTCACTTTGGGTAAACTTTAATTCACCATTGTTATGGGATGTATTTGCAATTTCAACTTATTTCTCTGTTTCAGTAGTATTTTGGTACATTGGTTTAATTCCTGATTTTGCAATGATAAGAGATAGAATGAGTGCAAAAATCTCTCCAATGAAGAAGAAATTATATTCTTTCCTTTCATTTGGTTGGAGTGGAAAAGCTAAACATTGGCAAAGATTTGAAGAGGTTTCTTTAGTTCTTGCTGGACTTGCAACTCCGCTTGTATTTTCGGTGCACTCTATTGTATCAATGGATTTTGCAACTTCAGTTATCCCTGGTTGGCATACAACAATTTTTCCTCCATACTTTGTGTTAGGAGCTTTGTTTTCAGGATTTGCTATGGTAGAAACTCTTCTTATTATTATGAGAAAAGTTGTTAGCCTAGAGTCATACATTACTATTAAACATATTGAGTATATGAATATCATTATCTTACTTACAGGTTCGTTAGTAGGTACTGCATATATTACAGAGTTATTTATGTCTTGGTATTCTGGTGTAGAGTTTGAGCAATATGCTTTTTTAAATAGAGCTACTGGTCCATATTGGTGGGCTTATGCAATTATGATGACTTGTAATGTTCTCACACCACAATTATATTGGATTAAGAGTATTCGTACTTCATTTGTAGCAACATTCATCTTATCAATCTTTGTAAATATAGGTATGTGGTTCGAAAGATTTGTGATTATTGTTACATCTCTTCATAGAGATTTCTTGCCATCATCTTGGACTATGTTCTCTCCATCATTTATTGATATAGGAATTTATTTAGGTACAATCGGATTCTTCTTTGTATTATTCCTTTTATACGCAAGAACTTTCCCGGTAATTGCTCAGGCAGAATTAAAAACGATTCTTAAATCTTCAGGATCTGAATATAAAAATAAAAAATAATGACTACAAATACAATATACGGACTCTTTGATGATGAAGAAGTTTTATTAGCTTCTGTTAAAGAGATTCGTTCAAATAAGATAGATATTAAAGAAGTTTATTCTCCATTTCCTGTTCATGGTCTAGATAAAGCTCTAGGTTTAAAAGAAACTAGAATGGCAATTACTGCATTTATTTACGGATGTTTAGGATTATTTTTGGGAGGATTAATGATTTATTATATTATGATTTTAAATTGGCCACAAAATATTGGAGGTAAGCCAAACTGGACATTTTATCATAATGTGCCTGCATTTGTTCCAGTTTTATTTGAGTGTACTGTACTTTTTGCAGCTCATCTTATGTCTATTACATATTTAATCAGAAATGGGTTATATCCGGGAGCAAAGTCGGATTCTCCGGATGAAAGGACGACTGATGATAAATTTTTAATGGAGATAGAAGTAGAAGGAGATATGACCTCAGTTAAGAATTTATTAAAGAAAACAGGAGCTACAGAAATTAACGAAAAAGAAGTTTAATCATGAATAAATTATTTGTAAAAATCGGATTATTTGCAGCTGTTATTTCATTAGCAGCTTGTACCGGAGGAGATTCTTCACCAGGATATGAATATATGCCAAATATGTATCGTTCTCCAGGAATTGAAACTTATGGAGAACACAATATTGAAGGATTTAACTCCATGCCAGTTGAAGGAACAATTTCAAGAGGCCACCTATCAACATTTAATTATGACGATTCAATAGAAGGTTATCTAAAAGCAGGAGAAGAAGCGACTTATCCTGAAAACTTCTCTAAAGACGATAAGAATTTAAATAGAGGTAAGGAGTTATTTGGAATGATGTGTTCTCATTGTCATGGACCAAATGGTGGAGGTGATGGAAGTGTAACTCATGCTGTGTATTCAGCTGTTCCATCTTATGCTGACACAAAACAAATAAGAAGAAGTGGGTCTACTATGAGCGAACTTAAAGAAGGTCATTTGTTTCATGCTATAACATATGGATTAAATGCAATGGGGCCACATGCTTCTCAACTTTCAGAAGATGAGAGATGGAAAATAACTTATTACATTCAAGAGGAATTACAAAAATAACTAAGAAATAAAACAAGATAAAATGTTTACAATAAATAAAAAAGCAACAAATATGTCATTAGCACTAATGGCTATTGGTTTAATTGCACTTATTTTCGGATTTAGCACAAATGCTCATGCTGCCTGGCCTTCATTATTATTTAATAATTACTTCTTCTTAGGAATTTCAGTTTTTGCTGTATTTTTTATTGCAATGCAGTATGTTTCAGAAGCAGCTTGGTCAATTGTTGTAAAAAGAGTTCCAGAAGCGATAATTTCATTTTTACCAATCAGTGGTATTATTATGATAATTATTATGGTTTCAGGAGCAATGCATTTCGGAGGAAATCATATTTACCATTGGATGGCAGAAGGAATTATGGATCCTGATAGCGAAAATTATGATGCGATTATTGCAGGTAAGGAAGCGTTTTTAAATACTACTTTCTTTTTAGTAAGATCAGTTATTTATATTTTAGGGTGGATTTATTTTGGTAGAAAGTTAAAGCAATTATCATTATCAGAAGATCAACATGGTGGACTTTCTTATTACAATAAAGGAATAAAAACTTCTGCATGGTTTATGGTGTTTTTTGCAGTTACATCTGCAACTGCTTCATGGGATTGGATTATGTCAATCGATACACATTGGTTTAGTACATTATTCGGATGGTATGTTTTCTCTGAATGGGCAGCAATCGGATTTGCAACGATCCTTTTAATTACATTATATCTTAAAAGATTAGGATATTTAGAAAATGTGAATGATAGCCATATTCATGATTTAGGAAAATGGGTATTTGCATTCTCATTAGTTTGGACTTATATGTGGTTTTCTCAATTTATGCTTATTTGGTATTCAAACATTCCTGAAGAAGTAACTTACTTTACTGCCAGATTAGAAGTAGATAACTATAGATTCCTATTCTGGTTCTCAATGATAATTAATTTTGTAGTACCTGTAGTATTACTTATGAGTAGAGATGCAAAAAGACATAACGGTACTTTAATTATTGTAAGTATTATAATTTTAATAGGACACTGGATAAACTCTTATTTATTAGTTGCTCCAGGAACTTTAAATACTCACGGACATATAGGATTTACTGAAATTGGTATGGGATTAGGTTATTGCGGATTCTTTATGTATGTAGTATTAAATGCTCTAACTAAAGCACCATTAGAAGTTAAAAATCATCCTATGTTAGAAGAAAGTAAACATTTACACACATAAGATTTTTGTTAATATATAGATTTAAGGGTCAGTTAATTCTGACCCTTTTTTTATTACATTTGTATCATGATTGAGGATTTAGAAGAAAATGAGTTTGAAGAAAATGATTTTGACCAAGCATTAAGGCCAAAAGGCTTTGATGATTTTCAGGGACAAGACCAGATTGTAGATAATTTAAAAGTTTTTATTGAAGCTGCAAAACAAAGACTAGACTCACTTGACCATGTTTTGTTGCACGGACCTCCAGGTCTTGGTAAAACTACACTTTCTTACATTATTGCAAATGAATTAGAAGTTGGAATTAAAACTACATCAGGGCCAGTTTTAGATAAACCTGCAGACCTTGCTGGTTTACTTACAAATTTAGATGAGAGAGATGTACTATTTATTGATGAAATTCATAGATTAAATCCTATTGTAGAGGAATATTTGTACTCTGCAATGGAAGATTTTCAGATTGATATTATGATTGAGTCAGGACCAAATGCAAGGTCCGTACAAATTAAATTAAACCCTTTTACATTAATAGGAGCTACAACTCGTTCTGGATTGCTTACCGCCCCATTAAGGGCTCGTTTTGGTATTACATCTCGTCTGGAATATTATAAAAGATCGTTACTTTCGGAAATTGTAAACAGATCTGCTACCATCCTAGATGTAAGTATTACAAAAGATGCAGCCTTAGAAATTGCAGGAAGAAGTAGGGGGACACCAAGAATTGCAAACTCTTTATTAAGAAGAGTTCGTGATTTTGCACAAGTAAAAGGTGATGGTAATATCAATCAGGAAATTACTCAATTTGCTTTAAATGCTTTAAATGTTGACGAAAATGGATTGGATGAAATGGATAATAGAATTCTTTCAGCAATTATTGATAAATTTAAAGGTGGTCCGGTTGGACTTACAACCATTGCAACAGCTGTTGGAGAGCAAGCAGGAACAATTGAAGAGGTTTACGAACCTTATTTGATACAGGAAGGTTATTTAATGAGAACTCCAAGAGGGAGGCAAGCTACTGAAAAGGCTTTTAATCATTTAGGAAGACAGAAATCTCCCGATCAAAATAGTTTGTTTTAAGCTAAATTATCAAAAACTTCTAGGATAATATCTTTATATTGAGAGAAGGAAGTTAGTGCCCAAATTTTTAAAAGCATCATATCTCTTTTGTTCATCCATCTTGCACTTTTTTGTAATTCTTTCTGAAATAAGTTTCTGTCGAAACTAACTTTTGAGAGTATTTTTTTACTGAATTCTAACATAGTTATTTGTTTTATCAGTTATACTAACAAAACTTTCTGATATTTATTGTTTTTCTCCCCAACTAAATGATTCATTATCTAAATCTGAAAGATTTAAAACCCTGTCAATCACTGTAGAAGCTAATTCTTCAAAGCTAGAAGGATTACTATAAAAAGAAGGTGTAGCAGGACAAATAATTCCTCCAGATTCTGTAATTTTTTTCATATTATTTAGATGAATTAAACTGAGTGGAGTTTCTCTGGCAACTAAAATTAGTTTTCTTCTTTCTTTTAAAATCACATCTGCAGCTCTGCTACTCAAATCATCTGACACACCAGAAGCAATTCTACCTAAACTACCCATAGAACAAGGGCAAATTATCATTGTATTATAATTAGCAGATCCGCTAGCAAAAGGAGCTGTAAAATCATTCTTTGTATAAAATGTAAAAGGAAGTTTTGTATAGTCTTTATTCCCTAATTCTGTTTCCCAAACATATTTTGCATTGTCAGACATAATTACTCCAACACTATTTATTTGGTCTGATAATTTAATTAATTTATCAAACAAAACTTTTGCATAAATAGCCCCACTTGCGCCACTTACAGAAACTATTATTTTTTGATTTTTATTCATTAAATGTAATAATGTAAAGTAAAACTAAGTACAGAATTTGTCTGTCCTCTATTAAGAAAATAAGTAGCTCCTGAAGCGTGCGGGCGAATAGGTAAAATAGAATTACTTATACGGCTATTCAAGATTAATTTTTCTGATAAATGGCGACTAATACCAATAAAAGCCCCAACATCATATTTGTAAAATGGAGTACTTTGAGTTTCTGGTACTTCTCCAAAAATGTCATTATCATGTCCTTCTAATAAAAAAGCAGTTTGTAAACCTACTTCAATTGAAGTCAATTCGTTCTGATAATAATTTACAGAAATAGGAATTTCAACATAAGAAGTTGAGATATCAGGTATTTCATTCTTATTCATTTTCGGATTGTTACTCCCCTTTTGAATGTAGTTCATTTCCATTTTTATATTAGCAATTGTTGAAATAGGTAGTTCTGTAAATACCCCAATATATAAACCCGCTTTATTAAATCCTCCTAAATTATCTCCTGAAACTTGAGATGTAGATACTCCTCCAATTACTCCCCCTTTAAAGTTTTGAGAAAATGAAAAGAAAGTAAAAAATGTAAAAAGAAGAAGGAGTAGTTTGTTTTTCATTTACCTTAAGCTTAATCCAACCCCAACAGTTGTAACCGGATATTTTGAGAAAGTATGATTAGCTTGTAGCGCTAATACAGCAATATTAAATCTCAGACCAATATTTGCTCTCACTTCATTTTGAGTTTCAAAATTTAATTCTAGAGGGACATTCATAGTAACATAGTCTGTCTCAGTACCAACATTAAAAGATGTATTAGAACTGAATGTTGTAGCAGATGAATTATAACCTATACCAGCATAAGCGGTAAGCATTAATAGTTTTTTAGAAGCAATCAAGTTTATTGTAGTTGCATTAATATCTAGACTTACATCTTGATCCACAGGATCTTCAACTAAGAATGAAGTATTAAATTGCGTATGTCCTGCTTGTAAAGACAACCTTAAAGGAATTGCATCTCCAACAACAGGAATCCATTGTAATAAATCGTGTTTTACACCAACACCCCACAAACTAACAGAAGTTTTCCCAACAAATCCCATCTCAAAAGTATAATTTGGTAAATATCTAAAATCTAATTCTGTTTTTTTGCCTACTCCAATTCCTGCATTTACCATTGGCATTGGTACCAAACTTTTTTTAATGATTTGGTCTGGCATTGTAAAAACTATTGGAGATGTAAGATTCGGATTATCATAAATAATAGTAGCTCCATCACCCGCTCCTAACAATGTAGGAGAATTTTCTGTTGAATTAAAATGATCTAATTCATCAGGATTAAATTGTTGAATATCATTTGGAATTGAAACTGTGTTTAAAGTTAATGTAATATCAAAACCTAATAATTTGTGAGGTTTTGCAGTATTATACCATCCGTTATTTAATCCTGCTCCAAAACTTTCACCAAGAGGTGAGAAATAAGCAGTTAAAAAATTAGATGCATCATCTGCAATAACTGTTGTAGTTTGTGCTTTAATCCCAAAAATTGAGAAAATTAAAACTGTAGAAATTAATATCTTTTTCATAAATTAATGATTTATTAAGTGAATTTGCTCTACTTGTAAAATTTCATAATTATCTGAGTTGTAAATATACGCAACAATTTCCATCTTATTTTCATCCCACCCCTTACAATTTCCGTTACCCATAAATAATGTATTTAGGGAATAATTTTCATTTACATTTTCTAAAGTTGTAATGTCAACAGAATAATCTTTTTCCCAAATATCTCCCTCAACAAAAGAATTCCCCATGGATTCCCCAAATGTTGTGTTTAAAATTGTTCTTAATACATGATTATGCTCATACTCTTCAATGTCACCAGCTGTATTGTCTTTTTGCCATTCAATTATTCCGTTTTCAGTAAGGCAAATAACAATATTATAATCTTCTATTTCTTCGGTTTTATCTAAGTTTATATTAGTAAGAGCCTTAGCAGTAACTGAAATAGTACCATTTCCGCTACTTACATTAGAAGAAAGAGTAATTCCAAAAATAGGATCTTTTGCAAGTTCTGTTTGAACCGCAGAGGACCATTCATCTTTACCTAGTTGATGATCCGTATCAAATCCTACTCTATTTACCATTCCTCTTGGTAGTCCTACTGTAGTTAGTTCAAAAACATCATCAATATCATCTCCAAACTCAGTTCTGAAATCATAAGTGTAAGAACTAGAAGTTAATGGTGATGGAGTTGAAAAAGCTTGTGAGGAAGGATGGATTGCAATCCCTATAACTTTATCTCCATAATAATTTTGCAATGCAGCTAATTCTTCAGCTGCAGAAGGGCAATTAGGACATCTATGCCCGGTAAAATCTTCAATTAGCACTTTTTTTACATAAGTTGATGTGTCAACAGGAGTAGTATCATTGTCAATCATGTAAGGACCTTCAATAATATCGCAAGAGTTAAAACTAAAAATAATTGCAATGATAAAAAGGGTAATTATATGTTTTGTGTTTTTCATAATTTTAAAAGCTAGATGAGATGTTTAAACTAAATCCATTTGATGAAGGGACTTCCTTACATACTCCACCAACACAGAAAATTCCTGCTCTTTTCTTACCGTATCCAATAGTAAATCTGTTTGCTCCTTTCAGATAACCAACCTCAGTATTTACATAATGAAGTTGTTTGTCTTCATAATAGTTTCCGTAATTATACATGTCTTGTATTGCAAAAAACCAATTAGGTGAAATTGTATATTCTGCAAGTATCATATGCCAATCACCATCTCCATGTTTTTCTGCAGTTTCATCATCTTCAGATAATAATTCTTGTAACTCTACTCTGATTGTATGACCTTTTTTTATTTTATAACTAATATCTGCAATAGCTATTTTTGATCCAATAGTTCCGTATTCTCCATTAGTTTTTCCTTCCAATATATCTTTATTATAGTTTTGTGTTGCTAAAACAAGATTTAATCTTACCTTTTTATTTATCTTCTTATTTATCTCAATATTAAAATCGGAAAAATATAATATTTCATTTTTTATAAAGATAGCCTTTAAAGGTCTAGATGTATGAGATGAACTATCATTTAAGTAAGAGGTCCCTCCTTCAATACTATTAGTTCTGGCAAAATTTAGGTTTAATTTTGTTCCATACTTCCCCCCTAAAAGAGTATTTTTAGGGATTTTGTAAAAGATATTTGTATTAAAACCAGCTTCACCTTCCGGTTGAGTAGCACATGGATAAAGAGCTAATAAAGTATAAGTATGATTTTTGCTTAAAGTAGGGATGTAATTAATTATATATTCCTTTTCTTTTGCTCTTTCAGACCGAAATTCCATATGATCTACAAAATGACTTTCGAAAGTAATTCCTAATCCCTTTTGAGAATAAGTTAAATTATTTACAATAGATTTACCATTTGCATAATTATTTTCATCAAATGAAAAACTACCAATTGGGTCATTTATTTTTTGAGAAAATTCACCAAAATAATTAAATCCTCCATGCATAATATTTAACCTAGCTGACATAGCTGCAACATTTTCAGGCAAGTTGAAGGCAGGGTTATTGTCTTTCTGAAATCTACTTACAAAACTCCCCCCAAAAATATAAGAAGTTTCACCAGAAAGGTTCAATGATTCATTGATATTAAACTCTGCATCTGCACCTCTAATTATCCCTTCAGAATAATCAAAGTATGTTCTGCTTTTCCCAATCAATCCTTTTAAGTATATTCCGTTAATAGGACTCATCTTCAACCTTATCCCATCTAATGAATTGTCAACTCCTAATCCTTTATCTTCATAGGTTCTTAAAATAATTCCGCTACCAAATTGTTCGTAATAATTACCAACTGTAACTTCTAATCCATCAGAAGTATATGTTGCATATCTGTGAGGTATTCCGTTGCCTTTATATTGTGGGTCGTAATCTTTTAGTGCATTTAAATAACTTTCATATCTTAAACCTGCTGTAAAGTTTCCTTTTGTAATTAGTAAATTTAAATAGGCATTATTTAATATTCTTTCAGGAGTTGGTTCATTTGCACCAATTGTAGAATCTACACTATAAGACTGCATGTTTAACTCAAAATTACCATGTATTTCGATTGGATTATCCTGAGAATAAAGAGTGAAAGAAGAAATAAATACAAAAGTAAGAAGTAATATTCTTTTCATATTTTTATTTGGATAGGAGTTCAATTTGTTCTAGTAATTCATCTTCATCCCCATCAATATATCCTCTGTGTTCCCAAACAATATTACCATTTCCGTCTAGTAAAAATGTGTGAGGCACTGATGTAACTCCTAATGCTCTACAAAGTTCTTTATTTGTATCTAATAAAATATCATACTCCCAACCAGATGCATTTACATAAGGCTTTACTTTTGATGATGAACGGCTATCATCTATTGAAATGGCAATAAGTTTAACTCCTGTTTCATCTTGCCAATCTTCATATACTTCAGATATAGTGTTTAGTTCTTTTTTACAAGGTTTGCACCATGTTGCCCAAAAAGAAATCACAATTGCCTTTCCATCATTTTCAATAGATTGAATATTTACTTGTTTTCCTTTAAGGTCTTTAACAGTTACATTCGGTAAACTTCTTTTTTGTGCAAAAGAGGTAACAGAAAATAATAATAAAGTAATTACCGATAAGATTAGATTTTTTTTCATTGTTTTTTTATTTAATTATTTCACAAATATAAAGTATTTATACCTGATTTATTGTAATAATATTCTGATTTTTATTTATGTAAAAATTTTATAAAAGAAAAGCCCAACAAAAATGTTGAGCTTTTCTAGTTTAAAAAATCGAAACAGTTTATTTACTTACTGTAATTCTTTTTGTAATGATTACATCTGAAGTATTTACATTTACTACATAAATACCATCAGCTAAATCAGTAGTGTTAATTGTGTTTCTTACTGTAGATAAAACTAATTTTCCGAATACATCATATATTTCTACAAAATCAAATTCTCCAGAGATATTAAGATTATCTTTTACCGGGTTTGGATAAACTGAAATAGTATTTTCTAAATCAGAAACTGAAACCCAAGTAGCGTCTACTTCAAAGTTTCCTCTCTCTTCTGCCCAAGCTCCTGATCCTCCAGATGCAATTACATTTCCTGTCATATCTGATACAGAATAAGAACCATTTCCGTATCCAGCGTTAATTCCATCTCCATAAGAATCATATATTACAAAAGAGTAACAATTATTAATGTTAACAGTTACATACTCTGTTGGATTAACAGTAGTTCCAGAAGATTGTAATTGTGGGTAAGGACCCCCGCTTCCTACAACACTTCCATTATCATCAATCAGTTCCCAAGTAGTTTCAGACCCCCATTGATCAGAAGTAATATCTAC
>Ga0206679_10000874_pt1 | contig 25345 bp, 18 predicted proteins | sample M110012015metaG_FD_155464 | JGI IMG/M metagenome (GOLD analysis project Ga0206679, IMG submission 155464) | Ammonia-oxidizing marine archaeal communities from Monterey Bay, California, United States - M1 100m 12015 | ecosystem: Environmental > Aquatic > Marine > Intertidal zone | place: USA... | reverse complement strand
ATTCCCCTACCGGATGCCATATTCAGTACCAAGGTTTGTTTGTAAATTGCAAGCTTTGGTACTAACTAAAGACACGCTTTTTGTCCCGTTCGTCTAGCGGCCCAGGACATCAGGATTTCATCCTGAAGACAGGTAGTTCGAATCTCCTACGGGACGCCAAAACTCTTACAAGGTCTTCTTACAAAAGGGATTGTTGTATCTAAAGCTTTTAATTTTCACCTAGTAGCACAGAAAGGCGTTACAGAATGACGGCACAATTATCCTAATGGCGTCTCGTTATAATCATCCAGATAACGAGAATGATGACGAAAGGGAATTAAAAATACCAGCCCCCCACTATGAATATCCCCTACAATGTTTTATTGACCTTTAGTTATGTTGTTAATTCAATAAATAGTCAGCTATACCAATCATGAGTCATAATAAGACAAGTATTTTTAACAAGTTAACACTTAAGCACAAGCTTTACATTTTGCTCTTGACTGAGAGTGTTTGTATAATTATTTTGATGATAGCTGCTGCTATTCAAGTTTATTCAGTAGGTGGTGAGACTAAGAAAGTTTATTTAGGCGCCTCAGCTGCGCTTGAGTTAGTAGGTAATTTAAAAGAGAGTGTACTCCAGCAAAATATAAGCACTATCCAATTGGCGTTATTAGTTAATGGCGCGTCTGACGATGATTCTCGTTACACAATTCAATCTGCAAATGTCAATGAAGCACCTTTTATGATATCGCATTTTCATCTTATGCGGCAAATATCAGATGTCGAGTCGTTTTTTCGAACAAAACAGGCTGAAGGGGGGTTTGATCTAATTTATGATGAAGAAATTATCTTGAGTGTATTTTCAGAGCTTTATAAATTAAGAAAAATGGCTGTAATGTATGGAGAATTAGTAGAAAAAGATGTGTTTATTCAAAATATAATGCATATTGCCGATATTGATCTTGGTGTGCTTGAGGAGGTCATGCGGAGAGGGGGGGAGTTATCAAGCCAGACGAACATTATTAAAGTTAAAGTGCAAGAGCTCTCCGAATTGTTAGTGAGGCGTCTTCCTTATTATAAGCGTATTGCTGTTGGCTATATTGTATTGGTGTCGATTTTTTCCATATTACTTGCTACAACTATAGTGCTATTAATTTTTAGAAACAATATCTCCATTCCGCTGCGGCAGCTTACTGATTCCATTAATAGATACTCTCCGCTTCATAAAGTTTTATTATTAGAAGAAGATAAGCACATCCTAAATAGGCAGGATGAATTGGGAAGAATGGGTCGAAGTTTTTTAAGGCTTAAGAAGGATTTATGGGAGCAAGGAAAAGGCTTAAAACTCGCAATTAAAGGAGCTGAAGAAGCAAATAAGGCAAAGTCTGTTTTTTTGGCTTCAGCAAGTCATGATATACGCCAACCGTTAAATGCCATGCAAATGTATATTGCAGTCTTAAAAGCTAGAGTTAAAGATGAGGAGGCGCTCCAGATTGTTAATAACATTGATTCGGTTTCTCTATCAACCGCTCGATTATTAAACGCACTACTGGATGTGTCCGAATTGGAAGCGGGATTAATTATACCAAGGGTTATTGATTTTTCAGTTAATGATATTTTCAGTAGTATTTTTGATTCATTTCAACCTGTTGCTGAAGAGAAAAAATTAAAGCTCCGCATTGTACCTACAAAGTTATGGGTGAAAACCGACCCCGCCTTGCTTGAAAGAATTGTGGGAAATTTTGTATCAAATTCTATTCGATACACAGAAGTTGGCTCAGTTTTGATTGGGTGTAGAAGGCGTGGAGATAAGGTTTTAATTGAGGTTTTGGATACGGGTGTTGGTATCCATGAAAATCAAATATCCTCAATTTTTAAGGATTTCTATCAAATTCAAAATAAAGAAAGAGATAGATCTAAAGGGCTTGGGCTTGGTCTAGCGCTAGCTAGGCGGCTAGCTGCAACCCTAGGTCATGAAATTACAACTAAGTCTAATCTAGGGCTTGGATCGTGTTTTTCTGTTTTGGTGAGCGTCGGCAACGAAAACAATATTCAAGGAAAGGTAAGCATTCCTGGCCCACTACAAGATTTGGATGGCACAAAAGTTTTATTAATTGAAGATGATGATGATGTTTTAAAAGCAACAACTCAGCTTTTAGAATCATGGGGTTGTTGTGTTTGGAGTGGCAGTGGTAAAGATGAGGTGTTTAGGTTGCTCGATGAGGCGTCATTAATTCCGCAAATTATAGTGGCTGATAATCGCTTGCCTGGAGAGTTCTCAGGCGTTGACATTGTGAGTATGTTGAGAGTAAAGCTAGATTCAGATATTCCAAGTATCATAGTAACTGGAGATGTTGAAAGAGCCCATGTAGAAAGTATAAGGAGTCAAGGTTTTCCGGTATTATTAAAACCAATTCGACCGGCAAAATTTAGAGCTATTATTCGACGCCTATTAAATGCCTAGATCGGGATGTTTTTAATGTCCAGAGTGCAAATTTTTAGGAAATTGCACTTTTTCGGATAGAAGCGCAATTTTCTCCTGTAGAGCGCCTTCATTGTAATTGTCCATATACAGTACATCACTCACCTTTCCATGATTAACAATACAAACTCTATTTGATAAGCATGCCAATTCCGATACATCTGATGAGATGAGCAGTACAGATCCTCCAGATTCACAAAACTCTTGCAGTAAATTATAAATTGCCGAGCGAGCTTCAACATCAACACCTACAGTTGGGTCGTCTAAAATAAATAGCTGAACGTCTCTAGCAAGGCTTTTTGCAAGCATTACTTTTTGTTGTGTTCCTCCAGATAGTTGATTTATTTCGTGCTCAATATTTTTTGCATCAAGTCCCATTATAGATCTTATATCTTCCACAATATTCCTTTCATTACTTTTATTAACGATAAGCCCACGTGAGAATTTAGCAAGATTTAAAGAGGGTAGTGAGATATTTTCTCGAATGCTTTGATTCATGACCAACCCCTCCGACCTTCGGTCGGAGGGGGTATATAGTACACCCCTGTCCAGCATGGTTCTTGGATTAATTTCATTAATTGCTTTTTTACTATCAAATATCAGGTCATCTAAATAAGTAATACTGCCAGATTTAATTTTACAGATTCCGAAACAAGCTTTAGCGATTTCAGATCTGCCGGATCCAGATAGTCCTGCGAGTCCAACTATTTCGCCAGCATTAATCTTGATAGAGATCTTATCAATTTTGCTATTTCGTATATTTAAGTTTTTTATATCTAGAATATTTCTCCCTATATTGCTTCGTTTTTTAGGGAAGAGGCTGCCCATAATTTGGCCCGTTGCCAATTCTGTTAACTTTTCTTCATTGATTTCCTGAGTGTCGCCAGAATGCATAACGCACCCATCTTTCATTACTGAAATTTTGTCACATATTTCATAAATTTCTTTCATTCTGTGTGTGATATAAATAACCCCAACTCCATCATCTTTTAAGTTTTTTATCAATGAAAAAAGTTGGGTTGTTTCGAACTCCATTAACGAAGTAGTGGGCTCATCTAGAATCATTAGGGATGGTTTAGCTAGAAATGCTTTCGCTATTTCCACCATTTTTCTTTCTGCTCGTGATAGATTGATTATTTTTTGTGATGGCGAGATAAAAAAACCCAACCGTTCCATTGCTTTCGAGGCCAACACTCTCATTTTTTTTTTGTTATTAAAAACCCCCGTATAAATGCTTGAATCTAAACACAGGTTTTCTTCTACTGTAAGTTGGGGGATTAGGGAAAATTCTTGAAATATCGCGCTAATTCCAAGAGATTTTGCATGTTGTAATGATTGAATTGTTAACTTTTCTTGGTTAAGGTAAATTTCCCCACTCGAAGGCTGTATATCTCCAGATATAATTTTAATCAGTGTAGATTTACCAGCGCCATTTTTTCCGAAGATTGCATGAGCCTCTCCCGGTTTCACTTCGAGACTAACATCTTTAAGCACTTGGTTGTCGTAATATTTTTTGGATATACCTTTAAGTTCTAATATTGGTATTTTTGGCTTTGACATTACCTAGCCTCCTGAAGATTTTATGCGCATCAATATAATGAAAAAATTGGTTTCCAGCCTTTCGGGGCTAGTGTGGTGCTATGGTCAAAAGTTTTTGCATTGTCAGGGGTGATGATTAATATTTTTTGTTGGATATGTTCTGTAATTCGACCAGTATCAGAATATTCTCGACTTCCACCGGTTGACATCGGCTTTCCTTCGAGAATCCTAGTGGCCTGGTCAACAGCAATTTTTGCTTGAGAAATCATTTGATCAGAGGGTGCCATTGCAATATTACCGCGCTTGATAAAGAAATCCATACCAGGGGTGTAATATGTAGAAACAAGTTTGATTTTATCTTGAAGATTTCTAGACCTTAAAGCCCCCACAGCGGCCTCAATTGTGGCGCCAGTTCCTACTATATATTGAAACTTCGGTTCTTTGCCTGATGCTAAATTCTGAAGGGCCTCTTCGACCAATTTTAATTGTATGCTTTTTCCAGTATCCCCCCAATTGGTTTCTAAAATATTAACATTGCTATCCTTAACGGCCTTAAGACACCCTTTGTTTGATGCAATTGACCAGCCAGCCCCTGGTGGGCCTGGAAACCACACAATATTTATTTTATGCTTACTGTACTTTGCTTTATTCACAACCCATTTGCAGGATGTGTAGCCCATGTCAACAAAGCTTTGTAATGAGTTTGCATCAACCATTGTATTGATGCCAGTAACCAAAACAATGACTGGAATGCCCATCTCTCTAATCAAGTTAATTTGTTTTGCATTGCCATTACTTGAAATGGGTCCAATTATTAAGGCTTTTCCATTATTTGTGATGCAATTATCAACTTGGTTTAATTGTGTTGCAAGGTTGGTATAGCCTCCTGCTTCAAATAAAGTAACTTTTTGACCTAGGCGTTGAGCTTCAGAAATAATGCCGTAAGCAACCCCAATCCAATAAGAGTCTTTTAAGTGCGGGAATGACACACAAATATGATGTTGTTTTACTACTTCAGACTTCTTTAACGGGGTATAGATTACAAGGGGGAGTTTTTCAAGTGCATTTCTTTCATCAGTCCAGCAATTAACGTCACCATCTGTACAAGAATAATTGAAAGTATTTACTTCTTGTGTCCAGTAGTCGCCTTCATTCGCGAGCGAAGAGTGAAAAATTCCTATAATAGCTAGTACTGACAGAGCTAAAAGCCTTGCATTTTTCAACCTAGTAATTGAAGCGTAGCTGAATATAAGTTTGAAATTTATTTTTTTTCTGATATCCACTTATGGTTATAACGAAATTTGTGTTTAGAGGGTTTTTGAGTGCTTCGCAACTGCCTCGGTCCGATTGGATACATCAAGTTTTTTTAAAATAGCAGAAACATGCATTTTAACAGTGGGCATTGTTAGGTTTAGGTTGTTGGCAATAGACTGATTTGACATTCCAAGTTTTATCAGTTCAAGCACCTCAAGCTGTCTTTTTGTTAAATAACTGCTATTTCTATTTAACTGTTTTCTTGAAGGTTTTTGTGAGGTTGTGTTCTCTAAAATATTTGGAGGTATATACATACCTCCAGCTAATACAAGATTTATTGCTCTCACGGTGACTTCTGGGTCTGATGTTTTTGGAATGTAGCCCAAAGCTCCCATAGCAATAGATTGCTGAATAGATTCTACATCATCTTTCACAGAGATAATAATAATTGGCGCGTCTGGAAATTGACTGCATAGAGATTTAATACTTGCGTAACCATCCATTCCAGGCATCATTAAATCAAGCAAGACTAAGTCGATAGAGTCATCATTCGAAAGAGATTTGATTGTTTCTTCCAAGCTATTTGCATGCAATACTACAGAGTTTGGAAGGTCTATATTAATGACCGACTCCAAGCCCCCTCTAATCAAGGCGTGATCATCCGAAATTAATATTTTTGGGTCAAATTGATTTTCATTCATTTGCATAACATCCATGATTTGTGTTGTAAGGGCCGACTAAAGTATTTGTGTTGTAAGGGCCGACTAAAGTCTTATTGTACATGAGTTCTGTTTGATGTGGTGTATAGCGCCACCATGCCGTTCTACATACTTTTTACTGTTTTTTGAAAAATATATACATACTTTTATTGACGAATACATACATTATGATATACTAGCACATACTTTAGACTATGGAAAGTGTCCTTGCAACGAAGAGAGAAGTTGTGATTGGGTTGCGCAATAAAAGTAATTTAAAGTTAAAAGTAAGGCAATTTTGCCTTACCACAAAAGGAGATAGTATGAAAAAAATAGTAAGTTTAACTATGACTTGTTTGCTGTCGGCGGGGTTAGTCTCAACTGCACTAGCAGGAATGGACGAAATACCTCAAGACATCAGAGATAGTGTTTACAATCCAGTGTTAACAGATCCAGCACAGCCGCTTAATGATAGTGCGCTAAGAGATTGGAAGAGCGATAGAAGTCCGCCTTGGACAATTGGTTATGCAAGTACTTATGCTGGCAACACATGGCGCAAAGGTGCAATGAGTCGACTAATGAATGAAATCAAGCCAAAATGGCAAGAGATGGGTTTGCTGAACGACATTATTGTCACCCAGTCAAATCTAAAAGATTCGTTACAAATTCAACAGATTCGTCAGTTAGTTGATCAAGGTGTTGATGCGATTATCATTTGTTGTTCAAACCCGACAGCCCTAAATCAGGCAATCGAGTATGCTTTCGATAGAGGTGTTCCAGTATTCTCATTTACTGGCTATACAACATCACCACTTTCAGTTAACTCATCAGTTAACTATCATCAAGCCGGCTACGAAGTAGGTACATGGATGGCTGAAGAAATTGATGGAAAAGGTAATGTATTGGTGGTTGAGGGTATTCCAGGATACTCTGCTTCCGATTCACAAAACCGCGGTGTTTTAGATGGCTTGTCTCAATACCCTGATATTGATGTGGTGGGTCAAATAGCACACATGTGGACATCTCAAGTGGGTCAGGCAGAAACACAGAAATGGTTAGCAACACACCCAGGACAACTTGATGGTGTAGCTGTACAGTCTTCTGGTGAAACTGGCGTGTTACAGGCCTTCTTGCAATCAGGTCGTGATTTGCCTCCGATGTCTATAGGTGGTGAAATGGGCGCATTGTGTTACTGGCGCAACAACCCTGACTATATTAGTGGCGCTATTCAGACATGGCCTCCAGGCGATGATATCGAACTTGGCTGGAACATCATGATGCGTACATTGCAAGGTCAAGGACCGAAAATTCAGTCAATCCTAGTCCCTTCTCGGACGATCGATATCGATGACGTAACGGCAATGATGGGTACTGACTGTGATCGTAATTCTACTGATTGGTATAACGTAGGTATTGATACTTGGGGTGGTGCAGACTACCTTGATAATTTCTTCCTAAGACCAGCTAATCCTGAAAATTACACTGAGTAATTTTCAAGATAGGTAGAAACTCTAGGGATTGATAAGATGAAAAACGTTGTGATAAATACTATATTTTCTCACATATCGGTTTCATTTTATCAAGTCCCTAGAACCAAAAAAAATATGATTGGAATGATTTTTGAATCGAAACTACATTGAGTAATTAGATTTTGAACTAGATAAATATAAATAGAAGTTAAGGAACATTATGAATAGCACATTACTACCCACAGATATAGTTGGAGGAACATTTTGGCTTTTATCTATGGCAATGATTGGAGCTTCAATTTTCTTTTTAATCGAAAGAAATAAAGTTGACGAAAGATGGCATACAACTATGACCTTGTTGGGAGTTGCAATGTTAATTTCAGCGATTTTTTATTACTACATTAAATTAATGTGGATGGATACTGGATCAGCGCCACTAATTCTTCGCTATTTGGATTGGATGCTAACCCATACGATTCAAATTGTTTTGTTTTATGTGATTCTATCAGCAGTCACTAAAGTTACATCGGCATTGTTTTGGAGGTTGCTAATAGGCTCGTTAGTGATGGTCGTCGGTGAGTTTCTTGGTGCGGCGGGTTATATGAGCGCAACCCTAGGCTTTATTATCGGAGCAGTCGGATGGCTCTACATTCTGGGTGAGGTGTATATGGGTGAGGCTGGACGCGCAAACACACTTTCAGGAAATGAGGCGACACACTCAGCATTTAACGGATTAAGACTAATTTTAACTATTGGTTGGGCGATTTACCCATTAGCGTACTTCATAAACCATCTTGGTGGCGGAGTAGATACAAATAGTCTAAATATTATTTTTAATTTGAGTGACTTTTTAAACAAACTAATTTTTGGTTTCGTAATTTATGTTGCTGTCATGAATGACACAAAATTACGTAAACAGATTTCGAACGAACACTAAACAAGTATTTAAATACAGGAGAAAGAATTATGAGTGGTGCAGACATTATTGCAATTATTATCTTGGTGGCATTGTCGATTGCAATATCGGTATATTTGCTACATTGGCTATATCGAAGGTCGTCCAAGGAAGTTTCATTTGTTAGAACTGGTCTTCGTGGTGAGAAGGTGGTTCTCAGTGGTGGTGCATTTGTATTGCCAATAATTCATAACATTACAACAGTGGGAATGAGAACACTCCGTATTGATGTTAAAAGGGGTGGAGCCAACTCATTTATTACTAAAAATAGAATGCGAGTTGAAATAGGTGCGGAGTTTTATGTGCGTGTAACTCCATCAAAGGAGGCTGTTTCAGTCGCTGCAGGAACACTCGGCAAAAGAACATTAGAGCCAGAAAGCCTACGAGATCTTGTGCAAGGACGCTTTGTAGACGCCTTAGGTGTGGTTGCGGCAAAAATGAGTATGGAAGAGATTCAAGAACAACGAGGAAAATACATTAAGGATGTGAAGATAATAGTTGCAGAATCTTTATCTTCAACAGGTTTAGAGCTTGAGGCCGTTTCACTAACCAGCCTAGATCAAGCTGGATTGGAGGTGTTTGACCCATCAAATGCATTTGATGCAGAAGGTTTAACACAATTAACTGAGCAAATTGAAGCAGGAAAGAAAAAACGTAATGATATTGAGCAGGATACTGCTATCAGGATTAAATCCAAAAACCTTGAGGCTGAGCAAAAGAAATTAGAAATTGAGCAACAAAAAGAGTTTTCAAGATTGTCCCAGGAGCGAGAAATTTCCAAACAACGCGATAAAGAGCGTACTGAAATCGCAATTCAAACTGCACTACAAGATAGACTGGCGGAAGAAGCGAGAATAAGCGCAGCTGAACAAATTGAAAAAGCAAGAATTCAGCAAGAAGATACAATTGTGGTTGAGCGTTCATTGCGCGAACATGAGCTAACTCTTCAAATTGAGGAAAGAAAAAAGCTAAAAAATGAGATTGAAAGACAAACTGAAATCGACATTAAAGAAAAAAATCTTGAAGCTGAAATTAGATCTTTAGAGATTAAAAGAGAGAATGAGTTTGCTAGACTGAAACAAGAGGAGGCCATTGCCACTCAACGTGCAAAGCAAAAAACAGAAGTGTTAAAAATTGAGTCAGATCGCTTTGTGGAGTCAGAACAGGCACAAATCAAAGCAAGGGAAGAAGTTAATAAGTTTCAAATCGTGCAAGAAAGAAATATTGAAATATCTCGTATTGAGAATGAGCAAAAAACACAAACTTCAGAAATTCAAAAGAGAAAGCAGATTGAGCTGGAGGATAAGAACCGTGAACTTGAGGTTATTGACAAGTCAATAGCGGTGTTAGATGCAAAAGAAAGTAAAGAGCGTGCAAGAGCGAAAATGATTGTAGCTGAAGAGCAAGTCCTTTCAGCCAAAGAAGTTGAGGTTGCAGAGCGTGATAAGACTTTACAACTTATCGGAGCATCTAAAGATGGTGAGAGTGAGGCAATTCAGATTGTTACTTTGGCTAAGGCCGAGAGGGAAGCATCTGAACAACGTGAACAGGCAGAAAAACACACTGCATTAGCGAGTAAATTGCGATATGAGGTGGATGCTGCAGGAAGTTTAATGTTGAATGAGGCTGAAAATGCCAGAAGTGATGAGAGTCGTCAAAGTGATCTAAAAATGGAATTGGCGCGTAATCTTGAATCCATTATTCGTGAAGCAGTTAAGCCGATGGAAAATATTGATGACATCAAAATATACGAACTTAATGGTATGCCGGGCTTTAACTCAAATGGAGGCGGGGCAAGTGGTGAACTTGTAGGGCCTGTTAATAATGCTTCTGGTGGAGGTTTTACCGAAAACGTAGTTAACTCTGCATTGCGTTATCGTGCACAAGCTCCATTTGTAGATAATTTGCTACACGAGATTGGGATGAACTCGAGCGAGATTAGTAACATAAAGAACATACTCGGTGATTACTCAAAAGATGATAAAAACAACGAAAAAAAAGTAGATGAATAATCTTCTCGTTGATTAAATTTACGAAAAATATTAAGGAAATACTATGCTAAGAATTACTGGTTACAGCGATAAATACTCTATTTGCCCCGAGGATAAAATTCAATTTTATATTAATTCAGAGGAGAATGAGGTTTACGATGCTCAAATGGTTAGGCTGATTCACGGTGACACAAACCCAGATGGACCTGGTTACAAAGAGGAGGAAATACAGGCTGATATTAATATGAGTTATCCTGGAAGAAATCAAAAAATACACGGCGGCTCATACGTGATTGTTCCTCAGGATGATAGGCTTAATGTAGAAAGTTTTACACTACAGTGTTATGTTTTTCCTACTACACCCAATCCAGATGGGGGCACTCTACAAAAGCAACGCCAGGGACTCCTTACTAAATGGAATGAAAAAACACAGAGCGGTTTTGGTTTATTTATTGATGAAAATAACTGCTTATCTGTTGAAATTGGTGACGGCTCAGGCCAAATCATGAAACTTTCTAGTGGAAAAAAATTATTGCGTAAAGTTTGGTATCTTGCTGCGGTAAGTTATGACGCAAGAACGGGAAGGGTCACCTTATACCAAGAGCCCGTTGTGACATCTACTAATGGTGGACTTGGTCAAGCCATTTTAAATCCAGCAGAAGATACAACAGCGATTGTTGAATCTGTCAATAGTATAAAGCCTGGTATAAACGACGCTCCATTCTTGGTAGCGGCCAGTACAAAATATGAAAGATCTGGCAGATATATACATGGTGGTCACTATAAGGAAGCTGATGAGCCTATAGAGTTGCCTGTACAAACTAATACTTTTAACGGCAAAATTGACAGACCAAGACTGTCAAGAAGGGCGCTATCTAAAGCTGAAATTGAATCGCTAGCGCGAGGGTATCAAGGCTGTAACGCGGAATTACGCAATGATGTTGTCGGGGCTTGGGACTTTCACGCCAACATTACAGACAATATTGCATCTACTTGGATTCTTGACACATCAACTTCAAGATTAAACGGTTTTATTATTAATATGCCTGTCCGAGGAATGACAGGTTTTAATTGGACTGGTGACGAAATTGTTTATCATCACAAGCCTGAAGAGTATGGAGCCATACATTTCCATGATGATGATATTGACGATGCCCGATGGGATGTAGATTTTACATATACCGTTCCTAGTACTTTAAAGAGTGGTATTTATGCGGTTCGTCTAAGGATAGGAGGTGTTGATTCACCTGAGACAGAAGATTATATTCCTTTTGTTGTCAGACCACCAAAGGGTAAGACTACGTCTAAACTTGCATTTATATTGCCTACCAATTCTTACATGGCATACTCAAATGACAACCTATGTACAAACTGTGTCGTGGCAGAATTGTTGGCGGGCAAGGTTCCAGTCATGACCGCCGCTGACCTGTATTTAAACGAACACCGTGAATATGGCTTGTCAACATACTCCTTGCATTCTGATGGAAGCGGTGTTTGCTACTCTTCAAGATTAAGGCCTATCTTAAATATGCGCCCGAAGTACCGTCATTGGTTATCCCCATCTCTGTGGCAGTTAAATGGCGATCTTCACCTGACAGATTGGCTGGAGGAAAAGGGCTTTGATTACGACATTCATACCGACGAAGACCTTAACAGGGAAGGTGTTTCGTTGTTAAATAAATATCAAACTGTTTTAACTGGCAGTCATCCAGAGTATACGTCAGAAAAAATGTTTGCTGCTTATGAGAAATATCAGCAAGACGGCGGTCGTTGGATATACCTTGGCGCTAATGGTTTTTATTGGTGTAGTGAATACCATCCAGATAATTCAAATATTATTGAAGTCCGTAAAGGAGAGGCTGGAACCAGGGCTTGGACAGCAAATCCTGGAGAATATAACAATGCTTTTGATGGAAAATTCGGGGGCATGTGGCGAGCTAGAGGACGCATTCCAAGCAAATTGTGTGGTTTAACGTTTACAGCATACGGCTTTGATGTTTCATCATATTATGTTCGAGATAAGGACAGTGAAAGACCTGAGACATCTTGGATTATGGATGGAGTTGGCAATGGAGAAAAAATTGGTGATTTTGGACTAGTTGGTGGTGGTGCCGCAGGTCTAGAGTTGGATCGCTATGACTTGGAATTTGGTACCCCACATGAATCTTACTTATTAGCGCATTCTGAGGGCCACACTAATTTAATGTTGCAAGTTAATGAAGAAATTCATTTTTCTGTGCGCGGCTACCACGGTGGTGGAACCGAGAATCCAATGGTTCGTGCTGACATGATTTATTACAAAACTCCAAATGATGGGGCGTTATTTGCACCTGGATCGCTTTCATGGTGTGGAAGTCTTTCACATAACAACTATAACAATAATGTATCACAAATTACAGAAAACGCTATTCGAGGATTTTTAAAAGAAGGCCCTTTGCCGTAGTCATACTGAGTTTTTAATATAGGATTTAGCAACATGAAAGAAAATGCAAACAATGAAATGATGGATCCGCCAGCTGGCAAGTCTGTTATGGGGACAAGTTTAGAGCCGCTCAATCCCTTAGAGGAGTCGGTGATAAGTGAACTTGATGAAGATAAAGTAAATGATTTGGCCAAGTGTCTTTTTACTTTAAATAATAGAAGATATGGTGCGATTGCAGGAGCATATGTTGTTGTTTGTACTAAACCTGAAGAGGAGTGGTGCGTTGGTCAATTGAATGCAGATAGAGCTAAGCCAATTATTTTATATCAAGATAAAATTTTTAACACGCCTGAAGCTGCACAAGATGCAGCAACAGAATTAAAACTGAGTCGTGGCGAGTCTGCGCCGTGTCGAAATCATTAAATATTTAAGGAGTACAAAACATATGTTACAAACAGGATCATCGAAAGGTGTTAAAGCAAATACATCATATACTGAAACAGACGACCATATAACAAGAACTTTTATTATGCCGTTATTGTTTGATGCAGGGTCTCGTCGTTCACTTATTTCAGAGCACAGGAATAATCCAGTTGGAACCGCGCCTGTAAATGGACAGCCTGCAAAAGAGCACAGCCAGGATCTTAGAACGGTTTTGGATAAAATGCGTAGACATCCAATGGCTGGCAAATATGTTACTATTTGTGTAGAAATGTTTAAAGTTTATCAGATAGGCGTCTGTTCCGGTGTTCGTGGAAAACCAGTAGAGGTATTGGAAGACACATACTCCTCTGAAGAGGCATGTGAACATGCAATTTTTCTAAAGCGTATTTCCGACTTAATGAATCATTATGGCTAAATAATTTTTTTTGTATTGGATGGCAGGACCAGTTTACTCTCCTTTTACCCAGAGTCCTGCCTTCGATATATTTACTATTGATTTATACACAGCGCTAAAAATTTATATCATTGTGATTTATTTTCTCAATGTTACTCAACTTAAACACATTAAATTTAGTTTATGAAAATCAAATCAACGCTCCTTTCTTTTTGTTTATTTGCAGGGTTTATTGGACCAGTTTCTGCCGACTTGGATTTGAATTTTGCAGCAGATAATTTTTGTACCGAATCTCCAGATGTTGAGGTGCATGATGGCCTGTATTATTTTTTAAATAACTCAACACCGTACTCTGGTGAAAATCTTTGTTATTATACAAATGGAAAACTATACAGTAAGGGTGTCGTCACTAATGGACATGCGCAAGGAGATTGGTTCTTTTCGCGTCCAGATGGGCGGCCTATTATGGAGGGGGGCTATATAGATGGAAAGGAAGATGGATTATGGTCATGGTGGTGGAAAAACGGTGTGAAGTTGCAAGAGGGTCTTTTCACGGCTGGAGAAAATGTGGGCCTATGGACATGGTGGTGGAGTAATGGACAGAAGATACAGGAAGGTTCATACAAAGACGGTCATGAGGATGGCATCTGGATGTGGTGGAATGAAGATGGCAAAAAGATTCAAGAGGGTGGCTTTAGTAGCCAAAATCAAGATGGTAAATGGACATGGTGGGATGAAACTGGTCAGTTACAAAAACAAGGCACTTACACCGATGGCAAAGAAAGCGGTTTATGGAAATCGTGGAATAAAAATGGACAAAAAACTCAAGAGGGAGTTTATGTTAACAATGTAAAAGACGGTCAATGGTCATGGTGGTTTGACAATGGACAAATGATGCTTCAAGGTTCTTTCGTCAATGGTGTGGAAGATGGAACTTGGTCATGGTGGTTTGACAATGGACAAATCATGCTTCAAGGTTCTTTCGTCAATGGTGTGGAAGATGGAACTTGGGCATGGTGGCACCGGAATGGAAATAAAGAGAAAGAAGCCATCTTTCAAAATGGAGAGAATCTAAATGGATGGACTAAGTGGAGTGAGAGTGGCGAAAAAATGAATTAAAGTAATAGTTCGCGGTTTCAATTTCTTATTTATAACTTATGTATAAATTAGCACTGTTTTTCTTCTCAATTTTTATTTCTATCAACTCATTTGCACAATGGGATTACGTCACGAAAAGTTTCTTTGGGAAAGCGTATTATGTAGATCTAGAAACTGTCACCAAGAGTGATGGGCTTGTTAGTTGGTCAGAGCTTTCTGACTACTTAAAGCCTGGAAAATTTGACGTTATGAGTGTTAAAGCAGGTGTGCTAGGTGATTGTGAAACAAGTCGCATAAAAACATTGAATGTTATTTTTTATAAACAAGCTATGGGCATGGGGCAAGGTACTGAATACAATATTTCTATTGATAAGTGGGAGAAAGCCACCCCTGGCACTGTTGTGGGTAGGATTTTAGATTTTATCTGTGAACGCACTAAGATTATCGAAGATACGTAATATGGTTTTTTAATAAATAATTATTTAGTGCTTAATTTGGGTCGGCTTATTAGGCGCTAAATAAATATTTTTTGACGGTCTGAAAACGTTTGAATAGTCTAATCTTGACAATTGTGTAGACATTAAAAGATAATTATTTAGTGCTTAATTTGTGTCGGCTTATTAGGCGCTAAATAAATATTTTTTGACGGTCTGAAAACGTTTGAATAGTCTAATCTTGACTATTTGTAGCCATTAAAAATTGAAATCATTTCCTTGAAATTTTCTTTCTTAAGCTCCTAAGAGTTTTGATTTTTCCAGATAATAGAACCATCAGCAAAAGAAATAGACATAACTACTATAGCCTTTCCTGATAGCCTCTTATTGGCCCATATAGGCTTTTACATGGTTTTGATGAAAGATTGCAAGGTTTGGATTTCTTGTAACCACCAAACCATTTCGGCCAATTACAGGCCAGCCTTCAATGCGTGTCAATAGTTAATTTTGGAAATACTTTTAGAAATCTTAGAGAGTTGGCACATTTTAAAAAACAAAGATCAATCGCTGTTTGAGTGACTAAACCCTTATGTATCAAATTTTTTATCGACCTTATTTTGAAGAAAATATTCAGCGCCTACTGCAATAATCAGCAGTGTGCCAATTACAACCATTTGCAGATATGAGCCAACTCGAATCAAGTTCATACCGTTTTGTATTAGTATGATAAAAAAAGCACCAAGAACTACGTTTTCCACTCTCCCAATACCTCCGAGCAGGCTAACTCCCCCAATTGCACAAGCTGCAATTGATAGTAAGGGGAAGTCGGAGCCAATATTTGGCTCACCGGTTTGAAGCCTGGCTGTAATTAGTATTGCAGCAATACTTGTAATTAAAGCTGACAAAACATAAGCACCAACCAAGTAGAAGTGAGTATTAACTCCAGACAAATGGGCTGCCCTTATGTTTCCTCCAATTGCATAAAAATATCGACCCATTCTTGTCCAGTACAGGAATATACAAACAATACAAACACAAATAAATGTGATCCATATGGAAATAGGCATGCCAAATAACATGCCGTAACCAAGAGTATTGGTCATTACCTCTGGAATGCCATAAATAGGTATACCCCCAGTTATAGTCAAGGCCAAACCAAAAGTAATTGAAGACATGCCTAAAGTCATGATAAAGGGGGGCACTTTAAAAAACGCGACTCCTACTCCGTTAATAAGGCCAATAAATATGCCGACGGAAACACCAGTTAAGCATCCAAATAATATCGCATCCCAGCCATCACCAGAGCCAGACCACAAAGCAACTATTGTCATAGAGGTAACAACTGAAGTCATGGCAAGCACAACACCAACAGAAAAATCTAACCCTGACGTTAACATAACGATCATTTGAGCCATGGCCACCAATATAAGGTCTGTAGAGTGTCGGACAACAGTCATGATGTTTGAAGTTGTGAGAAAGTTGTCACTGGAAAGGCTGAAAAAGATAACAGCAATCCCTAAAAACCAAGGCAGGACACCGGCCTTATAAAACAAATCACAAAAAATATTCTTGAGAGGTTTTAATTTAATATTCATTGTGGGTCATTATTGTTAGAGTAATTAATTGTACACGAGGATATATTATTAAATATATAAATAGTACATACTATGGAATATAGTATGTAATAATAGCAACCTAAATATATACTTTAGGATATTGTATACGGGATTCGCTCTATACCACATCTAAAATGTAAAAATAGAGGCCAAATAGATCTTGAAGCCCTATTTATTTCAATTTATTGGAAATTTTTAACAGTTACTAATTTACAAGTATGACAGACGCAACAAAAACAACAGTATTACCTCTTGGTGAAATCACTATTAGAAATGTAAGTAAATCATTTGGCGTTACTAAGGCGTTGTCGAACGTTAATTTTACGGGGTATTTTGGTGAAATTCATGCAATAATCGGCGGAAATGGCTGCGGAAAAAGCACTCTGGCCAAAGTATTGGCCGGCGTCCTGCCTATTGACTCTGGAAAAGTCTCAATAAAAGGCGCCCATCCAACCACACCGAAAGAATCAAAAGAGTGTGGGCTGTCAATGGTTTTTCAGGAAGTCCTTGTTGCCGACGAATCATCAATAGTTGACAATCTTTTCATTGGTACAGATGGTTTTTTCGGAAAATCTATGTCAGAAAAAGAAAAACAAGAAAAAGCACGCACATTGCTAAGTGAGTTAGCAGGTGAGCCAATTGACCCACTTACCCCTGCAGGGCAGCTTCCTCTTAGTATTAAGGCATGGATTACCATTGCACGAGGACTGATTAGTAACCCTGATGTCTTAGTTCTTGACGAATCATCTGCAGCTTTAGATTTTGATTCAACAGAGAGACTTTTTGACAAAATGAGAGAATTGCGTGACAAGGGCACAGCAATAATCATAGTAACTCACCGAATAGCTGAATTGGTCAGAATTAGTGACCGTTGTACTGTTATGCGTGATGGTAAAGATGTTGGTGTTTTAGAAAAAGAGGAGATCACTGAAAAAAACTTACTGCGACTCATGACAGGTAAAGAGCAGAAGGTTAATAGAAGTCTAGAAAACGCACACAAGACCGAACATACGCAAATTGCACTTAAAACTGAAAACATGTATGTTTGGGAGGATGGGCTCCCGACTAATTTTGAATTATTAAAAGGAGAAATAGTTGGTATTACAGGGCTTGATGGGCATGGGCAAGATGATTTTGTGCGCATATTGGCAGGCGTTTCTAATGCCTTTAAAGGGTTTACAGAGCTTGGTGTAAATCATGGTCATGATTTTATTTCTATACAAACACTGGATGATGCAAAAAAGAACGGTGTAGCCTTTGTATCAGGCGACCGAAAGCGTGAAGGAATTCTTCCCAACTTAAGCATTATCGAAAACCTTGGTATTTCAATGTATCGCAAACACAGCAAAATACCGCTGTTACGGTTTATTGACTGGACTGCTATAGCTGATATTTTTAGCTGGGAAGTTGAAAGGTTGTCAATTAAAACCGGACCCCATGAAAACTTGATTACCTCATTAAGTGGAGGAAATCAACAAAAAGTCATGCTGGGACGCGCTTTTGCCACACATCCTAAAATTCTGATATTGCTCGACCCTGCAAGAGGAATAGACCTACAAACAAAGCTCGACCTCTACAATCAATTACGAGAGTTCGCTGATGAGGGTAATTCGGTTATCTATATGTCCAGCGAACTCGAAGAATTTATAGGCTTTTGTGCTCGAGTTGAAATTTTCAGAAACGGCAGCATTTTTGAAACATTTTATGACAAACAAATTAATGCTGATGGGATGCTTGAATCAATGTTTGGCCACCTACAAAATGGAGGTCAACAAAAACATGAAAGCAGTGAGTCAAAAATATCTAAGACCCCCAATATTGCATACAAAAACAAGAGTGATGACAAAGAAAAAGTGGAGGGAAATGTGAAAAACTACAATATTAGCAATTACTTTAATAAAAAACCTTTAGCAACAACAGCAAATTCAAAGGGAGTTGAGCAATTCTCTCAAACGGATGAAGAAAATTTCGAGAAACTACTTGATTCAACCAACAGTCGACGACTTAAAAAATTACAACAAACGGAGAGCCGCTCTATCGCCCCGGTAGAAATCTGTGAACACTCAGAAAAGGATGTAAAGGCGTTCGAAAAATTAATGAACTTTGACAATGAAGCCAAAGACATTAAGTACCATCGAAAAAATACGAGCGATAGTAACAAATACACCAACTCTGATGAGCAGTCATTTAAAAATATTGTATCAACCACGGATGATAGAACAAGCGAATCAACATTAGTAAATAGCATCAAAAAAGAACCCTCTTCAAATAAGTCAACCGAGTCAAGAAATATAAGTGCAGATTTGGCTGAATACAGCGAAAAGGATATGAAAGCATTTGAAAAACTAATGTCTTTCGACGACTAACTTATTACAAAAATATACACAATGGATTTAACCAACACACAACAATCAAAATCAAGTGCCAGCACTTATTTAATAGTACCTATAGTAATTTTCTTTACATTGTTGATATTTGCGGTTATTAGGGGGCCGTACCTTGTTTCTCAAACCGGCATAGGGGGAATGATAATTGTTGTGGCCCCATTAATATTGGCCACATACTCCTTAACTGTAATTGTAATGGCCGGGCGTGCAGGGGTTGATCTATCAATTGGGCCACTTATAGGTTTTATTAACGTAGGAATGATCCAGCTAATTGGAGCTGGTTATTTAGAGTCTCCAATTTCTATTTTTCTATATGCAATAGGCGTAGGTATTGCTTATCAAATATTAATGGCATTAATAATTGTGTTTGTTAGGGTCCAGCCAATTATCGTTTCTTTAAGTGGCTATTTATCTCTTGTTGGACTCAACCTGATAATTATGCCTAGACCATCCGGCCTTGCGCCTGACTGGATGTACAGTTGGGGCGCCGGCACCTCAATTTTCTCACCTGTCCTGGTAATATTGATTGTTGCAACAATTGGTTGGTACCTCCTTGCTCAGTCCGCATTTTGGGGCAACTTGAAAATGATGGGTTCTGATGAGCGCTCTACTTATACAAGTGGAGTCAACATCAACATGGTTCGCGTGGGGGCGCACATTATTGGAGGCATATATGTTGGACTTGCAGCAATAACTTTCACCTCCTTAATTAGCTCGGGTGATCCAAGCCAAGGTACCACATATACACTCATGGCTGTAACGGCACTTGTTCTTGGTGGGGCAAACCTAGCGGGCGGACGCGGAAGTGCTTTCGGCGCCCTTCTTGGCTCTTTAAATATCTTTTTACTTACATTCGCATTGTCAACCTTTAATTTTGGAAAAATGCAAAGCTTTATAACTGACATGTCATATGGCGTAATGCTGGTTGTTTCGTTATTGATAAGTATTGCTATACCTATGTTGCAAAAGCGCTCACGTGGGTTATCTCCAGGCGTAGTTTTTTTAGGTCTTGGAGTAATTGCTGTAAGTATTATGACACATGTCTCTATGGATAGATTAGGTGGAATAAAAAGGTTTGCACGCGCTACACAATCAGTAATTGAGGAGGGTTACTCTGCCGGCACAATTATTTTGTTTATGGTTATTGGAGTGGCTCTTGGGGCGTACATCTTAAAGATACTTTTTAAACACATAAGCAAGCCAGTGATTGCACTTCTTGCAGTATTAATTCTTATCGGATTTGGATTAATTTTTAACCCGGATGTCGCCAAGAATACTGCATCACAAATTTCCTCTCAAGTCACTACTGGCGTTGACTATTATGCGATGAGTGTATTTGGATTAGAGGCGCTGTCTGGATCAACTGAAACCCACTTCCTGAACACTACAATTTCAAGCTCCATATACGTATTTATTGGCATTATCGGCACCATCATGCTTTCATCGGTAATGATACTAATGACATTACCAGGCATTAAAACCCAAACAAGACGTTTAGCCGTAACTTATTTAGTTGGTGTTACGGCAGTTATTGCGATTGGAGCAATATTCTTTGAAAGCTCGGATAAAGGCTACTTATATAGTAGTTTCTCTATAGAAATTATTTCAATAATTCTAATTGGCTCCTTATTGTTCACAATTACACTTCCGTTAATGCAAGCAAAAATTAGTAACATTAACAACTTACTTATTGGGTTGCTTTGTGCTCTAGCATTAATAACGGTCTACTTTTTTGCAAGCAATAGTAGTTCGCCGATTGAAGTATTGGCGGGCGCTACAACTTATGCCGATCAAGTTTTTGTAACTGGAAAAGAAACCATTTCCACAAAAATGCTTGAGTATGCTACTCCAGTGAGAATCGGCGTGGAATCTGGTGGCTTGTCGTTATTAACCGACATAGCATTCTGCGCTATAGCAGTAGTGTTGCTACAAATCTTTTTAAGAATAGCAATGGGAGGAATCAGTTTTAAAAGATTCTGGAAATACTGGCATATTCCATTTTTTGCTATTATCACTTTAGGCTCCCTGTTTTATGCCGTAGGCATTCCAATGTGGCAAATTATTATCGTTATATTGGCCACAATTATTACAGCACCTAATGTTATGCACATAATCAGCACATACTTGGTTGGTGAGCATAAAGACGATGCGATTGAAAAGTGGCAAGGTTAAAAACAAACGCCATAAATTAATAGGAGTATAAATGTCCGGGAAAAAAATGACTAAAGCAGCTTTTTTATTTTATAAATGGCTAGGCTTCATTGTCGCCTTAATTATTTCGGCGATTAGTGCCATTCTTGGTACAGTTGAGGGCAATCCATCACAGCTCATTATTCTTTATACATTTGCAATATTTGGCTCGATCTTGTGGGGCTGGCACCACCTTTCTGTTCGTTGGAAATACACAGAACACCACCCAGAATCTCAAGAGTTGTCGCCTAAGAAAGAAATAAGTGATGGCGCCAACGCAGAGGATGATGAACATACCGATAGTTATGTCACATATATTGTTAAATCGAATAAAAAGGCTATTCTTGGAATTTTGGCAATGGTTATAGCGTTTGTTTCTTTAGCTGCAGCTATGGATGATTTTTTTCAGTGGCAAAATGTCATTGCTTTGGTAGTGTTATTCTTAACCCTGCTGATATTAATTGTTACCAATTCCGTCGCAAAAAATAACAAAAGCGCCATGATGGGATTAGCAGTACTTATTGGACTATTCATTATGGGGTCTTTAATTGTTGATGGATTTATCTCTACATTAAATCTTAAGTCTATGCTTCTTTTTGCTTCGTTCTTAGGGCTTGCATGTATTGGACAAACCTTGGTTGTTATGCTCGGTGGATTAGATCTATCTGTAAGTTTTGTAATTGGCGCATCAAATATTGGGTTGATGTATTTAATTTCTTTAGGGTTGCCGCCATGGGTTTGCATTCTTGCTGTTTTGGCCATGGGTATTGGGGTGGGTCTAGTTAATGGAATTTTAAGTTTTCGCCTACAAGGGCAGGCTCTAATTCTTACACTTGGAGTTGGGTTTGTAGTAACTGGCGCTGTTCAGTCATTAACAACTATCGGTTCAGATTTTGGTGGCAGTGTATTTGGTGTTGTTCCAAGTTGGCTAATTAATATTGCCGCGGCAAATGGCACTATTATGGGCATTTCCATTCCTCCAGTGGTGGTTATATGGATCGCGCTGGCAATTTTATTGATATTTATTCTAAAGGGTACGACCTGGGGAAGAAATCTCTATGCACTTGGAGGAAGTAGGACTGCTGCAGCCCGCCTATCTATATCAGAGAAGTTTTACTGGGTGGGTGTTTTTACTATTGGGGGCTTTGTGTCAGCCTTTACAGGAATTCTATTATTGGGTTGGAGTGGTGGTGGGTTTATTGGTGTTGGAGATCCGTACCTATTTCAAACAATTGCAGCGGTTGTTGTAGGGGGAACATCACTACTTGGTGGAAAGGGCGGATATGGCTTTACAGTGATCGGCGTACTTGTATTACAAGTTCTATCATCATTTTTAGTCGGTATTGGTCTAAGCTATGAAGGACAACAGTTTGTTTTCGGACTTCTTATTCTTCCTATGGTGGCGCTCTATGCAAGATCACCCCACATTAGGACGCAAATATAACATTAATGTTGTCAATAGATAGTACGACCAAAGTCTTTAATATTTTCAAGAAAGGAAAAACATAATGAGTAGCACAACAACTTGGGTGTTCATTTTTTTAGGGATTTATTTCTCTTATTGTTTGTTTTGGGGTGTGCGCACATCAAAAATGCTAAATTCCTCAGATGACTATTTTCTATCTGGTAGAAATTTATCCCCATGGGTATTTGCAATTGCAATGATGGGGATTGCATTTGCTGGTTGGATATTTATTGGTCAGCCTGCCCATGTCTTTAGAGATGGATTTCAATACGCAAACGTATCTTTTCTTGCCATTGCTGTAGCGCTTTCTGGGGTAGTATTAATAAAGCGCCAGTGGATGTTGGGAAAGCGCTTTGGCTATTCTACTTCTGGAGAAATGCTTGCTGATTATTATAAAGGCAACACATTAAAATATTTATCTGTTGGTATATCTCTATTATTTGGCGTACCATTTGTAGCAATCCTATATGGTGCATCTGGCTTCTTACTTAGTGAATTAACTGAAGGAGTGCTATCTCGAGATGTGGCTATGTGGATGCTTGTGGGTTTTAGTTTGATTTATTCAACCATGGGTGGAATGCAGGCAACTATTAAGGTTGCAGTAGTGCAAAGCATCCTATTTATAATTGGAGTGATTGCACTTGGCATGATAACTCTTCACCTGATTGGTGACTTTGAAACACTTAATCGCGGTTTGGCAGAAATTGCGCAAAATCTACCTAACCATTCAGAGGGGACAAAAGGGATGGGTGGTGGAAAATTCCCTGGATATTTCTCTATACCTGGCGTTATCCAATTTACAGATGGACTAGGTCTGGAGACACCACAAGGAGGGGCTTGGACGGCAATAATGATTTTTACCTTTATATTGTCTTTTTTAGGTATTCAATCTTCACCAGCATTCACAATGTTGGGATTCGCAAGCAAGTCATCAAAAGGGTTTGCAATTAACCAGGTTTGGGGTTCTGCAGCTTGCGTGGGTTTTGTTGTTCTTGTTTTTTGTACACTGCAAGGAGTTGGTGCAAATTTACTTGGTGCTAGCGCTCCAGTAAACGTGGCGGGTATGGCTGTAAACCAGGTGTTGCCAGAACTATCAAATGGCAATTACACTGAGCTATGTATTTATTATATAAAGATAATTGGAATAAATTATCCTTGGTTAAGTGGGTTTATAGCGGTTTGTGCTATTGCCTCATTGCAAGTCACAGCAACAGCTTTTATGTCAACCACAGGAAATATTTTGTGCAAAGATGTTTATATGGAGTTTTTTAACAAGAGCGCAACCTTTGAAAAACAAATGAAAGTTGCTCGCTTCTCTACTGGGTTGGTTGCTCTTTTCGGATTATTACTTGCCTCATTTTCATTAAACGCAACCGTACTCCTTGGAAGCTTGGCAATAGCCTGCTCTTTTCAATTGTGGCCATCATTACTGGGAATTACATGGTTCCGCTGGATGACAAAGGGTGCTGCGACAGCAGGATTAACTGTTGGAATAATTGTCGTAATTTTAACTGAGCCACTTGGTCAACAAATAACCGGAGGGAGCCTTCCATGGGGAGTTTGGCCTTGGAATATTCATTCAGCCGTATGGGGAATATTTTTTAACATCATAGCATGTTTAACAGTTTTAGCAACTACCTCAGACAATATAGATCAACAACACAGAAACACTTTCCATGCTTTTTTTTTAGAATATAGCTCGCCCAATCAAAACGATCGTTGGTCGAAGCCTGCATCAGGAATTCTATTAGTGATATGGTTATTTTTTGCAATTGGTCCAGGATCAATATTTGGAAATTTTGCATTTGGGGTGCCGAACAAGGGGTACGATTTTTGGTTATTGGGCGTGCCATCAATTTGGGGATGGCAAATAATTTGGTGGGCACTAGGTGTCGCTTTAGTCTGGTTTGTAGTAAGCAAAGCAAAAATTTCCACAGATCTAGATCGAGAAATAATAATGAAAAATAAAACTGACTAGAGTGCTGCTAAATTTTAAGAATTTTTTTATATATTAGGATAACGAGTTATGATTGAGATACAAACGATAAACAACCTTGCTTCAGTGGTCTATGAGGAATTTCCTCAGAGCCTTTACAAAATCTCTTCTGAAATAACAAACCCCGATGTGATTTTAGTTAGAAGTGCAGCCATGCATGAAATGATAATTGAAGAAAATTTAAAAGCTGTTGGTCGTGCTGGTGCCGGGGTTAACAATATTCCTTTGGATGACATGAGTAATCATGGAGTTGTTGTATTCAATACACCTGGCGCCAATGCAAACGCGGTAAAAGAATTGGTAATTTCATCTATTCTTCTTGCAAGTCGTAATCTATGTCATGCGTGGGATTACGTGAAAAATTTGCCTCTTGAGAATATTAAAAAAAATGTTGAAAATGGTAAGAAAAATTATGCTGGATCAGAGCTTCCAGGAAAGACTTTAGGTATTGTGGGTCTTGGAGCAATTGGAGTAGAAATTGCCAATACAGCCCAATCACTAGGCATGAATGTAATTGGATTTGACCCAT
>Ga0206679_10000872_pt1 | contig 25366 bp, 17 predicted proteins | sample M110012015metaG_FD_155464 | JGI IMG/M metagenome (GOLD analysis project Ga0206679, IMG submission 155464) | Ammonia-oxidizing marine archaeal communities from Monterey Bay, California, United States - M1 100m 12015 | ecosystem: Environmental > Aquatic > Marine > Intertidal zone | place: USA... | reverse complement strand
CATAATAATCATGTGATTTATTTGAAGCGTTCATTTGATGGAGGGCTTACTTTTTCTGATACAATTAGGGTTTCTGATAATTCAAACACGCATAAATTTGCAATGCCTAATTTAACAGTTAGGGAAGATGGGAATCCTGTAATTTCCTATATGGAATGTTTGCCAGGTTGGACACATTGGAAGCAAATGGTGAAAACTTCTTTTAATTTTGGAATGAGCTTTTCTCCAGCTGTTGATGTGAGTGATTTAGCTCCAGGAGAACCTTGTGATTGTTGCCAATCAACTTTGGTGGCAAGTGGAAATAATGTTTTTTTGTTATTCAGAAATAATGATGTAAATGTAAGGAATTCCTATATAGCAAAATCAGATGATGATGGCCTAACTTTTACTGCAGTACAAGATTTGGATGATGTAAATTGGGTGTTAAATTCTTGCCCTACTTCTTCCCCTGAGGGAGCAGTATTAGGTGATAGTATTATGGTGGTTAGGCGTAATGGTGGTTCGGGAGTAAATGAATTATATAAGTCCAATGTGAATATGACTGATTTACAAAAAAACTATTTTACTCAAGTTGAGTCCTCAGGAAGTTCTTTACAAGATCAACCTAAAATAGCTACAGACTTAACTCATTTTGTAAGTGTATGGGAAGAAAATAGGAATGGTAATAAGGAGTGTTTTTATAATGTAATGAGCTCTATAGGAGGGAGTTTATACAATGGTGTAATTTCTGATACTGCTGTTTTTGGACATAAATTAAAACCAGATATTGCCAGTGGAGGACCTTACAATTCTTTTAATTTTTCTATTGTTTATTCATCTTCTACCGAAAAGGAAGTCCACTTTAGGTATAGTCCAATAATGTTTTCGGTTGGAGTAAGTGAAACCCAATCACAAAATAAAAAACTGCTAAAATCAGTAGATTTACTAGGTAAAACTATCATTCCTGAAAGCAATAAACCTTTCCTAAATATTTATAAGGACGGAACTGTAGAACGCAAGGTAATTGTGGAATAATTAATTCCTCTTCCAGAAATAAGGGGTAAACAAAATTGCGATAGTAAAGAGTTCTAGTCTTCCTAAAATCATCAAGAAAGAAAGTACCCATTTAGCAGCATCAGGCAGGTGAGCAAAGCTAGCAGAAGGGTTAATGCTCCCTATCCCAGGACCTACATTACTCACGGCTGTAATAGATGCTGAAATAGCATCCTGAAAGTCAAGACCAATAAAGGTTAAGGTAATACTTCCACTTACAAATACAAAGATGTAAAAGAAAACAAAGGCCAATAGGTTATAGATAATCTTTGGTGATACTCCATCTCCATTTAATTGTACAGGAATGATTGCATTAGGGTGTAAACGCCTTTTAAATTCTAAAAATCCATTTTTCATAAGTAGAGTAATCCTCACAATTTTCATCCCTCCACTTGTACTTCCTGCACTAGCTCCACTGAATAAAAGTAAGAAGAAAATGAAACTTGCAAATGCTCCCCATTCCGTGTAGTTTGCACTAGCATATCCTGTAGTTGTTATGATACTTACTACTTGAAAAAGTGCTGTTCGTATTCCTTGTTCAATATCGGAATTTGTAGCCATCAGCACAATAGGTGTAATTACAATTGTTAATAAAACAACAGCCATTACATACCAATTGAACTCATCATTTTTCCAGAATTTTCTGAGCTTTAATTTACTTCCGTAATACAATAGAGTGAAGTTGGTTCCTGCCAAAAACATAAATGCAATAATGATGTATTGTATGAGTGGTGATGTAAAGTGTCCGATACTTGCTTGTTTTGTGGAAAAGCCACCAGTACTCATAGTGGTTAAGGCATGATTAAAAGCGTCAAAAAAGGTCATGTCTGCCAGCCATAATAATAGCGTTTGAAAAAGGGTTAGGCACACATAAATTAACCATAATCGTTTGGCAGTTTCTTTTATTCTTGGGTGTATTTTGTCCTTAGTTGGCCCTGGTGCTTCTGATGCGAAAAGTTCCATTCCTCCAACACCAAGTAGGGGTAATATTGCAATGGTTAATACGATAATTCCCATTCCGCCAATCCATTGCGTCATACTTCTCCAAAACAGGATACTCTCTGGCATCTGTTCTATATTATTTAGGATAGAAGAGCCTGTGGTAGTTAGTCCAGAAATAGTTTCAAAAAAAGCATTGGTAACTCCATCAAACGCACCACTCAGTAAATAAGGAATAGCACTGCAAATAATCATGGCTAACCAACCAATAGCTACAATTAAATAACCTTCTCTTTTCTTTACTTCATCACTTTTTTTCTTTCGGGTTAGGTACTTGGTAAGTAGCCCAATTACTAGGGTGATAATTGTTGATTGAATAAAAACTTCTTGCATTCCATCATCATAATAAAAACTAAAAGGAATGGCAAGTGCCATTAAAAATCCAGTAATGATGATAAGTGTTCCTACAACATTTAAAACCACTGATTTGTTAATGAGTTTTTTTGCCATTTTTTTTTACTGAAAGAATTTTTCAATTTTATGAATAGCATCATCATTTGTAAAGATGATTGCTTTATCGCCTTCTGCCAATTGGAACTCTCCAAAAGGAACAAATCCTTTACCATCTCTTACCACTCCTGCAATGTTTACCATTGGTGGAAGGTTTAATTCTTTTAATATTTTGTGTGTTATTTTGCTGTTTGCCTTTACAGTAAATTCAATTACTTCTGCATCCAAGTTAAGGGTTGCAATTGCATTTACTTCTCCTTTTCGGATGTATTTTAAAATATCATTTGCAGCAATTACTTTCTTATTGATTAAAGTATCAATCCCAATATTGTGGGAAAGTTTGATATAATCAATATTTTCAACTCCTGATATTGTTTTTCTTACACCATGCGATTTTGCAACTAAAGATGAAATAATATTGGTTTCAGAATCTCCTGTTACAGCAATAAAAGCATCCATGTCCTCTATGCTTTGCTCTTCTAACAAGGAAACATCTGTTCCGTCTCCATGAATAACTAATGTCTTTTTTAGTTTTAAAGCTATCTTATTGGCTTTTTCCTCATTTTGTTCAATAAGGGTAACATTGTATTTTCCTTCTAATCGTTCGGCAGTGAGTACACCAATTTTACTAGCTCCTAAAATCATCACATCTTTGATGTCAAAATCTTTCTGTCCACAGATTAAAGGAATTTCCTCATACCCTTTAGGAGTTGATATAAAATAGACAATATCATCAACTAAGAATTCAGTACGGGCTTGTACCATTACAGTTTCTCCATGCCTAAGTATGGATACAGGTTTAAAAGAAAGATTGTTATGAAACTGTTTTGAGTCTAAAACACAATTTCCAACTAGAGGAGAGCATTCTGCTAATTGTATGCTAAATACTGAGAGTTTTCCGCCTTCAAAATCATAATTATCTAAAAAAGCTTCATGTTCAATAAGTTGATGAATTTCTTTAGCAGCAATTTCTACTGGAGAGATTACATGATCCACTCCAATTTCTTTGTAGAGTGTACGCATATTTCCACCAATTTCTTCAAAATTACTTATACGGCTTATTGTTCTCTTAGCGCCTAGTTTTTTTCCAAGAATACAGATAAGTAGGTTGGTTTCTTCTGATGAAGTAGCTGCAATTAATAAGTCGCATGATTTTACTCCTGCTTCAATTAAAACAGAAATATCTTTAGCATCCCCTTCTAGCCCAATAATGTCATTGTGTTGTTGGGCTTTATCTAACCTTTTTTTATTATTATCAATTAAATAGGTGTCCTGTGCCTCTGTTGCTAGCATGTGTGCAATGTAAGAACCTACCTCACCTGCACCTGCAATAATTATCTTCATTTAGTAAATAATTTTTAGCAAAACTAAGTGTTTTTTTAGATAACAGAACAAGTTTAAAAGAATTTTACATCAATTACTTTATAGTATGTTGATAAAAAGACTGATTTTTCAATCATATAAAAGGAATAGTTGTTATACATTTAGACTTCCTTAAAATCAGTAAAAATTGGATAAAAATTTTCAGATATTTCGTTCCTCAGCAGGTAGTGGAAAAACCTATACGCTTTCCTTAAGTTATATTGCTTTAGCATTAAAAGGAGGGCGATATGGTTATGCCGATTACTACCGAAAAATATTGGCAATTACCTTTACCAATAAAGCGGCAGCCGAAATGAAAGAAAGGGTGCTGGAATACTTTGCAGTACTCTCATTAGAGCAAGATAAAGATGGGATTTTGGATTGGCTATTAAAGGAAACAAAACTTGAAAAGGAAGTTATTTTTAAGCGTTCAAAAGTGATACACAATCATATTTTGCATCATTATGCCGATTTAGGGATTTCAACCATTGATAAATTTACCTATAAAATTGTAAGGACTTTTGCGAATGATTTAGGCTTAGCGCATAATTTTGATTTAGAGATGGATAATTATAAAATTATTCAGCCTGTGGTGGCTTTGCTTTTGGGTAAAATATCGGATGGTGGAGGAGATTTATCTAAAGCATTAATTGGTTTTGCTATGCAAAAAGCTGAGGATGGAAAAAGCACAAATATTGAACGGGATTTAGAGGATTTTGCTCAGCAATTGTTCAAGGAAGAAGTGAGTCAGTTTATAAGCGAAAAGCAGTTAACCGTTGGGGAATGTATGCAGGTGAAAAAGGATTTGCAAATCCAAAAAGATACTTGTGCACAGAAAATAGAAGATTTGGCGGATAAGGTTTGTGTCTACTTTGATGCAAAAGGGCTTACTAAGGACCATTTCAAAAGTGGAACATTCTATAATTTTTTCACTAAAAATGTAGGGAGTACAAATGATAGTAAATGGATTCCAACTGCTACATTGCAAAAAAATATAGCCAATGATGACTGGGTTGCAAAGAGTAAATCGGATGAAATAAAGGAGTTAGTAGCATTTTGTAAAACGGATTTGCAGCAGTTTTTTAGTGATTTAATGGAATTGCTTTCTGAATATATTTCGGTAAAATCAGTGCTGAAGAATATGTATTCCATTGCCGTACTCAATGAATTAATGGCAGAAGTAAAAGCCTATAAAAAGGAGCAGAATGTTGAGCAAATTGCAGAGTTTAATAAAAAGATACACCATGTAGTTACGAACCAGCCTTCCTCTTTTATTTATGAGCGTTTGGGCGAACGATACAATCATTATTTAATTGATGAATTTCAGGATACTTCCCTTTTGCAATGGCAAAATATTTTGCCTTTAATTACGGATTCCTTGGATTACGGAAAAAGCCTTTTGGTAGGGGATGGTAAGCAGTCCATTTATAGGTGGAGAGGGGGTGAGGTAGAACAATTTTTTCAGTTGCCAAGCATTTACAAAGGAGATGATTTAGTGTTCAAAAAGGATTGGGAACGAAAATTAAACGATCATAATAAAGTTGATAATTTAGTGAGTAATTTCAGAAGTAGAAAGGAAATTATTGCCTTTAATAATCAGTTTTTTGAAACAACCAAAACGCTTCTTTCTCCTGATTTACTAGGGATATACGATAAGCATAGTCAGGAGTGCGATAATGCAAAGGATGGGGGATATGTGCATGTTCAGTTTTTTGAGGATAAAGAGGAAGAATCTTATCAGGAGCAGATTCTTGCAAAAATGATTGAGGAAATTCAAAAATTAAAAGTAGAAAATAATTTTAATTACAAGGATGTAACTATCCTATGTGCAAGTGGAAAAAAAGTGGCTTTGGTAGCCGAAAGTTTATCTCTTGCTCAGATTCCTGTCATTTCGAATGAAGGGCTTTTACTTAGTAAATCGGACAAAGTAAATATGGTTTTGGCAAATTTAAGGGTGCTTCAAAATCCTGAAAATAATATTGCAAAATCAGCTGTGGCGGATTATTTATATACGACTGTTTTGGGTGCTGAAAACTTTCATGAATTAAATATAAGCCTCACATCAGCTAATGGTTTTGATGCATTATTGAAAAAAGCAAATATATTTATTACTCCTAGAAAATTATTGGAAGAACCGCTTTATGAAATGGTGGAGCAACTCATTAGGTTACTTAACTTAAAGGAGGATGTTTACTTGCAATTCTTTTTGGATGTAGTGCTTGCTTATTCCGAAAAGAAAGGGAGCAGTCTTTCCGAATTTTTGCTTTGGTGGGAGGAGAGAAAAAACAAAGAGGCAATTGTAGTTCCTGAATCGGCTGATGCCGTGCAAGTCATGACGATTCATAAGTCGAAAGGCTTGGCCTTTAATGTGGTAATGATTCCGTTTAATTGGGATGGCGGCCGCAAAACAAAGGATATTTGGGTGGATACTTCCACAGAGTTCAATAAGCAATTGCCAGCAGCATTAATTTCGAGTAGTAAAAACTTAGATCACTCTTATTTTAAGGGTGATTATAGGAAAGAAAAGGATCTTACTTTTTTGGATAATTTGAATAAATTATATGTGGCAATGACGCGTCCAAAGGAGCGTTTATATGTTTTTGCAAAGGCAATCCCTGACAAGCTAAATGAGAATTTCTACACCAATGGAAACTTAAATTCCATGTTATATAAGTATGCCGAGCAGTACCCTTTGTTAATTGGTGATGAGGATGCTAGTCATAGTGAAAATCCTAAATTGATTGCTAATTTCAAAGTAGAAAATGCTAAGAAATTGGATTGGCGTGAAGTGATTTCTTTAAAGCATTCTGCTGAAGAAATTTGGGATGTAGAAACGCAAAATGCTAAAAAGGATTGGGGAAAACTATTGCATTTAGCATTAGAAGGAATTCATTATTTGCACCAAAAGGAGGAGGTTATAGAGACTTTATATGCGACAGGAAAATGTACAAAAGTAGATTATGAAAAGTTGAAAGTTACAGTTGATGAATTGCTTTCTAACTCTGAAATAATTGAATATTTTTCCGATAAATGGGAGGTGAAAACAGAAAAGGAAATACTTATGCCTTTAGGGAATACTTATATTCCTGATCGCTTGTTGTTTGATACTTCTTCCGATAAAGTAATTATAATTGATTATAAAACAGGAGAGGAGAAAGCAACTCATATTCAGCAAATCATAAATTATGCTGATGCCCTTTTTCAAATGGGGAAAAAGAATATTGAGAAGATTTTGATTTATACAAATAATGATAAAAAGGTTAAAAAAGTATGATGCCATTCTTAGCTAAAATAGCAGACAGATTGCTAGAGAAATTTCCAGAAAGTATGGAGGGAGTTGCAGTAGTGTTGCCTTCAAAAAGGGCGGTAGTTTTCTTAAAACATTATTTATCACAAAGGATTGATAAACCAATTTTCCTCCCAGAATTTTATGCTATTGAAGAGTTTGCAGAACAATTATCAGGTTTGAAAGTATTGGATAATATGAGTTTGCAGTTTCTCTTGTATAAAGCATACTTACAACATCCACCTCAAAAAGTAGATTCCTTTGATGATTTCTTAAATTGGAGTAATGTTCTGTTGCACGATTTTAATGAAATAGATAGGAATATTGTTGATGCAAAAGCAATTTATACTAACCTTGAAAATGTAAAAGAGCTGGAAGGTTGGAGTGTGGAGGATTGGAGTTTTGCAAATGCTGATTTAACGCCAATGCAAACGGATTACAGCAGTTTCTTTGAAGGAATGCATCAATGGTATACTTCATTTAGAGCATCTTTGTTGAGTGAAAATTTTGCATATCAAGGCTTAGCGTATCGAGTGGCTGCTGAGCAAATTGCTAAAAGAGATATAAGTTGGAAAAAAGTTTGGTTTGTAGGTTTAAATGCGCTCACAAAATCGGAACAAGAGATAGTTGATTTCTTAAAAAAAGAAGATATTGCTCGTGTATTTTGGGATGCTGATAAATTCTATTATGACAATCCAATGCATGAAGCAGGAGGTTTTTTAAGAGAGCAAAGAGCAAAGTGGTCAGAAATTGACTTTAAAGGAGTAGGGGATTATTATGGGGTAGAAAAAGAAAAGTTTCAGGCGATTGCTTGTCCTAAAAATACGGCACAGGCTAAGGTGGTTTCAGAGGTGATAAAAGGGTTTAGTAAAGCTGACTTGGAAGATAGTAACACGGCAATTGTTCTGGCGGATGAAGCCTTGCTTTTTCCTGTACTGAATAACTTGCCTTCAGCAGTAAAACAACTGAATGTAACTATGGGTAGTCCACTTAAAAACTCAACTTTATTTTCTTTTGTTGAGGTGCTATTTACCATGCAAATCCATGCCATTAATTATAAAAGAAATGCTTTTTATTATAAGGATGTAATAGCAGTTATTGAGCATCCTTATTTTTCAAAAATAGTAGATGCGAAAGCAGTTATTGCGTTAAAGAAATTTATCATAAAGGACAATATTGTATTTGTCAGTAAAATCAATATTCATTCTTTATTATTCGGAGATGATAAGGTGAAACAACTATTTGATATTTGGAAAATAGTAGGTGAATCCTTGCAGTGTTTGGATGATTTAGTGCTCCTATTGCGTAAACCTTTGGTGGGTAAAAAAGGAACGATTGCTTCAGAAGTATTGGCTACTTTTAGCAAGAGTTTATTAGTGCTTAAAAAATTAGTAGTTGAGGTTGACTTTGATTTTGAACTTAAAACCTTGCAAACCGTATTGAAGCAATTGGTTGCAAAAGAAATGATTCCATTTAAAGGAGAGCCTCTAAAAGGAGTACAACTAATGGGTATTTTGGAAAGCAGGACCTTGGATTTTAAGAATGTAATAATGCTGAGTGTTAATGAAGGTAAGTTACCTAAAGGAAAGTCGGTTAATTCCTTCATTCCTTATGATATGAAACGCTATTTCAAACTACCAACTTATACCGAGAGTGATGCTGTTTTCGCCTACCATTTTTACAGATTATTGCAAAGAGCCAACAATGTGACTTTGGTTTATAATTCTGAGACAGATGATTTTGGAAGTGGAGAAAAAAGTAGGTTTATTACTCAATTATTATCAGAATATAAAACGACTCCTATTCAGCAATTGGTGTATAAAGGTGCTGATTTGGAAGTAAAAAATTCTGAAGCAATAGTGGTGAAAAATAGTGGGTTAGAAACTGAGATTAAAAAGTGGGCTACAGGTGGGGTTTCTCCTTCAGCATTGAATAAATACAATACTTGTAGTTTGCAATTTTATTATCATTATTTAGCTAAAATAAGGAAAGATGATGCGGTAGATGAATTTGCTGATGCAAGTACAATGGGTACTGCCATACACAATGCGTTGGAGTTGCATTACCCTGATGGATTACTGACACAATCCTATATTAAAGAGCATACAAAAGCAATAATAGCTACTGTAAAACAGGAGTTTGAAAAGGAACTTTCAGCACAAGGAATGAAGGAAGGGAAAAACTATTTGAGTTTGCAAATAGCACAAAAGCTTACCAAAGATTTTCTGAAATTAGAACTTAAATTATTGCAAGAAGCGGATAATCAAAATAAGCAAGTTACGATAAAAGGAAAGGAGGAGGAGTTAGAATATAAGCTTACTGTTGAAGGGATTGAATTCAAACTGATTGGTAAGGCAGATAGAGTTGATTTTGAAGGAGATATTTTGCGAATTATCGATTATAAAACAGGAAAAGTTGAAGATAATGAGGTGCTTATTACTGAATATGATGAAATTATATCTAATCCTAAAAAAGCAAAGGCATTTCAATTATTGATGTACGCTTATTTGTATTTAAAAATGAACCCTCAATATATTGGGTTTGATGTTGTGGCAGGTAACTTCTCGTTTAAGAATTTAAAATCAGGGTTGATTAAAGTTAGTAAGAAGATTAGTTATAAAGAAAAGCAAGAGATTAAAGTAGATGCTAGTGCACTTGAAGATTTTGAGGAGCAATTGGAGCTTGTGCTAATGCAAATAATGAATGATGATTTTGTGCAGACAGATATGGTAAGTGCTTGTGAATGGTGTGATTATAAAGCAGTGTGTAAGCGATAATTTTGTATCTTTGAAAAAACGAAAAGTAGAAAAATGAAAAAAGTAATTACCCTAGTGTTTGCAGTACTAAGTTGTGTTGCTGTGCAATCTCAGAATAGAAGTTGTGGCACCATGCAGAATTTGGATGAAATTCGCCAGAATGATCCTCAGCTTGACCAGAGAATGCAAGTGGAAGAGTCTGCAATTCAAAATTGGATTGCAAATAACCCTGAGAATTCAATGCTTAATGTGCTTACTATTCCTGTAGTTGTGCATGTTATTTATAAAACTTCATCACAAAATATATCTACGGCTCAGGTATTATCGCAAATTGATATACTGAATGAAGATTTTAGAAAGTTAAATGCTGATGTATCTTCTGTTCCTTCTGCTTTTTCAGCTGTTGCTGCTGATGTGGAAATTGAATTTTGTTTGGCAGTGCGTGATCCTAATGGAAATGTAACAACAGGAATTACAAGAACATCTACTACTAGCTCAAGCTTTTCAGGATATACAAGTATGAAGTATACAAGTAGTGGTGGGCATGATGCATGGAATACTTCAAAATATTTAAATATTTGGGTGTGTAATTTGGCTAGTGGTTTATTAGGATTTGCAACTTTTCCTGGAGGTAGCTCAAGCACAGATGGTGTAGTTTGTGATTATGCTTATTTTGGTGATATTGGTACGGCAACTTATCCTTATCATCTTGGACGAACGGCAACTCATGAAGTAGGACATTGGTTAAATCTATATCACATTTGGGGAGATTCAAATTGTGGAAATGATTATGTCTCGGATACACCTACTCAGCAGGGGTCAAATTATGGTTGTCCAACTTTTCCATCAACTTCAAATTGTACTGGAAACGGAAGTAATGGTGATATGTTTATGAATTATATGGACTACACAAATGACGCTTGTATGTATATGTTTTCTTCAGGGCAAAAAACAAGAATGCGGGCTACCTTAAATGGAAGTAGATCTTCTTTGCTTTCATCTAATGGTTGTGTCCCGGTAAATGTGCCTATTGTAATTACAGCTAATGTTACAGATGTAATTTGTTTTGGAGAGTCAAATGGTAGTATTGATGTTTTTGTAAGCGGAGGGCTATCCCCTTTTACTTATTTATGGAATACTGGAGCAACTACACAAGATGTTGCTAATTTATCTGCTGGCGTTTATTCCGTTAGTATAACTGATGCACAAGGACAAGTGCAAACAGCTAACTATACTGTTTTAGAGCCTTCTGCTATTAATATTTCTTATAATGCAGTAAGTACATCAGCTCCTGGAAATTCAGATGGAGCAATATATACTACAACTAACGGAGGGGTACCCCCTTATACTTATTATTGGGTAAGCCCTTATGCGACAACTCAAAATTTAATGAATATTGCAGCTGGTACTTATACCTTTTATGCAATTGATGTCAATAATTGTTTTGCTACTGCAAATATTACAGTTCAGGATGGGGTAATTACGCCTATAATTGCTAATGAAACTATTACTGATGTAAGTTGTGCAGGTAATAATGATGGAGCAATTGATGTAACTGTTAGTGGAGGAGTTCCTCCTTTTAGTTTCAGTTGGAGCAATGGTGCTGTAACAGAGGATTTGTCCAATTTAACTGGAGGTAATTATATGGTAACTATTATTGATGCTCAAAATCAGACTTATACGGCAACTTATGTAGTAAATGAGCCTTTTCCTTTAAGCTTAAGTTATTTAGTAACACATGCGAGTTCGGCAACTGCTACTGATGGTGCAATTGATTTGACTGTAAATGGGGGAGTAAATCCTTATGTTTATTTTTGGAACACTTCTCCATCTCAAAATACAGAAGATATAAGTGGGTTGTTGGCAGGGGATTATGTTGTTTATGTAGGTTATAATAATTGGACATGTTTTATAGTTGACACAGTGACAGTCTCTGATGGTTCTATTGTTTATGGATGTACTGATCCATTTGCTGTTAATTTTAATCCTTTAGCTACCATTGATGATGGGAGTTGTTATTCAGGAATACAAGGTTGTACCGATCCTTTAGCTTATAACTATAATTCTCAAGCTTCTGTTGATGATGGGAGTTGTATTTACACCTCCTCATGTTCAGAAGATGCTCCCACTAATTTAAGTGCTACTAATGTAATACACGATAGAGCAACTATTAATTGGGATAATATGAATTCAACCGATTGTATGGTTGACCAATACCGAATAAAATACAGAGCAGTAGGAACAAGTGCTTGGGCAAGTAAAACTATGGGAGCACCTGTAGGAAGTTGTACTTTTGGTACAAATAAAACAGATAAATTATTGTTGAATTTAACACCAGCAACTACTTATGAATATCAGATGAAAGCTTGGTATTGTGGTGGAAACTCAAGTGCTTGGACAACTTTACACAACTTTACTACAGAAGGGCTATGCTCGAATATTAATAACTTACAAATAAGTACACCAACAACAACTAAAGCTACTTTTACTTGGGATACTACAGTTGCTTATAGCTTTGTTAGGATTAAAGCAAGGATAGATGTAGCAGGTAGTACATGGTTCAATGTTGGAGGTTTTGGAGTGAATTACCCAGCCCTAACTAAAAATAAGAATGGTTTAACGCCAGGAACAGCTTATAGGGCACAAGCAAGAACATGGTGTAATCCAGCAGGTGGTGCTTATCGGTCTCTATTGTGGACAAGCCCGATATTTTGGATACAGCCAGCTGTAATACGATTGGCTAATCCTGAATTAACTGAGCGAACTTTACTAAGAATTACAGACCTGTTGGGTAGAGAGGTGAGCCCTAATGCAGTGATTGATAAAACTACATTGTTCTATGTCTATGATGATGGAAGTGTAGAAAAGAGAATTGTTATTGAATAAAAAAGCCCAACCTTATGGTTGAGCCGATTCTATTTACGGGTATAAAACTAAAAGGTTACAGTTTCTTAGCCTTTTTTTGAGCACATAAGATTTATATTCGGAAATTAGCTAACAGAATTAAAATAGCTTATTTTTGTATCAAATAAATTTAATTATGAAATTTACCAACCTATTTTTAGTATTAAGCCTTGCTTTTAACCTAACAGCATCAGCAACTGATATTAAACTTACTGAAACAAGTAATCAGCTAGCAATAACTGAAAAATCCTTAACGGAATTTACTTTTGTCAATCATCTTTCTGAAATTCAAACTATGAATGTGAAATCTGTTGAAGGTAGTTTTGTGAAGTTAGTAGTTTCAGGTTATGGTGAAAATGCAATAGCAGGAAATGCTGAATTACCTGTCCTAGAGGAGCTGATTAATATTCCACTAGGATCTGAGGTGAGTGTTAAAATTATTAATAAAGAAGAGAAAATAATTTCATTATCAGATTATGGAATTACGAATGCTATTTTTCCTTCTCAACCATCAATTTCGAAAAGTGAGGATGCTAATAATGTTCCTTTTTACTATAATGAAGATTACTATGCAAACAATAGATTTAATACTCATAAATTAATTACTACTGAATATTTAGGAAAAATGAGAGGACAACAGTTAGCAAGAATTTCAGTTGCTCCTTTTCAGTACAACCCTGTAACTAATGAGCTAAAAGTGGTTACTAAAATGGAAGTTAAAGTAGTATTTAAAAATACTGATATTACAGCACACTTAGCTAATAAACAAAAATATTACTCTCCTGAATTTGAGCACTTGTATAAAAGTTGTTTGAATTATATGCCTATGCAAGAAAAGGATGTAATTACTACTTACCCAGTAAAATATGTAATTGTTTCTGACCCTGCTTTTCAATCGGCATTACAACCTTTAGTACAGTGGAAAACTAAAAAAGGATTTATGGTTGTTGAAGGATACACTAATGACCCAGCAGTTGGAAATACTACTGCCTCTATTCATACTTATTTAAAGCATATGTATGATAATGCAACAGTTAATGATCCTGCACCTACTTATGTTTTGTTTGTTGGTGATGATGGTCAAGTGCCTTCTTTTAATAATGGGAATCATTTGTCTGATATGTATTTTTGTGAGTTTGATGGAGGAGGGGATTTTTATCCTGAAATGTATTATGGTAGGTTTTCTGCTTTAACTCCTGCTGATGTTGAAGCGCAAGTGTATAAGACCTTAACTCATGAACAATATACTTTTTCTGACCCTTCCTTTTTGGATGAGGTAGTATTGGTTGCTGGAGTAGATGCTTCAATGGCGCCAACTTATGGTAACGGACAAATCAATTATGGAACGGATAATTATTTTAATACTGCTCATGGTTTAACAGTTTACAATTATTTGTATGGATCAGGAACGCCTATTACTTCTGATATGCCAGGAGCATCTGCAGCTATTATTTCTGATATAAGTGCTGGTGTTGGTTTTGCAAATTATACTGCTCATTGTGGTTCTAATGGTTGGTCTGATCCTAGTTTTTCTACTAATGATGTTTCAGGATTGCAGAATAATGATGAATATGGTTTTATGGTTGGTAACTGTTGCCAGTCGAATAAATTTGATGTGCCAGTTTGCTTTGGTGAAAGTTTACTAAGAGCAAATAATAAAGGAGTAGTAGGTTATATAGGTGGTTCAAACAATACCTATTGGAATGAAGATTTTTGGTGGGCTGTAGGGAATGGAAGTATTTCGGCAAACCCAACTTATGCTGGTACAGGCTTAGCATTATTTGACTGCATGATGCATGAAAATGGAGAACAGCAAGCCGATTGGTTTATTACAGCTGGGCAAATGATACACTCAGGGAATTTAGCGGTTACTCAAGCTGGTGGATCAGAACAGTATTATTGGGAAATTTATCACCTAATGGGTGATCCTTCATTAATGCCCTATATTGGAGTGCCGACTACCCTTACGGTTACACATGGAGCAGCTTCACCAGTAGGAACAACAACTTTTACGGTAACCACTGAACAGAATGCTTATGTAGCAATATCAATGGGAGGTGTGCTTTTGGATGCGCAACTTGCGGGTGTTACAGGAATTGTCAACTTAACTTTTCCTGCTATTTCAAGTGTGGGTACTGCTGATATAGTAGTAACTAAGCAATTCAAGCAACCTTATATTGGTTCGGTTCAAATTATATCGCCTACAGGACCTTATGTAATTTATGCTAGTAATACTATTGATGATTCAGCAGGGAATAATAATAGTTTAGTTGATAATAATGAGTTTATTAGTTTGGATGTTGCAGTTCAGAATATTGGATCAGTAAATGCAAATTTTGTAAATATTACAATTTCTACTCTTGATCCTGTGGTTACATTGGTCAATAGCACAGATGTAATTAATATTATTAATGCTTCACAAACGCTTAATATTAATAACCCATTTACTTTTCAAGTAGATAATAATATAATTGATCAGCATGTGGTTATGTTTACGCTTGATATGGTAGATAACTTAGGAAATGCTTGGAGTTCAGCTATTAATATTACTTTAAATGCTCCTGTTCTGGATCATACAGCCTTTACTGTTAATGATGCTGTTTTAGGAAATGGAAACGGAAGGTTAGATGCAGGTGAAACGTTAGAGTTAATTATTGATGCAACAAATGTTGGTCATGCTGATATTGCAAATTTAACAGCTACTTTAGGAAGTTTATCTTCTTATGTTGCTATAAATACTATATCAGTAAATGTGGCCTCATTAGTAGCTAGTCAGCAGCAGGCTACCACATTCAATATTACTGTTGCAGGAAATACTCCTGTTGGAACTTTTGTTGAGTTTCCTTATGATTTAACGGATGGTGTGTATGCGCATAATAATACATTTAACGCTATTGTTGGGATTATTGATGAGGATTATGAGACAGGAGATTTCACAAATTATGCTTGGGTACAAGGTACTTTTCCTTGGACTATTGATAACACTCAAATCTATGAAGGAGTTTACTCTTCAAAATCAGGTATGATTCCTGATAATGAGGAATCAGAGCTTTCAATAACTGTTGATGTAACAGCTCCAGGAGATATTTCATTTTTTAAATTTGTATCATCTGAGCAGGATTATGATGAGCTTAAGTTTAAAATTAATGGAAATAAAGTAGGAGAGTGGTCAGGGATAGATAATGCTTGGAGTTTTATTTCTTACCCAGTAAGTATTGGTCAAAATACTTTTAAATGGGAGTATGAAAAAGATGGTGCTACTGCAGATGGACAAGATTGTGCTTGGATTGACTATATTGTTTTTCCTCCTATTCATTTAGGATCAACAGCTGTAATTGACACTCAAATTGATTTTGAAATTTTCCCTAACCCAACTATGGGTAGCTTTACTCTTAGCTTTAATGACGCAAAAAATCATGGTGTTGAAATATATGATAATGCAGGTAAGTTAATTGAGAAAATGGCAGATCAAAAAGGGATAACTTCATTTGATATTAAAAAATATTCAGCAGGAACTTACACGATAAAAGTTATGCCTGAAGGCGTAACTTATCAAATTGTAAAACAATAATGGGAAAGGCGCTTGGTATTGACTTTGGTACTAAACGTACGGGTATTGCAATTACTGATGCAATGCAAATTATAGCGACAGGGTTAACTACTGTTGCTACTCATTTGTTAGATGACTTTACTGCAGATATAGTTCAAAAAGAAAGTATATCCTGTTTTGTAGTTGGCGATCCTAAAAACCTAGATGGTACTGCTACTGATAGTACAGGGCATGTAAATGCTTTTGTAAAGCGCTTGCAAAAAACTTACCCTGGTATTCCTGTACATCAAATTGACGAACGCTTTACTTCTAAAATTGCTAAACAAAGTATTTTGGCGAGTGGAATAAAAAAGAAAGGAAGGCAAAATAAAGCTTTAGTAGATGAAGTAAGTGCTACTATTATCTTGCAGAATTATTTGGATTATAAATAACTAGAGTTTCTTTTTAAGGAATTGACCTGTAATGGATTGCTTACATTTTATAATATCTTCAGGAGTTCCCTCAAAAACTATTTCTCCTCCTTTATCACCACCTTCAGGGCCAAGGTCAATAATCCAGTCGGCACATTTTATTACATCCAAATTGTGTTCAATACAAACAATGGAATGTCCTTTTTCTATTAGTGCATAAAAGGAATTAAGTAATTTATTGATGTCATGAAAATGAAGTCCTGTTGTAGGTTCATCAAAAATAAATAGCGTTTTCTCGGTAGTATTTCCTTTTCCTAAAAAGGAAGCTAGTTTTATTCTTTGTGCTTCACCGCCACTTAGTGTGTTGGAAGATTGTCCAAGTTTTACATAATTAAGCCCTACATCTTGCAAAGGTTGTAGCTTTCGAGCAATACTCGTTTCATTATTGCTTTCAAAAAATGCTATAGCTTCATAAACTGTTAAGTTTAGTATATCTGAAATATTTTTTCCGCCTACTTTTATTTCTAGTATTTCCTTTTTAAAACGCTTTCCTTTGCAATGCTCACACTCCAAATGAACATCTGCCATAAATTGCATCTCTACTGTCGTTTCTCCTTCTCCCTTGCACTGCTCACATCTACCACCATCTACATTAAAGGAAAAGAATCCTGTTTTGTATTTTCTGGTTTCAGCTAAAGGTTGACTAGCAAATAGTTTTCTGATATCGTCATATACCTTTATATAAGTTGCAGGGTTCGATCTTGATGATTTCCCGATAGGATTCTGGTCAATAAACTCTAGTTTAGTTAAGTTTTGTGTACTGACGCTTATATTTTCATAACTCTTATTGGCTTTGCTAAAGTTGCCAAAATGAGTGTTCAAAGCAGGTTTTAATATATCTCGTACTAGGGTTGATTTTCCTGAGCCACTCATTCCTGTAACTAGCGTTAGTCCGTTTAATGGGAATTTAACATTGACATTTTTAAGGTTATGCTTATTGATTCCTTCTATGCTAATTTTATCTTTTGTACTTCTTCTAATTTTAGGTGTAGGAATTTCTAATTTTCCTGACAAGTATTGAGTAGTTAAACTTTTTTTCTCTTTGTAAATCTCCTTAAGTTTTCCTTGAAAAATAATTTCTCCACCATGGATTCCTGCCTCAGGACCAATATCAATGATTTGATCTGCTTGTTCCATTATTTCCTCATCATGTTCCACTACAATCACAGTATTCCCAATGTTTCTTAGTTCTTTTAGAATCTTAATAAGACGCTCGGTATCTTTGGAATGCAAACCAATACTCGGTTCGTCTAATATATACATTGCACCTACTAGCGAGCTTCCAATGGAAGTGGCCAAGTTAATTCTTTGAGACTCTCCACCTGATAAGGTGTTGGATTTTCTATCTAAAGTTAGGTAGCTTAAGCCAACCTCATTTAAGTAGTGCAGTCTACTGCTAATTTCTTGTGTTAGTCGGTCAGCAACTTTGCTGTCATTAGTGTCTAGTTTTATGTTTTTGAAGAATATTAACGCTTCTCCAACATTCAGTTGCACAATGTCTGCTATGCTTTTACCGGCAACCTTTACATATAGTGCATCTTTTCGTAATCTTGATCCTCCACATTCATCACAATCCGTTTTTCCTCTGTAGCGAGCAATTAATACTCGGTTTTGTATTTTGTATTTATCGCTTTCTAGTTTTTGAAAAAACTGATGAATTCCTTTGCATTTATTTTTTCCGTTCCAAAGGATTTCTTTTTCATCAGCTGTTAATTCATGATAAGGTCTGTGAACCGGAAAGTCAAATTTTGCAGCACGAATAATAAAGCGGTCTTTCCATTTGCTTAGCTTTTCACCACTCCAACAGCTTACTACTCCTTGATAAACGGATAGGTTTTCATTGGTGATTACTTTCTTTGTATCTATCCCTAATATAGAACCAAAACCTTCACATCTTTTGCAAGCTCCATAAGGATTATTAAAAGCAAATAGATGTGTGCTTGGCTTTTCAAACTGTATACCATCTAGCTCAAACTTATTGGAGAAGTGATGTGATTTTTCTTTGACTTTAATGCTACATTCTCCATCTCCCTCAAAAAAAGCAGTTTGTACTGAATCAGCAATTCTACCTTCAATATCAGTATCATCAATTATTATGCGGTCAATTACAACTTGAAGTTTATCGGCAGTAACCTTTGTTTCCTTCTTTAACAAATCTTTTATTTTAGCTATTTCTCCTTGGTGTATAACACGAGAGAAACCTTGTTGCCTTAAAACGGAAAGGATATCCTTGTCATTTGCCCCTTTATAGTTAGCTGAAATAATGACTATTTCTTCTTTGTTTTGTTGTTTGATAAAATCAACTACATCACTTACTTGGTGGCGTTTCACTTCTTTCCCTGAAGTTGGGGAAATTGTTTTTCCTACTCTAGCAAAAAGAAGTTTTAAATAATCGTATATCTCAGTACTTGTTCCTATAGTTGACCTAGGATTATTGGTAGTTGTTTTCTGTTCAATAGCAATGGCTGGACAAATTCCGAGTATTTCATCTACTTCAGGTTTTTGTAATTTACCAAGGAATTGACGGGCGTATGACGACAGACTTTCAATGTATCGTCTTTGTCCTTCAGCAAACAAAGTATCAAAGGCTAATGACGATTTTCCACTTCCTGACACCCCAGAAATGACAATGAGCTTGTCTTTTGGGATGCTAATTGAGATGTTTTTGAGGTTGTGAAGGCGTGCGCCTCTAATCTCAATGTTTTCAGTAGTATTTATTGTTTTTTTAGTACTCATTATTCTTCAGAATTTGCAAAGCTAAGAAATTAGATTTGGATATTTAAATTTGTTTTACTATATTTGGACCTGAATTTGTACAATTAATTAACAATTTACCCGCCTATAGACACACATCTACTTTAACCTTTTTATTAACTAAAAACAAAAGTAGTATGTTGTCAGACAATCTTACCGATAAAGTATTAGTGCAAAATTTTTTAAATGGTGACAATAAATCATTTGAAACATTATTAAGCAGACATAAAAATAGAGTATTTGCTTTTATTATGTCAAAAGTTAAAAACCGTGATATTACTGAAGATATATTTCAGGATACCTTTATAAAAGTCATCAATTCCTTGAAGAGAGGAAAGTATAATGAGGAAGGAAAATTCTTACCTTGGATGATGCGTATTTCTCATAACTTAGTGATTGATCATTTTCGTAAAGAAGCTAAAATGCGAAAAGTAAGACCAACTGCTGAGTTTGATATTTTTGATATACTGGATGATGGAAGTAAAAATCAGGAAGAGATGATGATACAAACTCAAGTGCATGCTGATTTAAAAGTGTTGATTGAACAGTTGCCTGAAGACCAAAAAGAAGTATTGAAAATGAGATATTTTGAAGACTTATCCTTTAAGAAAATTTCAGATTTAACAGGTGCTAGTATTAATACAGCTTTGGGTAGAATGCGCTATGCTTTAATTAACCTAAGAAAGTTGGCTGAAAAGCAGCACATTGATTTGCAAGTAAAATAAATTCTACATTTATATAATATAAAGTAGGCTGTTGCGTTCAGGGTGTGTAAATGAAACTTAAAAACATATTATATGAGCAAAAACTCTACTTTAAAATTGTGGGATCATCTGTTAAAAGAAGAATACACTTCCTTTGACAAATCGGTACACAAACTCCTTTCTGAAACACAGATTGGACCGAAAAAAGAAACAATAGATACTATTCTTGCGTATGCGAGTTCAGTGAAAGCAATTAGAACAAAATCGGATGATAAGATTCTAATTTCGTTAAACTAAGTGGTTTTGGTTAGTAAAAGAGGTCTTTAGGCCTCTTTTATTTTTTACTTTTGTTTTGTGAATAAACAAGAAAGAACAAAACACTTCATAGCGCATTTTTCTGAAAATATGCCAGAAGCAAAAACAGAGTTAGATTATACTAATGTTTTTGAACTTACAGTTGCGGTAATCCTATCTGCACAATGTACGGATAAGCGTGTAAATATTATTACCAAAGATTTATTTAGAGAAATGCCAACTGCTGAGGTAATGGCTGAAGCTTCAATAGATGCAATTTTTGATTTGATAAAATCCTGTACTTACCCAAGGAATAAAGCAAAGCATTTGTCAGGAATGGCAAATATGCTAATGCAAGACTTTAATGCTGAAATTCCTACTAACATTGATGATTTACAAAAATTACCTGGAGTAGGCCGAAAAACTGCTAATGTAGTAGGTTCTGTTTATTTTGATATTCCTGCTATGCCAGTGGATACGCATGTGTTTAGGGTGGCCGATAGAATAGGGCTTACTACTAATGCCAAAAATCCTTTGCAAGCAGAATTACAATTACTTAAACTTTTTCCAACAGAAAAATTAAATATTGCCCATCATTGGTTGATATTGCACGGAAGATACTTGTGTAAAGCAAGAAGGCCGGAATGCGAGAGATGTGGAATTACTGATATCTGTAAGTATTTTTCTAAAAAGTAATTTTGTTAATAAAACTACCTTCATTTTTTTGATGTTTCTTCAAGAAATGCTCTAATTTGTATAAAATATATAGTTATGAGTAAAAATGAAAAAAGTGCGAAATTAAAAGCACTAGAACTTACTTTGGGTAAGTTGGAAAAATCTTACGGGAAAGGAGTCGTAATGAAGTTAGGAGATAAGGTGGTAGAGGATATTGCAGCTATACCAACTGGTTCAATTGGGTTGGATTTAGCTTTAGGAATAGGAGGTTACCCAAGAGGGAGAGTAATTGAAATTTATGGTCCTGAATCTTCAGGGAAAACAACTTTAACAATACACGCAATTGCTGAGGTGCAAAAGCAAGGAGGGATTGCTGCTTTTATTGATGCAGAACATGCTTTTGATGCTGCTTATGCTGCAAACTTAGGTGTTGATGTAGATAATTTATACATCTCACAACCTGATAATGGGGAGCAAGCTTTAGAGATTGCTGATCATTTAATCAGCTCAGGAGCTGTGGATTTGGTGGTGATTGATTCAGTAGCGGCACTTACACCAAAATCAGAGATTGAAGGAGAGATGGGAGATTCTAAAATGGGATTACACGCTCGTTTAATGTCGCAAGCTCTAAGGAAATTGACTGCAACTATTAGTAAAACTCAATGTACAGTTATCTTTATTAATCAAATCAGAATGAAGATTGGAGTTATGTTCGGAAACCCTGAAACGACTACAGGTGGTAATGCACTTAAATTTTATTCTTCAGTGCGTTTGGATATCAGAAGGATTGGTGCAATTAAGAATGGAGAAGATATTATTGGTAACAGAACTAGGGTGAAAGTAGTGAAGAATAAAGTAGCTCCTCCTTTCCGTAAAGTGGAATTTGATATCATGTTTGGAGAAGGAATTTCTCGTTCGGGTGAGGTGTTGGATAAAGCAGTTGATTTGGATGTGGTTAAGAAAGCGGGTTCATGGTTTAGTTATGGTGATACAAAACTAGGGCAGGGGCGTGATGCTGTAAAACAAATGATTGCTGATAATCCTGAATTGTCTGAGGAAATTGAAACTAAGATTAAAGAAGCATTAACTCAAGAATAAATATTGATGATGCGTAATATTGCATTTATTGCTGTCCTTTTATTGTCGGCTTGTGGGGTTAATGATACTGAGAAAAATGAAAAATCTGAGATTGTTTTACTCTCTGAAAGTATTCAGAATGATCCAACAAATACCGCTTTATTACTGGATAGAGCCAATTATAATAAGGAACGTAATAATTTAGAATCGGCACTGTTTGATTTAAACCAATGTGTGCAATTGGATTCTTTAAATAATACATTTCATTATGCAGTAGCAGAAATTTATTTTGAGCTTTCAAAAAGGCCTAATGCAAATGGAAAATATCCTGGTTTGGTAAAGCACCACCTTACTAAAGCCATAAAACTAAATGAGAAGGATGAAAAATCTCAAGCTTTATTAGGAGAATTGATGTTGGCTTATGCAAAATATAAAGAAGCAATTGAGCATTTTAACGCTTCTTTAAAAATTGAATATAATCAGGCAAAAACGCATATGCTTATGGGCTATGCTTTTAAGCAATTAGAGCAAGAAGATAATGCAATTAATTGCTTTAGGAATGCTGTAAATGTTGATCCTGGATTTAAAGAAGCTTTTGTGCAACTGGGGCAGATGTTTCATATGAGGGGAGATACTACTGCTGCTATTTATTATAATAATGCTTTGAATCTGGACCCTACTGATGAAATGATACTCTATAATAAGGCATTGTTTTATCAGAGTATTATGGATTGGAATGCTGCTTTGGAAGCTTATGCTGCTTTGCATAAAGTAAATTATACCCACAGTAGTGGTCATTATAATATAGGTTTTATCCATATGGAATTAGGACTTTATGATATAGCGGCTAATAATTTTGCTGATGCTATTTATTCTAATTCTGAGTTTTATGAAGCTTATTATTCCAGAGGAAATTGCTTTGAAACACTAGGAAATATAGCGCAAGCTGAAATAGATTATAAACGAGCAATTGAAATTAATCCAGAGTACACTTTCGCTAAAGATGCGTTAGAATCTTTACAATTAAAAAACAAAACATTCAATAAATAATGACTGTACAAGACCAAATAACAAACGATATTAAGGAGGCTATGAAGGCTAAAAATGTAGATAAGTTAGCAGCACTTAGAGCTGTAAAATCTGCAATAATGCTAGAAGCAACTAAGGACGGTATTCCTGAAGTAAAGGATGAAGTTTCCTTAAAAATAATTGCAAAATTAGTAAAGCAAAGAAAAGATTCTGCTGCTATTTTTACAGAACAAAACCGACCTGACTTAGTGGTTGATGAAGTGAATCAATTGGCTTACTTAGAACCTTACTTGCCAGCTCAAATGAGTGAGGATGAGATAAGGAAAGTAGTGCAAGAAGTTATTGCAAAGGTTGGTGCATCATCACCGGCCGACATGGGAAAATGCATGGGACCGCTTATGGGTAGGCTTAACGGAAAAGCAGATGGTTCGCTTATCTCTAAATTAGTAAAAGAGGAACTTTCATAATTAGTTTAAGAAAAATATAGATAATAAAAAAGGCGAACAAATGTTCGCCTTTTCTTTTTTAGCACCAACTAAAAAATTTATTTTACTTTATTCACAACAGCTTTAAAAGCTTCTGGATGATTCATTGCTAAATCAGCTAAAACTTTTCTGTTTAACTCAATTCCATGAGCATGAATTTTACCCATAAATACTGAATAAGACATTCCTTGTAATCTAGTTCCTGCATTAATTCTTGCAATCCATAATGCACGGAAAGTTCTCTTCTTGTTTTTTCTATCACGGTATGCGTATTGCATTCCTTTTTCTACAGCATTCTTTGCTACTGTATGTACGTTCTTTCTTCTTCCAAAGTATCCTTTGGCAGCTTTTAAAATTTTGTTTCTTCTAGCTTTTGCAGCTACTGAATTGACCGATCTTGGCATAGTTTAATGTTTTTTGGTGTATAGTGGCTTTTGTTTTTTGTGCCCTTGTGTGAACTACATACCTGGTTAATAACCTAATTTGTTTTAAATCCCTAACTGAAGTTTAACACTCTTTGCATCAGCTTTTGATACATATCCTGTCTTAGTTAAGTTGTGCTTTTGTTTAGTCTCTTTCTTAGTTAAGATGTGTGACTTAAACGCATGCTTTCTTTTTAATTTACCAGAACCTGTAAGTTTGAATCTCTTTTTGGCTCCAGCCTTTGTTTTCATTTTTGGCATTGTCTCTTTGTTTTATTTCTTCTTTTTTGGTGCTATAATCATTATCATTTTCTTTCCTTCAAGCTTTGGCATGTTTTCAACTACTCCAACATCCTCTAGCGCTTGTGCTAGTTTTAAAAGTAAAATTTGTCCTTGGTCTTTAAAGATGATTGTTCTACCTCTAAAAAATACAAATGCTTTTACCTTTGCTCCATCTGCTAAAAAACTTCTTGCATGTTTTAATTTAAAATCAAAATCATGTTCTCCTGTATTCGGACCAAATCTTAACTCTTTAATAACAACCTTTTGTGCTTTACTTTTGATTGCTTTTTGCTTCTTCTTTTGGTCGTAAATAAACTTCTTATAATCAATTACTTTACAAACTGGTGGCTCAGCATTCGGAGAAATTTCTACTAAATCTAAATTAAGATTTCGAGCAATTTTAAGTGCTTCATCAAGTTGAACAATGTTTGGTTCTACTTCATCACCAACCATTCTTACGAATGCGGCTGTTATTTCTCTGTTTGTTTTGTGTAGTTTTTTTGCTATTACCCTACCTCTGAATGGCCTTTTTTTTGCGATTGCGTTACCGTTTTAGTTATTAAAAGTGATTAAATTATCTATTTCCTCTGTTATTATCTTTATAAATCCATCAACCGATATGCTTCCTAAATCCTCACCTCCATGTTTACGAACTGAGATTGTTCCTTCATTTTCCTCTCTCTCTCCCACAATTATGATGTAAGGTATTTTTGAAACTTCTGCATCTCTAATCTTTCTTCCGGTAGTTTCAGCCCTATGGTCAATTGGGCCGCAAATATCGTATTTTTTTAGGAATTGAGATACTTTTTCAGCATAATCGTGATATTTCTCACTA
>Ga0206679_10000867_pt1 | contig 25435 bp, 16 predicted proteins | sample M110012015metaG_FD_155464 | JGI IMG/M metagenome (GOLD analysis project Ga0206679, IMG submission 155464) | Ammonia-oxidizing marine archaeal communities from Monterey Bay, California, United States - M1 100m 12015 | ecosystem: Environmental > Aquatic > Marine > Intertidal zone | place: USA... | reverse complement strand
TCGACACGTATTAAGCCTTCTCCAAGAGAATCCTAAAAGTGGTGCCCACACCAACCTCGCTTCGCTTAACGAAGATTCGTCCGTTGTGGTAGTTCTCAATGATGCGTTTCGTAAGCGACAAGCCTAATCCCCAACCCCGCTTTTTGGTGGTAAATCCTGGAGCGAAAACAGTCTTTTGCTTGCGTTTTGGAATCCCTTTCCCAGTATCCATTATATCTATAGCCACGAGATTTCCTTCGGAGGTGACCGAGGTAGTCAACGTACCTTCCCCTCCCATCGCGTCAACGGCATTTTTGACAAGGTTTTCCAGCACCCAACCGAACAACGGACGACTAACTTTCATCTTTAAATCGTCGTCCATTTCCCCAAGCTCAAATTTCACTCGCTTGGACATTCTCGCCTGAAGATACCCCAGCGCGGTCCGCACCACTTCAGTCGCGTCTTCTTCTAATAAATCTGGCTTCGACCCAATTTTTGAGAATCGGTTGGTGATCCGCTCCAATCGCTTGACATCCTCGTTCATGTTGTCTAGGCTGTCTTTGTCCACCCCACGTGATTCCAGAATATCCATCCAAGCCATTAAGCTAGACAAAGGTGTTCCCAATTGATGGGCTGTTTCCTTAGCCATCCCTACCCAAACCTGATTTTGCTCCGCTTTTCTGAAAGTGCTGAAAATCAAGTATGCAATGAATAAAAATACGCCGACCAGTATAAGCTGTACAACAGGAAAATACTTGAGCTGCTTCAAAATCAGCGAGCTTTCAAAATAGATGTAGCTCTTACCAATTTCGGGTAATTCGATTTCGATGGGCTCGTTTTCCGAAGCCATGGAGGCCAAGCGACTCGCAAGTTGCACGTCAGTGCCGACAACCATCGAATCGATATTGTGCATCCTTACAATTTCAGTTTTCGATTCGTCCGTCATTATCACGGGAACCGATGCAGAATTGATCACTGTCTCAGAAATAAACGAGGTGATCAGCTTGTCCATCGTATTCTGAAGTTCGATAAACGTGTAGCTGTCATCATAGTAGAATTTCTGATTAATAACATCAAAGACAATCGGCTCGTTCTTCCGTTCCATCTCAATTTTCACCGAGTCGATATAAGCACGATCATTCGCCTTGCCCAAAGGTAAATTTGCCGCCTCCACTAATTGATCGTTATTATCATAGATAAGAAAAGGCATGTCCGTTTTTGAGAATATGTATGCCGCAACAAAGTTGAGATCACTGTTGTTGTTAATGTCTCCAAGAATATTGAATGCCTGTCCAAAAAGGTCGGCGTCTTTTCGCTCCTCAACTTTCAAAGAATCAAACAGAACTTGGGTGAATTGCACTAAATGTGCTCGTTCTTGGATGGCTTGAGACCACAGCTCAATCTGCTGGCGCTCTTCTTCCTCAATCTGATTCGCGATGTAATTCGAATACCAAAGCGTGATCCCGACTATCACCGTAGCGATGACGAGTAGAAGAATTTTCCACCGCTGTTTATTTGAATATAAATTCATGTTGTCATTTACTCCTTCGAGCCACAACGAAGGAGACAGTCAAAGAAAAGAAATCTAAGTGTCGAAGAAGAGATAACGAAAGGAATCCAAAAATATGCGAGAATGTTAAGACATAAAAAACCCCTCCATCGTCTGACAGAAGGGCCTCGTTTATAAATTAGGTTTAGTCTTAAATTCTTTAGGATCTTTTCATCCCGCTCTTGAAAAACTAGCCAATATGAGTATTTAACCAGATTTCAAGCTCGACCAATCCCTTCGCTATGTCTTTTATAATGTGGTAGAACTAAGCGTTTAGTAGACATAAATTTACATGTAGAATTCAAATGCCTTGTCAGACTCTATGGAAAATGCCGTGTAGGAAATGTCTTACATTTATCAGAATCTTGTCATCTAGCGAGTTTAGCTCGCTCTTCTTCACAATTTCGCAAAGCTGAGTTCCTATCTTCGCCAAAAATCAAAAGTCATGAGCGATAAGATCAATGCCGAAGAAGCACCAAAACCAGTTGGACTTTATCCTCATGCGAGAAAAGTCGGTAACTTACTTTTCCTTTCTGGAGTTGGCCCTCGAGTCGCGGGTTCAAACAGTATTGATTCTCAAGTCCCCGGACTCAAGCTCGACAAAAATGGCAATCATTTAGAGTTTGATTTTGAGGCCCAGTGTCGAGCTGTTTTTAACAATGTACGAGCTGTACTCGAAGCCTCAGGTGCTCAATGGAATCAACTGGTAGATGTGACTGTTTTTCTCACCAACATGAAACGTGACTTCACCACCTACAACAGAGTTTACGCTGAGTACTTCGCTGATAATCAACCCTGTAGAACCACAGTCGAAGTCAGCTCTCTACCCACCCCAATAGCTATAGAATTGAAGTGCATCGCCGCATTGGATTAACCCTTTCCCAATCTTTTTCTTCGAAAATAATCAGGTTCATACCCAAGGGTTTTGGTTTGTTTCTCGTGTACATTAATGAAACCCCTAATTCATTTTCTAATGAAGAAACTATTTCTACCATTAATGGCTCTACTTGCTTGCCTGCCAAGTTTTGCCCAGCTAGATCAAGTCGTAAACGAATATTACGGCTCACTATCTACCGGCGAGGAGGTCTATCGAATTTATGTTCAACTGGATGACCCTACCGATTTTGTTTCCATGGTATATGGCTCTGGTAACAACTCCATGTATATCCGATCTGATATCGGGGGTCTCGTCAATAGTTCACTTGGCACTATTACAGGAGACATCCTCCAATTGGGGTTGTGCGCCTTTGTTACCGATGCCTGCTTAGATTCTTATGTGACGATTGGTTACGCAGGTCAAAATGGCGGCCAAGGAGTTTACATGGATGGTGTGACCCCTATATTATGCGGTTCTTCTGTGGCCACTCTATCAACTCTTCCAAACGAAAATATATTTTACGATGCTTTTGTCCCAGAAATAGGTTCAGACCTGACAGTCACCGATGGAGCATGGTTGGCCGCAAATACGCCGGGCTGCAATGATCAAGGCTATCCATTTGGCCCTTATAACCGGGTGCTGATCGCACAGATAGCGTTACCTCTTGGTGGTTCGCTTGAATACGCCTTGAACATTCAAATCTTCAACGAGGGTATTGGCTCTGACGCTGTCAATTACGTTTGGTTTGATGACACTGAAAATCCGAACCAAGAGCTCGGTCTTGACAAAGGTCTGCTCTACCCTTATGGAAACTGCACCGACGAAACTGCTTGCAACTACAACGAGTTTCCGGGCGAGCCAGATATCCCTGGGATTTGTAATTACAATTGCATCGGATGCACAGATACCACGGCGTGTAATTACGATCCGAATGCCATGACCGACGACGGAAGTTGTTCGAACATAACAGGATGTACAGATCAAAACGCTGATAACTATGAATCTACCGCCGGTTGCGATGATGGTAGCTGCATATTCATGGGATGTACGGACACAACTGCTTGCAATTTTGATCCTGAAGCAAATATAGATGACGGCTCTTGTGCACTTCCTGATGGTTGTGACGAAGAGGGGGCGATAAACTATGATCCGACAGCAATATGTAATGATGGTTCATGCGAATACGACATGGTTACTTCTCTGTCCATTGAGCAACACGCAGTTCACGACGGCATCTCTGAGGATGGCACAGACCTAACTGGGTTAACCACATGGCGTATGTATGTGAATTTCCCTTCTGATGACTTTATGCTTTCTTCAGTGTACGGTGTAAATCCGGAATTACTCAACATTTCGAGTTCGACTTCATTTTGGCAAAGTCCCGTTGGTGGAAATTCTGCCGAGAGTATCTTTCCTGCATTATTTCCATTTGCACCATCATTAGAATTCGACAGCTACGTTACGATAGGAAAAGAAAACGCCGATTCTCCGGGAACTCCAATTGTTACGATAGGTGATTGGAGCACTGATTTTGGAAATGGAGATGATATCGTCATGGACGATATTGTTGGCGGCGCATGGTATGTCCTCAACGGAGACCCCGAAAATGTAATTAACGCATACCCAGATGAAAATCTTAAAATTCTCGTAGGACAGTTCACCACGGATGGAGAAATAGATGCGTGCATCAACGTCCAAATATTCCACAACGGAGATGGAAGCGCAGCGTTCTTTGAGCATATTTGCGCAACTAGCGGTCCTCTTCAAGGATGCATAGATTCAGCTTACTGCAACTACAATCCTTCCGCTGAAGTAGATGATGGAAGCTGTACAGATGTTTGCCCTGGCTGCATGGACACGCTCGCAGATAACTTTGATTCGAATGCAACCCAAGATGACGGTGATTGCCTATATCTCGGATGCACAGACACAACCGCCGCTAACTATGATTCTGGCGCCAACTTGGATGATGGTTTGTGTGAATTCCTCGGTTGCACAGATCCGCTTGCGTTTAATTTCGACCCTCAAGCAAATGCCGACGACGAGAGCTGCGATTACGATTGCGATGGGAACATAGTTTTCTTAGACATGATGGATTCTTTTGGTCTTGGTTGGAATGGTGCTCCTTGGACGCTAAATGACTCCGATGGAGAGTTAGTGAGCTCCGGATCGATGGTCACCGCGCCGGTGAACGATGGTTCATTCGCTCAAGATGTTTTTTGCCTTGAAGATGGATGCTACACCTTCGAAGTTGGCGGTGGATTGTCCATTTCTGAAACCTCATGGGTTATCACTTTTGATGGAAACGAAATCAGTGGTAATTCTTCGGAAATCGTGCCACTCGACTTCAACGGCGCCTGCATAGTTGGATGCCAGGATGGTGGCGCATGTAACTACGATATCACCGCAACGATCAATTATGGATGCGAGTATTCTTGTGTCGGGTGTACCGATTCAGGTGCGTGCAATTACGAGGCTGATAACACTCTTGATGATGGAACTTGCTTGTTTCAAGCAGTGATCGAGGGGTACGTCTATCACGACACGGATCAAAACGGGCAGTACCTCCCGATGGAGCTTGCCGATCCTGGATTGGCTAATTGGTCAGTAGAACTTGTCGAGCTTGGCGTGACAGCATTCACGACTTCTGATGGATTCTATCAATTCTTCAATGTGCCTGCAGGGGCATATACACTTCAAATGACCAATATAGATTCTGGGTGGGTCAACTCTTCCCCGATGACCATCACCACTTCTGCAGTACAATGTCTCGTAACCAATCAAAACTTCGGGTTCTTCCCAATCGGAACGACGCCTTTTTATGCGGTTAATCCAGGTGCAATTTTCATGAACAGCATTCACTGTGATTTTGGAGTACTTCCTGCATTGTGGCTTCACAATATTGGGCCAGTTGGTTTGAGCGGTCAAATCACAATCACATACGATCCAATCTTAGGAGGAGAAGTGGTGGACGACCCATTGTCTGGAGTTGATCCGGATGTTCTCAATCCAGGTGAAGCGACTTGGTACTTAGACGGAAATCCAGAACCTGGAATGATCAACCAATACCAGATTCATATTCCTGGTCCTGGAGCCGATCTAATCGGTCAATTCTTCGACATCAACATCAACCTGAGTTTGACCGATGAAGACGGAAACGAGTTCTACAACGAAGACTGGTTACTACAGCTGGAGGTAGTCTGCTCATATGACCCTAACGATAAGTACACTGAATTCCCTGGATACACCGATAACCACTTCATTATCAAAGATGATCAAATGGAGTACCGAATCCGTTTCCAGAACGAAGGAAACTGGCCAGCACAGAACATAATCGTGAGAGACACTCTAGATTTTGAACATCTCGACCTCTCAACTTTCAGCCCTGCCTTTGGCTCACATAGCTTCCTTACTTGTTTGCACGACGATGGTGCGGTTGAGTTCCATTTCGAGGATATCAACTTGCCGGACATGGAGTCGGATGAGATTGGAAGTCAAGGCTTCGTGGTATTCCACGTCACTCCGAGGAACAATGTTCAACCAGGAGATGTAATCAACAACACCGCTCACATTTTCTTCGATAACAATCCGGCCGTGGTCACCAACACGACATGGCATACGATTTACGAATGTGGGGAGGAAGCGGCGTTCGATCTCACAAGCCCACTTTGTGTTGAAGAAGCAATTGTAGCGATTGGGACTCATGAATATGTCGATGACTACTTATGGACGTATGATGGAGATGAAATCAGCACTGACATGGATTGGTCTGAAATCGCTACCAACGATGGTGCCCTTGAGATCACGCTCACTGCATCAAACATACTTTGTGACCCAATTACCCTTAGTCAGTATTTAAACGTGAATCCACTTCCTGACGCTTTTATCATTCTGGATGGCAACACTATGACGGCCAGCGACGGGCAATCTTGGCAGTGGTATTTCAATGGTGAGTTGATCCCCGACGCAACTGAACAGGTATATACAGCTGAAGTAGGCGGAGTATATGCAGTTGAAGTAACCAATGAATGGGATTGTTCTTTGATCTCCGATGATGAGGTGGTCACAGTAACTTCAATAGAGGAAAACGAAGCAGCTGCTATGGCCGTATATCCAAACCCAACAACAGGCTTGACTGCCGTGCGCTGGAATTGGAATAGCGATTCATACGACCTGAAAATTTTCAATGCGCAAGGTCAAATCGTTCGAGATATCCGAAACATAAGTTCTTCGACATACAACGTAGATCTCAATGGTTTAGCTACTGGATTTTACACTTTTAGATCGTCCCAGAACCACATCGTTTATGAGGTAAAGCTAATTGTTCAGTAAAAACGCTTCAATCCATTTTCTAAGGCCTCTGGACCAATACTCCCAAGCTAATCCAACTTGAGGAAACAGCAATTATCTGAATCCTTTGATTCAATCAAAATTGTGCCCCCGCCCCGAATATTCGGGGCGGTTTTTTGGATCCTCTCACGAGTTGCTATTCAGAATTTTATCAATAGAATGCTACAAGTGAAGAGGTTGATAGAATCTAACTCCCCCTACAAGAACCCATGGATTCAGAAATCTTAAATGAAACATTCGCTAAGAGTCCTAAAAGGTGTAATCTCAACGGAGATGAGGAAGTGAACACGATGGATAAGATAGTCCGGTTGATGTCGCTCTAGAGCTAAAATTACGTTTGGCCTACTATTTGCCTGCTCAATTGCGTTATGGGTACAATGACCTTCACATATTTAACAGCAGCACTACTTTCATTCAGCTCTATCTTGCTAAACAACACCTCTTTAGCTCAAGCCTATGTGCCGGAAAAAGTTAACCCAGACACGCTTATAAGCCATTCTCTACGCGATGTAGATTACAGCGCTTTCAAGGTTGGCGAAGAGCTTACCTACACCGTTCATTACGGATGGATCGACGCAGGAACTGCGGTGCTTTCGCTCAACGAATCTCCTTACGATTTTGAAGGTAGAAAAGCCTTCCACGTTGTCGGTACCGGCACTAGTTTAGGTGCCTTTGACTGGTTCTTCAAAGTGCGCGACCGCTACGAGACGTATTTTGATCAAAATGGCTTGTTTCCTTATCGCTTTGTTCGCGATTGCGACGAAGGCGGCTATAAGGTTCACCAGGATTATGAATTCAACCCTAAGAAGAGTGTTGTGAGCACCGAAAAGGGAGACGCCCTGCTCACCCCGTTATTTGTTCAAGATATGATCTCCGCCTTCTACTATGCGCGAACATTGGACTTTAGTCGTGCAAGAAAGGGCGACATCTATGAAGTACCAACCATCGTCGACGGAGAAATTTTTCCGCTCAAAATCAAATATGTGGACAAGGAGAATGTCAGATTGCGTACAGGCAAATTCCGATGTATGAAATTCGTCCCAGTCGTTCAAGAAGGCCGAATCTTCAAAGACGAAAATGACCTCAACGTTTGGATCACAGACGATGAAAATAAGATCCCGATTCTCGTGAAATCCAAGATCTTGGTCGGTTCGATAAAGATGGAAGTTACGGGATGGAAGGGGTTGGCTAACCCAATGGCGAAGCTTGACTAACCACGCAAAGCCCCAAGGAAATTGTACTCCGCGGCTAATCTGTGAAGCAAAAAGTTTCCCTGTGTATTCTGTGCACTCCGCGGTTCAATCTCCGTTCACAATATTTCTTTGCTTACTACATTTACTTTAGTAACCAACTGCAAGGAAATCATGAAGCCAATTCAATCCCACTGGTACGGGATACTGATTATTGCTGTACTGGGCGCGATCTCATGCAATGAAAGCTCACCTCTGAATGAGTCGCCCCTAGATCAACCTGTGTCAAAATCTGAGCCTACATTACTCTACGGCTTGCCTGTCGACAGCTTCGAAATACATCGAGGGACGATCCAAAAAAATCAATTTCTATCTACGCTACTGGCGCAGTACAACGTGTCGTATATCAAAGTAGATGAGCTCGTTAAGAATTCGAAAGCTGTTTTTGACGTCAAAAAAATTAGGCCTGGAAAAACGTTTACTGTTCTCAGCGAGGGCGATTCTATCTCACAAGCGAAATACTTTATTTACGAAAAAAATCCTGCTGACTATGTCGTCTTCTGCCTTGAGGATTCATGCTATGCTTATAATGGTTCTCACCCGGTCAGTACAGAAATCAAAACTGGAGGAGGAGTAATAACCTCATCGCTTTACAATACCATGCAAGATCTCGATCTGAGTCCGGCGCTGGCTATGGAAATGGCCGATATTTATGCTTGGACCATAGATTTCTACCGAATTCAGAAAAACGACAAGTTTAAAGTCATCTACGAAGAACTTTACGTCGATACAATTCGCTTAGGAACAGGCGACATCAAAGCCATGGTTTTTGAGCACAATGGCGAGCCGTTTTATGCCTATCGGTTTACCCAAGACAGTATTCCAGACTACTTTGACGAACAAGGAATGAGCTTGAAAAAGGCTTTTCTCCAAGCCCCATTGAAATTCTCTAGAATCTCAAGTGGGTTTACCAAAAAACGATTTCATCCGGTATTGAAAAGAATGAAGGCCCATTTGGGAACAGATTATGCCGCTCCAACGGGCACGCCCATTTTAGCAGTCGGAGATGGAACTATCTCAAAGGCCGCATACACCAACGGTAACGGAAAGTATGTGAAGATTCGACACAACAGCACATATGAAACGCAGTATCTACACATGAGCAAACGCGCATGCAAGGTGGGCGACGTGGTGAGACAAGGCGATGTAATCGGTTATGTTGGTCAAACTGGATTAGCCACTGGTCCTCATGTCTGCTTCCGGTTTTGGAAGAATGGCGTTCAAGTCGATCACAGGAAAGAAAAGTTCCCCCCTTCGTTACCAATCAAAGAGGAACTCAAAGCAGACTTCAATAAACTTGCAGAGAAGCTCAATGTCGAGCTTGAAACAATCGAATGGCCCATTGACGCGACTGCTGATTCTCAATAGTCTTCTAGCGATAGTAATCCTCTTTTCTGGCTGTCAAGAGACGGCTGGACTGAAGGTGGAATTCAAAACCGCGGTAAGCAAGCATAATTACACCATCTGGACCTGGTCTGGAATAAATCTGGATTGGACGATGACTCGGCCGGCGGCGGAAGATCAAACCATTCACATGTGTATTCCGGCGGCATGTACAGAAATATCCAACGACCGCGTTAAGGGCGCATACTCCGACAATGGAAATCAACCATACCCGTCACGGCACATTCCATCTGTGGGAGGTGTGTGCATTATTGAAAATGGCAAAATGAGACTTCTCACAAAAAACGAAGCAAAGACAGACACTGACTTTCTGTCGAATTCGGCTTGTGATCACTTCCAGCAAATTCTTATTGTTAAAGATGGTAAGCCTGAGAGTTTTAAGGATAAAAAACTGCTTCAGAGACGGGCATTAGTTTTGATGGCTGATGGTGCGCCCGCAATTATTGAGACTGAGCAACCGGCTTCACTAGCCCAGTTCTCCTACGATCTATGTGAACTGGGAGCTGATAGAGCGCTGTATGTCGATATGGGCGCGTGGGACGAAGGTTGGTACCGCTACGGCAATGGTGTAATACCAATTGGTCGCATGAAAAGTGCTACAGAGAGGCAGAGTAATTGGGTGGTGGTTAAGGATTAGGGCTCCAGGCAAAAGTGATAGAGCGAGTGTATTCAAGAACGATTCTTCTTAATTTCTAAAAATCAGAATTTAGAGATTGGCCCTCAAAGCCCCAATCAACATCTCAAAATCCTTAGCCTCATTGTAAACGTGAGGCGCGACGCGGACGCTGTCCCCGCGGATCGAAACAAACACATTTCTAGCAGCGAGATCGTCCTTGAGTTTGATCTCATCAATACCTTCTGGTAACCGAATACCAAACAAGTGATACGATCGGTTTTTTGGATTCTCCAGTGTGCACCCAAGGGATCGCAATTCATTCAAAAATGGCTCCTGAAGCACTTGGCAGTAGTCCTGAATATTTTGAACGCCCCATTTTGAAAGCTGCTGAATCGCAGCATTCATCATCGGAACAAGAATGAAATTGCTGTTTTCGCCAACGTTGTATCTAGCAGCTTTTGGCTGATAATCGGACGTGTATTTTACGAGCTTTTCAAACTGATCACTATTCTTTCGGTTGATCCAATTTTCCTCAATCGGCGTGCCATTGTCAAAGCGCGGGCCGAAATAGCCTAGCGCAATGCCGTAGGGCCCCATCAGCCATTTGTAGCCTGCACAAATCAAAGCGTCTGGCTTCAATTCTTGAATATCAAAAGGCAAAGCGCCGACACTCTGTGTACCGTCGATGATGAAGTATGCGCCTACCGTTCGAGCTTTTTCACCGATGGCTTTGAGGTCAAACTTGGTTCCATCAGCCCAGTGTACATTAGGCATCGCAACAGCGATCGTATTTTCATCAATTGCGTCGATCATAGCTTGATTCCAAGAGTCACCTCGTCCTTCGCCCGAAATAGGCGAATCGATTTCCCGAAGCTCGGCTCCGGTCTCATCAGTGAGGCGCTTCCAAGGATAATAATTGCTCGGAAACTGCTCATGGATTAGCACAACGTTGTGACCTGCTTGGGCGGGAATATTCTTCGTCACCGAAGACAAACCATAGGAAACCGAAGCTAAAACAGCAATCCGCTCAGGATCACCAGCGTTCACCAAATCGGAAAAACTCGCCTTCAATTCAGCAACGGGATTAAAAAAGTCCTCCCGAGTAATGTGAGTCGGAAACATTTTCTTCCTAAGTGATCGAATGCCAATCTCTTCAATGTGATTCATGAAGGGACATTGGTAGGCTACGTTGAGGTAAGCCGCGTCTTCCGGCAGATTAAACATTTCCTTTTGGCAATCCATCACTTCTGGTTCAGCTATCTCCATAATGCCCTTCTACGATGTAACGATAATTACGTCATTTTCAGTTTTCTCAATCTTCACCATTTCTCGTTCACGTAGCGACTTCAAGCTTTTATCCCACTTCTTGTTGCTGATGTTGAGAGATCCTTTGAGTTCGCCAAGCGACATAGGCCCGTCATGTTTTCCAAGTGCGTCAAGAATCTGCTTTTCGAATTCATTCAATTCAACCTGAACTTCTTGCTTTTTCTCTGGTCGCATTTGCGGAAAGAAAAGCACCTCTTGAATAGACGCGTTATTGGTCAAATGCATCACCAAACGGTCAATTCCAATTCCCATTCCAGACGTCGGAGGCATGCCGTATTCAAGCGCTCGGACATAGTCCATATCGATAAACATAGCCTCGTCGTCGCCTTTTTCAGCAAGCTTTACCTGGTCCTCAAATCGTTCGAGTTGATCGATTGGATCGTTAAGCTCGGAGTAGGCATTAGCCAACTCTTTTCCATTGACTATTAGCTCAAATCGCTCTGTCAATTCAGGATTGTCTCGGTGTTTCTTGCAAAGTGGCGACATCTCCACCGGGTAATCCGTAATGAAGGTTGGCTGGATATAGTTCCCCTCGCACTTCTCACCAAATATCTCGTCGATGAGCTTCCCTTTTCCCATCGTTTTGTCGTGCGGAACATTCAGCTTATCACACACCTCACGAATTTCATTTTCACCCATTGGAGTTAAATCAAAACCCGTGTGTTCCTTGATGCTATCAAGCATTGAAATTCGCTTGAATGGCGCTTTGAAATTCACAACATTATCGCCCGTTTTCACTTCAGTTGTGCCCAACACCTCCGTGCAGATGTGTTCGAGCATTTGCTCGGTAAACTCCATCATCCATTTGTAGTCCTTGTAGGCCACATACATCTCCATTTGGGTGAATTCCGGATTGTGGGTCTTATCCATTCCCTCGTTTCTGAAATCCTTTGCGAATTCAAAAACACCTTCAAATCCACCGACAATCAATCTCTTGAGATATAGTTCGTTGGCAATTCTCAAATAAAGAGGAATATCTAGCGCATTGTGATGCGTAATAAACGGTCGTGCTGCCGCGCCGCCTGGGATAGACTGAAGAATCGGCGTTTCCACCTCCATGTAGCCTTTCTGGACAAGGAAATTACGCATCGAAGCAATGATCGCTGAGCGCTTCGCGAAAGTCTCGCGAACGTCATCATTGACAATCAAGTCTACGTAACGCATTCTGTAGCGTTGCTCAGGATCAGAGAACGCGTCGTGCATTTGACCGTCGGCATCCGTCTTGACTACTGGTAGCGGCTTGATCGACTTGCTGAGCACAGTGAGCTCGTTAACGCGAATCGACTGTTCACCTACTTTGGTGATGAAAGTTTCTCCTTTGACACCGATAAAATCACCGAAATCAAGCAACTTCTTGAAAACGATATTGTACATAGTTTTGTCCTCACCTGGGCACAATTCGTCCCGATTGAGATACATCTGCATTCTGCCCGTCGCATCTTTCAGCTCCAAGAAGGATGCATTTCCCATTATGCGGCGGGACATAATACGTCCAGCCATGACCACCTGTTTACCTTCTTGAAAATCTTCCAAAAGGTCATTTACGTAGGTGTCGGCCTCATACATAGCCGCTGGAAAGGGTTCGATACCTAAATCTCTTAGAGCCGTCAAAGACTCTCTTCTGATCAATTCCTGCTCGGAAAGTTGTGTGCTCATTAGGGCTGCATTAACTGATTTTACTAGCTATTCAGAAAGTTCGGCAAAGATAGAAATTCACATTCCTATGACAGCTTCTATCACCGATGTTGTGACCTTTGCGCTATCGAGGGAGATAAAGTGTATCTTAGATATAACGTGAAGACCGCGTAAGAGTAGCTGTCTCCCCGATACTTAAAACAATAACTAACGTTTACATCTTGCGATACCTTCTGGTAGCTCTTATTTCGCTTACACGGCTTTTTGTGTGGTCTCAAGTCGACTTTTCGACCGTGAACATAGAGGGCTGTGCTCCATTGGGGGTCACAATAAACGTGACTAATCCTCCAGCTACCGATATCACTAGTTACTTATGGGAAATCACTGATCCGCTTGGCAATGTCAGCAATTCGGCTAGTCCATTTTATGTCGCTATATTTTCAGAACCAGGTGGTTACGACGTTAGTTTGACTATTGAAGGTGTCAATGGGATTGAGAACGTAGTGGTCGACGATTATCTCACTGTGCATGCTAATCCAGTGGCCAATTTCAGTGCTAACGATACTGAAGGATGCTTCCCGTTTTGTGTTGACTTTACCGATGTAACCGTGTCTGGTGGTGGCGAAATTGTCGAATGGTCATGGGATTTTGGAAACGGAGTAACTACAAACGAACAAAACCCAAGCTATTGCTACCCGGAAGTGGGAATCTACACTCCAGTCTTTTCGGTCGAAGATGAATTTGGTTGCTACAACGATTACTCAGCTTCAGGCTTGATTTGGGTGGCGGATCAATTTCCAAACGTCCAAGCAACATCTGGATATCAGTTGAATTGTAACCCCCCTGCAGATTTCATCTTCTCAAATACGTCCAGCGGCGCTTCTGCCCTAACTTACGAATGGGATTTTGGCGATGACAGCGCGATTCAAACAGTAAATGACGAATCTGATCTCAACTACTCATACAATGCCGTAGGCCTATATGACGCATGTGTCACAGCTATCGATGATATTGGTTGTGAAAGTGAATTGTGCATCCCAATCGAAGTTTTTGATCAAGCAGCAGCTAGTTTTTCTATATCCGAAGCTCTTATCTGTCAAGGAGAGCAGATCGATTTTGCCGATACGACAAGCCCAACGCCTTCGGGCTGGTCATGGGATTTTGATGGCGATGGCGTCGAGGACTCAAACGAACAGAATCCTGTATACATTTATCCTGAAGAAGGGAATTTCTCGCCAGAATTGACTGTGACGTATACGGGTAATTGTATGGATACTGCGGACAATCTGCTCGTTGTAGACGTACAAGCACCGCTGAATATCGCATTTGCCCCAGACACTGCTCTATCCTGTCAAACGCCATTTACTGTCAACTTTGACAACCAAACAACTGGTCCGGGCGTTCTAACCTACACATGGGAAATTGATGGTGTATTTATTTCGAATGCCGAAGACCTCAATTACAACTTCACCGCTTTTGATCTTTATGACGTTGAGTTAATCGTTTCTTCTGACGCAGGTTGTTCCTCTTCTCAGATGTACACCGATCTCATCCAGATTCAAGAGCCAGAAGTCAACTTCTCAAACCCTACAGTGATTTGCACGGAAGATCCCGTTACCATTTTCAACGTCACATCAAACAGCTTTGATCCTATCATTGATTGGAATTGGGATTTTGACGAGGACAACGTTATCGATTTTAACGGCCCAGATCCTGATTTTAGCTACGCAACACCTGGTGAATTCGATATTAATTTAGAAATCCTCACTGCAGCTGGATGTATGTCATCCTTCACAAGCAGCCAAACCATCACGGTCGAAACTCAAGTAGAAACAACATTTACGGTATCGGATACCATCACCTGTGCCGGTGAAGTGCTCGCGTTTTGTGTTCCCGAACAGCCAGGGGTTACATACGCATGGAATTATGGCGACTACATTGGATGGGACTATTACAACTCTTGGGAAACGTGCGCGATTCACGAGTATCAAGACACAGGATACTTCGATATTACATTGTCTGTGTTTAACGACGGTTGTAATCACATTGTCACTTACGAAGATTACGTATACGTCGGCGCACCAGTAGCCTTGTTCGATTTCACACAGGACTGTGATGATCTCTTCATGGTCGACTTTTTCGATACGTCTATTTTAGCTGACTCGCTCATTTGGGACTTTGGTGACGGATCTGATCCTCTTGAAAACGTATTAAATCCTGCCCATACTTTTCCTGGGCTAGGCAGCTATGAAGTTACTCTCACGGCTATAAATGCCGATGTTGGATGCGCTGATGTCGCTACGGCGACTGTGACCATCACAGAGCCTGACGCATCGATTAATTTTTCTACCATTTCCGGGTGTCCGCCTTTGACCGTGAACCTCACTAACAACGCTTCGAATGCATATTGGGAAGTGGATTATGGAAATGGGGACTACGTCGAGGTCTTGTGGAATGACATTACCAACCAGTGGGATGTGACATTCACAGAAGATGGCGTTCAAACCGAGAGTGTTTTCGGCGTAAACCAGAATTTTTGGCCCTCGGTTACATACGACGATCTGGGGGTATATGACGTCACCGTCATCACACAAGACGAGAATGGCTGCGGTTCGATGGCCATATACGACGACGCTATCGAAGTGAATTCTCTGGCCGATTTTGCCCATTTCGACATGACTGTTATCGAGAGTTGCGACTCGATAACTGTGGGCTTTGACCCAATTGCTACTAATCTCGACATGTGGGAATGGACGTTTAGTGATGGCACAGTAGTCACCGATCAAAACCCCGAACACACTTTCTTAGCCCCATATAACTATGAGCTCACAGCCACTTTTGCCGCTCTAGATACAGAAGGATGCACATCAGAGGTCACTGAGGTAATTGATCTTGTCCCGCCTGCAACACCAAGTTTTATGATTGTTTCCGACCCTTCGTGTCAAGGCGATCTGATCAATATAGCCAACGATTCGTGGGGAGATATCGCGTCATTCTCCTGGGATTTCGGCGACCCAGCAGCGGGAGCTGCTAACTACAGTGTAGACGAAAACCCTTCATTCAGCTACGAAAACAACGGTTCATTTGAAATCTGCCTCACAGTAGAAAACACCGCTGGATGCCAAACAAGCACTTGCCAGCCAAGTGTGGTAAACATTGTAAACCCGACTGCTGACTTTACGTACGACGTCAGCATCAATAATTGCCTCTTTGGAGTTCAATTTGAAAACGTCACAACTGGTAATGTCGATTGCTCAGATTGGTTCTTTGGCGACGATCAAATTGGAGCCGGAATATCGGTCTTCCACACCTACCCGATCGGAGTTTATGATCTCGAGCTTGTAGTTTGTAACGAGTTTGGATGTCTGGATACCTTGGTGTCGCCCGACATTTTCGACTACGCCAACGTCATCGGCCCGTTCTCCGCTTCGCTAGACACGGTGAGCTGTGCTCCTATGTCAATGGATCTGTCAGCATGGAACATTGTCGATAACACATTCGACTACTTCTGGGATTTTAACGACGGCTTTGGTGATCCAAATGGTGTAACCGAAACGTCGCATATCTACGAAACACCAGGAACGTATTGTCCTTCGCTGATTATGACCGACGGCAATGGTTGTCCTGTTTTAATCGAGTGCGAAACACCAATCGTTGTCGAGGAATTTGATTTCCAGATGAGTGCTCTGGAAGAAATTTGTATTGGAGAGAGCTTCACTCTCGATGTAGATGGAGCCACGACATATACATGGGAAGACGACACTTTTGTAGTCCAACTTGGCGAGACAACATTCGAGCTGAATCCTGATGTGACAACAGATTTTCTACTCACTGGATATTTTGCTGATTGTGTTTCAGAAAACACTATCTCGCTGACTGTAAACCAGTTACCCGTCGTTGATATTAACTTCATGGACGACATTTGCTTCAATGAGCCTATCCTCCCAATTACAGGAGGAGCCCCGATTGATTTGCCTGGAACATATTACTTAGATGGAATTGAGGCCACCGATTTTAACCCCTCCATGACGGCGGAAACTGCATACACGGTTGATTATGAATACACTGACGCCAATGGATGTGTAAACATGGCTTCACAAGATGTTTATATCAATGCGCTTCCCGATGTACTGCTTAGCGCTTTGGATCCATTCTGTGAGACTGACGCCCTTTATCCACTAGCAGAAGGAACTCCTATTGGAGGGCTGTACCAAATCGACGGAGAAGACATAATAAACTTTGATCCTTCATCAGGAAATGGAACTTACAACGTCGACTATTTCTATACCGATGACAACGGGTGTTCGGAATCAGATTCTCAAACAATTGAGGTAAATCCTGTGCCGCAACTTGAATTTGACCTCCTAGATCCTTGTGTGACCGACCAGCTGATTATTTCCAATGCTTCATCGATAGAGGAAGGAAACATTAATAGCGTTTCCTGGGATTTTGGGACACTCGGAACATCAACAGACTTTGACCCAGAGCCGATCAACATCAACGGCGCAGGGGTCTATGAAATTACGCTGGTCGCAACTTCTAACGAAGGCTGTATTAGCACATTGGTTCAAGCCATGGACGCTTACGACGTTCCTATTGCTGGCTTCACTTTCGAAAACGATTGTGTCGGCAGTGACTTTGAAATTGCCGACGCTTCGATTATCGAGACGGGTAATGTGACTTCTTGGGAGTGGGAGGTTGATGGAATTGGAGGTTTTGATGGTCAAAACTTCAACATGCAAATCGACAATTGGGGTAGTTACGACGTGCAGCTTCTCATCACGAGCAACAATGGATGTCAAGACTCTGTTTCGTACACCTTAGAAGTATATCCTGATCCTGTCGTGAACTTCACTGTAGATGAAGCATGTGAGATGAGTGAAGCTTTCTTCACAAATCAAACGAGCATCCCTTCGACTACAATCGTCAATTACAATTGGACATTTGGCGATGGTAACGGGTCCTTAGACGCCGATCCAATCAACATTTACGGAACCCAAGGCTCGTATGACGTTGTCCTAACCGCAACAACTGAGTTTGGCTGCATAGGCCAGGGATTTGAAACGATAAGCGTCTATCCTCTTCCGGTGGCTGACTTCACTTTAGAGGGTGCGGAATTCTGCGCTGGAGGCGAAATTTCTCTGGGCGATATGAGCTCTGTAATCGATCCTTCACAAATCGCACAATGGCAATGGTCACTAAATGGAGAGATGGTCGGAACAGGCCAAGAACTCATTCAGGGCGTAGACAATGCCGGATTGTACGACGTGACCCTTACCGTCATTACCAACCACGGGTGTGTTGCGGATACAACTATGGTTGGAGCTCTCAATGTGTGGCCATTTCCGGAAGCCGCCTTCAATGCAGAATTGTCAGAATTTGACCTGCTTAACACCACTATGGTCTTTGAGGATCAATCTTTAGGCGCGACAAATTGGAGCTATCACTTCGGTGATGGCACGTTTGATAATGAGCAGAATGTAGAACATCAATACCTCAACTACGGCGAGTACGAAGTGTGGTTGTATGTGAGTAATGAATTTGGCTGCAGTCATGAGGCAATGCAAACGATCGAGATCAACCCACAGATGTTGATCTACGTGCCAAATGCCTTCACTCCTGATGACAACGGCCGCAATGAAGTCTTCTTCCCAGAAATTACAGGCTTCGATATCGAACAGTATAATTTCCAGATTTGGAATCGTTGGGGTGAATTGATGTTTGAGACTGATGATCTCAGCGAACCTTGGGTAGGGGATGTGCAAGGCGGCACCCACATTGCCCCTATCGGCGTTTATGCTTGGAGAATCATCGTTCAAAACGCGTACACTTGGGAAACCGAAGAAATCAGCGGCACAGTAACGTTGATCCGATAGGTCCGACAAGCTCTCTATCGACTCCCTTTTTGCCCGCCTCTGCATCCTCACACTAATTTGAAAAAGGCCCTTACCTTTGCACCCCAAATTTCCAATACATGATGCAACAATTGGTCACAGCATTTCCGCAGCAAATTCTCAGTGCTGTTGAGATTTCGAAGAATAGCACCTTGTCCTTCAAAGAGGGCATTCAAAATATTGTGATCTCAGGTCTTGGCGGATCTGGAATCGGAGGCAAGCTCATTTCAGCTATAGTTGCTGACACATGCCCTTTGCCGATCGTTTGCAACAACGATTACCACCTTCCAACATTCGCCAACCATAACTCCCTTGTTGTAATCTGCAGCTACTCAGGCAACACAGAAGAAACCGTGGCTGTAATGGAAGCTGCTCTTGAAAAAGAATGTCAGATCATCTGCATTACCAGTGGTGGGCGCGTGCTTGAATTGGCTCAAGAACACAATCTTCAACACATCATCATTCCAGGCGGAAACCCTCCGCGATCCATGCTGGCTTACTCTCTAATTCAGCTCATACACGTCATGGGGGCTCTTGGTTTTGCTCCTGAGGGCGCGATGGATCAGGTGGAAGACTCAGCGGTTTATTTGGCTGAGAATCAAGAAGAAATATTCAACGCTGCTGAATCAATTGGGCCGCATTTAGCTGGGAAATTTCCGATTCTGTATTCTTCAACTCTCCTAGAGCCGGTAATCGTTAGATGGCGCCAGCAGCTGAATGAAAATTCTAAGATGCTTTGTTCCCATCACGTAATTCCAGAAATGAACCATAATGAGCTTGTCGGCTGGGAACGGGGTTCAGAAGAAGTGGTTGTGATCATGTTGCGATCGGAATTGGATTTCACGCGCACCGCAGCTCGAATGGACATCTGCGAAAAGATTTTCAATGATAAATCAGAGGTCATTATCATCAACGGAATCGGTAAATCTTTGATCGAACAGTTCTTCCAGCTCATACACCTCGGTGACTGGATCTCACTAGTGCTTGCAGAAGCCCACGAGGTGGACGCAATGACGATTGACAACATTAACCTTCTTAAAGACAAACTGGCCAACCTCTGATGCGAGAAATAGACTTTCAGGATCTAGGATCGATGGACTATAAGGCTGCCTGGGATTATCAGGAGAAGCTTTTTAATGCTGTCATTCAGACGAAAGTGGACAACCGCAAGCTTGAAAAGAATGATACTCCTCAAAACCACCTTTTGTTTGTGGAGCATCCACATGTTTACACGCTCGGTAAAAGTGGAGAAGAAGACAATCTACTAGCGACACCGGAGTCGTTATTAGAACAACAAGCAACGTTCTATAAAATCAACCGAGGAGGTGACATCACATATCACGGGCCAGGTCAGATCGTGGGATATCCCATCTTTGATTTAGATCAATTCTTCACCGACATCCACAAGTACCTCCGGTATTTAGAGGAAGCAATAATCCTGACCTTAGGTGAGTACGGAATTAAAGGAGATCGATATGACGGCTATACAGGTGTCTGGCTGGACCCCGCCGATCCAATAAGAGCGCGAAAGATTGCGGCTTTGGGGGTTAAGTGTAGCCGTTGGGTAACCATGCACGGATTTGCATTCAACGTCAACACCAACTTGCTGTATTTTAACAACATAGTCCCTTGCGGGATTGACGACAAGCAGGTCACTTCGATGCAAAAAGAGCTTGGAAGAGAGGTTGACATCGAGGAGGTAAAAGGTAAACTCTTGACGAATCTCGCCAACCTCTTTGATTTCGAATTAAAAGGACACTAAGAGAAAGAAAAGCACCAAGTTTCTTTTCTATTTTCAAAATATTAGAAGGTCCAAAAAACGGTGGAAAATGAGGCCGTTAAAATCAAAGTTTAAATACGAATCGCATTTTAATGCCGCTTATGTCCTTTCGCCCTAGAATTGAACAAATGAAGCTTTCCTCTTCTTGTGACGACCGTTTTTCTTGACGCAGATATTCTCATAGTTTCTCTTTCCAAAAGAATCGCCCAATTCAGCAGCTGCAGACCATTGTTGGCATGCTTGATCTTTCTCGTGCACCGCGTAATAAGCCTCTCCTAGATAAAAGTGCACTTCTGCGGTTAGCTCGTCACTGTCTGGTACAATCCGAGTAAGAATGGCAACAGCTTCCTCTGCATTTGCATCTTCGAGAGCCAAAATTGCTAAGTTCAGATCAATTCGTATAAACCCCGGCTTGAGACGTCGGCAGATTTGAAATTCTCCTTTAGCCTCTTTCAATTTGCCCAATTCAGAATAGTTGGCTCCTAACAAGTAATGCGCTTCCAGCATTTCGTCATCGATCATAAGTGCATCATCGAGATGAGCAATACTCCTCTTATTCTCAAACATCATGTAATTAGCTTCTCCGAGATAATAATGCGCTTTGGCATCGTCTGGAAAAACTTTAAGATGCTGGTACAGGTCTTTTTCAGCAGCTTCGAATAAACCCATAGAAATCCGGCAAATTCCTCGATTCAGATTCAAATCAAGATCGGTACACCCTCTTCGTTCTGCGAAATCGTAATCAGCAAGCGCCGAACCGAAGTTTCGCATCTTTTGAAAGCAGTCGCCTCTTAATTTGTAGAAATTCCCTTGTTTACCAAGAGATAAGGCTTCATCCAAATAATCAACAGCATCGGGGAATTCCTCAGCTTCGTAGGCCGATTTCGCTAAGCCATACAATTCGCTAGCAGACTGAGAAAACCCAGTAATAGTCGCGAGTGTGATTGTGAGTACAAGGGTAATTTGCTTCATAGGGATTCAGATAACCTTCTGTGCTACGAGAATGAGAGGCCAGAGTTTCCATCTCCACACGAATCCTTTACTTTAATTTGTAAGATAATTCTGCCTTTTGAAGACCTTCATTAAAATATTCACTGGAATCACCCTGTTCATTGGGGTTTTATGCTTGATTCTGGCCGCGAGCGGAAATTCTCATGTCATATCTGGGATGACCAAAACTTACTTCAAGGGAATGATAAAGCCAGATATTGACGACCACATCGATCATTATCTGAGAGAAGTAAAGGCAGCCGATTTCCCGCAGCCTTGGACAAAATTGAACTCGCTAAAAGCCTTGACTAAAGATCAAGATGAATTTTGCCAAAGCCTCGGAACCGTAGCCTATCTCGTGGCCGTAGACGGCGAGATTGTATGCGAACAGTATTGGGAAGGATACGACTCGTCATCCATAAGCAATTCGTTTTCGATGGGTAAAACTTTTGCGGCAACCTGCATAGGGCATGCGATTGACAATGGTCTCATCAACGATATCGACGACCCTGTGACCAAATACTTAAGTGGGATGTCGACGGGGCTCAATGCTCAACTCACGATTCGGCATTTACTTCAGATGAGCTCTGGAATAAATTTTGGAGAGCATTATACCAATCCATTCGGGTATCAGGCAAAAGCTTATTACGGCAGTGATCTTGAGTCCGCCACTCGAAAGTTCGTTGTAACTGGAACGCCCGGCGAAACATGGAAATACGAGGGAGGAAACACGGTGTACCTTTCTCTAATTCTAAGGGAAATCTCAGGCCTGACCCTGAGCGAATACTTCTCAAAATATTTCTGGTCTCAATTAGGAACGGAAAATCCAGCATGGTGGAACATCGACCGACCAGGTGGATTGGAGAAATCCTTTTCAGCCTTTTACGCTACAGCTCCCGATTACGCTCGCTTCGGGCAGCTTTTTCTTGATTCAGGAGAATGGCGCGGTAAGCAGCTCATTTCCAAGCAGTTTATGTCAGAAAGCACCTCTCCCGTGATGATCCCAGACATAGCGGGTGAGCCCGTGTGGCAATACGGTTACCACTGGTGGCTGGGCAATTGGGATGGGCACGATTTTTACTCCGCTCGAGGCATGGAAGGACAGTATATTGCCTGTATCCCACACTTGAACATGGTCATGGTTCGATTAGGCCATAAGCGCATTCCGGAATATGTAAACCACGCATCACTCGACCTCTACCAATTTTTAGACATCGCAAAATCAGTATCAGAATGAAGGAAGATATCCAACCACCAAAAGTGGAAGATGTCGCTGTTGCGATTGTAAAAGAGCCAAACGATGATGGTGAGCTGGGGTGGATGGTTTATTTCGTAAACATGCGGGATCACCAAATTGATAGCGTTTTGGTGCGATCAAACGGCTACGGAAAAGATGGCGACGAAACGATCAAGACATCTGAATTACGCCACTTTTTGCAGGACGTTCCAGCAATGACCTGTGTCAAAGTCGAGACGATTGTCGAAGACGTATTTCACCTTTCAAACCAGTATTGGGTGAGCTTCTTTCTCGATGGAAAGATGTACGACAAAAAGTATGTCTTCGTGCCGGATGCGATCAGCGAAAAGAACTTGGTAAAAGTGCCAATCGTATTCAAAATGGGGGTGATGATTAAGTAATTAAGAGACAGGTCGAGTATAATACCTCAACTCCATTAAATTGACCCAAGCATTTTTCCCCTTTCCACGTTTATACTATTGGATGAGAGCTCCTTTGAGTTAATATTTGCCACATGCTTGATAACATTGAAATTGGGAACATTCTTTTCCTCGACATTGAAACTGTCCCACAGGAAAGAACCTTCGATGCCCTAGACGACGACACCCAAAATCTGTGGGAGGAGAAAACAAAATTCATCCGCAAGCGTGATGAAATCACTGTAGAAGAGAGCTACGGCCGTGCGGGAATTTTTGCCGAATTCGGAAAGGTCGTTTGCATCTCGGTTGGCTACATTCATCTCTCAGTCGCTGGCGGAAGGAAATACCGCACAACTTCCTTTTTCAGTCACGATGAGAAGGTGCTTCTTCAGGAATTTATTGATTTGCTCAACTCTCATTTCGATGGACAAGAACACCTGCTTTGTGCGCACAATGGAAAGGAATTTGATTTCCCATACCTCGCCCGCAGGATTCTCATCAACGGTCTCAAGATCCCGGCTGCTCTCGACATCGCGGGCAAAAAACCATGGGAAGTTCGTCACCTCGACACCATGGAGCTATGGAAATTCGGCGACTATAAACACTACACGTCTATCAAGTTGCTGACCAAGATTTTCGGCATCCCGACACCCAAGGACGATATCGACGGCAGTCAGGTAATGGGGGTTTATTACGATGAAAATGACTTGGAGCGCATCGAGGAATATTGTCGAAAAGATGTGCTAGCCGTTTGTCAACTCATGATGCGTTTCCGCGGAGAACGACTTATTGAGGAGGATGAAATTGTTGCTGTTTAAGGGCGAGGGCGTTCTCCTTCCCTGATTTACTGTGAGTTAACTTGTTTTTGAGCCCAATTTATTCCCCTCGTGTAACTTTCTCAAGCCCCTCCCCGTCACACTTTAACACAACAAGAAATAAACACATGATTATGAATCGGATATACACTTTACTTGTCGCAACCGCAGTCTTTTCTGCCCCAGTAATGGCTCAAGAAGAACAAAAATCAGATACTACAAAAATCAAGCTCGGCACTCTTAGTGTCCTTCTTGTAGAAGAGGAAGACAGCTCGACAGTCTCCACAATCGATATTGACTCAAGTACAAAAGAAGAATTGACCCATTGGGGGGGTGTCGATGTTGGAGTCAATATGCTTCGCTCACCTGACGGAACTCTTGACTTGGGGGAAGGCAACGAATGGCTCGATCAAAATTACGCCCGTTCAATGAGCTGGAACTTCAATCTCATCGAAAAGAAAATCAGAATCGTCGGAGACTACGCTGGGATCATCACAGGTGTTGGACTTTCTTACAACAGCTTCAGCCTAGCGGATTCTGTTAATGTCGAAAATAGGTTCAGCATCTTCGAATTCGACGACGATGGTATGCTCATCAATGAAACTCGAATCGACTCAACAAATGGCGTGTTTAACTCCAATATCGAGTACACAAAAAACAAGCTTCGAACTAGCTCTTTGAGAATCCCGATGCTATTAGAGTTCAACACGAACAATAACAATGAACGCAGTTTTCATGTAGCAGCCGGCGTGATTGGCGGGTGGCAGTTTAGCACCATAGTCAAGCAGAAATACGAAGTAGAAGGCCATTCACACAAGAACCGCAAGAAAGGCGACTACAACGTCAGTGACTTCTCCTTAGATGCCCACCTAAGGGTTGGTTATCGCGACTTTACGCTCTGGGCAAACATGGGGCTAACACCATTCTTCCAAGATGGGAAAGGGCCAGAAGTCTATCCAATGTCAATCGGACTGTCGCTTGTGCCCTGGTAATTCAATAATGCTATCTCCCCTTATGTTAAGCACGCGGAAAGGGGATGTTGACAAACCATTCAATGTGCTCTGGTAAATTACAGCTTAACAGTTGTTTTTAGTGAAGCAGCCTCTCGATAATCGAGAGGCTGTTTTGCTATTAAGTTATTCGTTAAAAAAGAAGCCCTCTCCGGAGTGACGAAAGAGAGTTTTGGATCATCCGGCCCATTTCTTTTTCCAAAGTAAAACAAGGAGCCAGTTAGCCCCCACCCTTCCTTAGAATCTTCAAAATGTCTCAGCAATGAATTGCAGGGATACAAAGCCCTTTCGACCGTATAATCAT
>Ga0206679_10000865_pt1 | contig 25453 bp, 24 predicted proteins | sample M110012015metaG_FD_155464 | JGI IMG/M metagenome (GOLD analysis project Ga0206679, IMG submission 155464) | Ammonia-oxidizing marine archaeal communities from Monterey Bay, California, United States - M1 100m 12015 | ecosystem: Environmental > Aquatic > Marine > Intertidal zone | place: USA... | reverse complement strand
TACAATAAGCATTCAGAAGCAGAAGATGATTTCATGAAAGAAGATGCAGTAGGCGTAATGGCAGTAGACAACCTACCTTGTGAATTACCCAAAGATGCATCTGTTGATTTTGGACAGATGTTCATTGACCATGTACTAGAACCTTTAACTGGAAATGATCCTGAGCAAATAATTTGGAGGGCTTCTGAAACAAAAGATGGACAGCTAACTCCTCATTTTGCTTACTTAGAGAATTACGTAGCAGGTCTTTAAATATTTTTTAAATCTGCAATTGTTTTTGTAGGGTTTTCTGATTTAAATACGAAACTACCCGCCACCAATACATCTGCACCGCACTCTATTAAATTAGCCGCATTTTCAGAAGTAACGCCACCATCTATTTCAATTTTTGTATCTACATTGGCTTTAGTGATGAGCTCTTTTAATTTAGAAACCTTTCTGTAAGTTCCTTCAATGAATTTTTGACCTCCAAATCCTGGATTAACAGACATTATACAGACCAAATCTATCTCTTCTATTACTGGCATGATCAACTCCACGTTAGTATGCGGATTTAAAGCAACACCTGCTTTCATACCTTCATCTTTTATGGCTTGCAAGGTCCTGTGTAAATGAGTAGATGCCTCATAATGAACTGTTAAAATATTAGCCCCTGCCTCCTTAAACTGTGTGATGTACCTTTCAGGTTTTTCTATCATCAAATGAACATCTAATGGCTTCAAAGTATGCTTATTGATCGCTTTAATAACAGGAATTCCAAAGGATATATTGGGAACAAAAACACCATCCATTACATCGAGATGGTACCAATCTGCTTCACTATTGTTGAGCATTTCACATTCTTTCTGAAGGTTGGCAAAATCTGATGCCAATAATGAGGGTGCTATTAAATGTGCCATTTGTAATTTTTGTACAAAGAAAAAAAAAGTCTCGCAAAACGAGACTTAATTTTAATGAATGTTATTAACCAAGATAGGCTTTTAGCATTTTACTTCGAGAAGTGTGTTTTAATCTTCTAATGGATTTCTCCTTGATCTGACGCACTCTTTCTCTAGTAAGATCAAACCTTTCACCAATTTCTTCCAGTGTCATTGGATGACTACCACTTAAACCAAAATAAAGTCTGATTACATCAGCTTCTCTAAGTGTTAATGTAGATAGCGATCTTTCAATTTCTTTTCTTAATGATTCGTTCATCAGCTCCCTATCAGGCTTTGGAGATGAGTCTGAAGTAAGTACTTCATACATGTTACTACTATCTTCAGTATCTTTTAAAGGAGCATCCATAGATAAATGTCTGCTACTATTTTGTAATGACTGTTTTACTTCAGCTAAAGTAATATCTAATGATTCGGCAATTTCATCTGGAGTTGGAGGTCTACCATATCTCTGTTCTAGATCAGAAAAAGCACGATTAATCTTATTAATAGAACCAATCTTATTTAAAGGTAAACGTACAATTCTTGATTGTTCAGCCAAAGCTTGTAATATACTTTGACGAATCCACCATACAGCATATGAAATAAATTTAAATCCTCTGGTTTCATCAAATCTTTGAGCTGCCTTTATTAATCCTAAATTACCCTCATTGATCAAATCTGGTAAAGTTAAACCCTGGTTCTGATACTGTTTAGAAACAGAAACAACAAAACGAAGATTGGCTTTAACCATACGTTCTAACGCATCCTGGTCTCCTTCTTTGATTCTTTTTGCCAATTCAACTTCCTCCTCAGCAGTAATTAGGTCTACACGACCTATTTCCTGTAAGTATTTATCCAACGAAGCTGTTTCCCGATTCGTTACCTGTTTTGTTATTTTTAATTGTCTCATTGTTTTAATATGGGGCTAGATAGCTTAAATCATAACGAATTACCTTTAAATAGGTTTCATTAATACTATATTATATTAATAATTTAAAAAATATAGTTTCAAGAAATTCATAAAAAAAGCCACTTTTCAGTGGCTTTTATATTTTAATTATAAGTAATTAATTACTTTTCTTCAGTCTCAGGCTGAGGTTTTCTTTCTGGTCTTGGCAATAAAGCTTTTCTAGAAATTTTCAGTTTTCCATTTTTAGGATCTTTACCAATCACCTTTACATCAAAAGTATCTCCTTGTTTAAGGTGATCTTCCACTTTTTCTACCCTTTCATGAGCAATTTCAGAAATATGTAATAAAGCATCTGTACCAGGTAAAATTTCAAGGAAAGCACCAAAAGCAACAATATTCTTCACTTTACCAGAGTAGGTCTCTCCAACTTCAGCAGTCGGTGGATATGCAATTAAGTCTATTCTTCTCATTGCCTCTACCATGCCCTCTTTATCTTCAGCAAAAACTTCTACGTTAGCCATACCATCTACTGCATCACCAATACCAATTGTTGTATTTGTTTCTGCCTGAATAGCTTGAATAGTTTCACCACCTTTTCCAATAATTCCACCTATGCAATCTTCAGGAACAGAAATATTTTCAATTCTTGGAACATGCGATTTATAATCTTCTCTAGGCTCTGCCATGGTTTTCATCATTTCACCTAAAATATGAAGTCTCCCATCTTTAGCCTGATTCAATGCTTCTTCTAGCATCTTATAATCTAATCCATCGATCTTAATATCCATCTGGCAAGCAGTAATTCCTTTTTCAGTTCCTGTTACCTTAAAGTCCATATCACCTAAATGATCTTCATCACCTAATATATCAGAAAGAACAGCATATTTACCAGCATTATCTGAGATTAATCCCATAGCGATACCAGACACAGGTCTTTTCATTTTAATTCCACCATCCATTAATGCAAGAGTACCTGCACAAACAGTTGCCATTGATGAAGAACCATTAGATTCTAGTATCTCAGATACTAACCTAATAGTATATGGATTTTCAGGTTTGCCAGGAATCATTGGCTTTAATGCTCGAAGCGCTAAATTTCCGTGACCTACCTCTCTCCTACTTACATTGAATTTCATTCTTGCTTCTCCAGTAGAAAAAGGAGGGAAATTATAATGTAATAAAAAATCTAAATCATCTATTTCAATTGCTCCATCCTTACGTTGAACATCTAAAGTACTACCTAATGTTAATGTCGTTAAAGACTGAGTTTCTCCTCTTGTAAAGAGTGCAGAACCATGAACAAATCCAGGTAAATAACCTGCTTCTGAAGATATTGGTCTTATTTCTGTAGTCTTACGACCATCTAATCTAATCTTTTCATCTAGTACCACTCTTCTTACAGCTTCTTTTTGTGCCGCTTTAAAATAAGTCCCTACTAAAAAACCTAATTCTTCAGTTTCTTCTTCTGTAAGAGATGCTTTAAATTCTTCTTTTACTGCTCCAAATAGCTCTGCTCTTTTGTGCTTATCAGCAAGACCTTGCTTTGCAATATCATAACATTTTTGATAAGCAAATTCATGTACTCTTGTTCTAAAGGCATCATCATGTACTTCATGAGAATATTCTCTCTTAGGGTTTGATTTTTCAACTTTACCAGCAATATCTAATTGCATCTGACACTGTACTTTAATTACAGCATGTGCTTGCTTAATAGCATCTAACATTTCTGCTTCAGACACCTCATCCATCTCACCTTCAACCATCACTATACTCTCTAAAGTACCAGCGATCATCATATCCATATCCACTCCTTTTAATTCTTCAAAAGTTGGATTTACAATAAACTGCCCTTCTTTTCTAGCAATTCTTACTTCTGAAACTGGTCCATTGAAAGGAATGTCAGAAACAGCTAAAGCTGCTGATGCAGCTAAACAAGCTAAAGCATCCGGCATGTTTTCTTTATCGGATGACATTAATTGGATCATTACCTGAGTTTCCGCATGGTAATCATCTGGAAAAAGTGGTCTAAGTGCTCTATCCACTAATCTCATTGTTAAAATCTCTTCATCTGAAGGTCTAGCTTCTCTTTTTAAGAATCCTCCAGGAAATTTACCAGTAGAGGCAAATTTTTCTCTGTAATCAACTGTTAGTGGCATAAAATCCACTCCATCTCTTACATCTACATTAGCGACAGCTGTTGCTAAAAGCATCGTGTCACCCATTCTTACTACAACAGACCCATCTGCCTGTTTTGCTAACTTACCTGTCTCAATGGAGATCTCTTTTCCATTGCCTAAGTTAATTGTTTGATTTATTATATTCATCTTATTATTTATTTCTTATTATTTTCAGTTTATACAAAAAAAGGACTATTACGCTTACGCAATAGTCCCCTCCAGTACGTTAATTTTTCATTTATCTTCTGATCTTGAGCTTCTTGATAATAGCTCTATATCTTTCTATATCTTTTGCCTTTAAGTAATCTAATTGATTCCTTCTTTTACCTACTAAAAGAACCAACGCTCTTTGCGTATTATAATCTTTCTTATTAGCTTTTAGGTGGTTAGTTAAATGCGATATTCTATGAGTGAATAATGCGATTTGACCTTCTGCAGTGCCGGTATCGGACTCCCCCTTACCGTGCTTTTTAAAAATTTCTTGTTTTTTCTTCGAATCTAAATACATGTCCAACACTATTTAAGTTATTGTTATGCGAATTGCGGTGCAAATATAGAATATTTTATCAATTCATCATCATCTCCTATTTAAAACCATAAAAAAAGCCTGCCGAAGCAGGCTATAATAATTTAGAAAAAACTTTCTAGAAATGGAACATTAATGTAATGGCTCCACCATTATTTCCAGTATCTATTCCAAATCCTGAGCTTCCACCAGTTCTTGATTCACTAGTAACCACTTCTGTTCCATCCCAATATTCACTAGTTGAAGTACCTTCTCCTGTAGATGAAAATCCTAGTCCCCAAGTATATTCAGCTCCAATAGAAATCTTTGGCATAATGAAATATTCCACACCAATCATAGCTCCTAAGGAAATTCCAAATGTACTACCTGAATTTGTCCCTGTCATTCTCATTCCTGGATTATCAGCATCGCATGCTAGCTCATAAGCATATGAAGAAGATGAACCTCCCATAGCAATATTAATTCCACCACCATAAACGCCTACTAATCTACCATTACCTTTTCTCATTTCATATCCACCTCCTAATACAATAGCATTAGAGCTCATGGTCATATCATCCTGAATATAATCTCCCATACCACTCGTATCTGACAATGTAGAAGAAGTTGCAGACCCCATTCCTATTCTTACTGATGCTCTGTAAGCAGTATTGGCATCTTTAAAGTACTTTCCAGAAATAGCAAAATCGCCATTGGCCCATGCAGCACCCATAGAATTATTGGTATTACCATTGAACATATTACCAGCATAATTTAAAAGTGGAGAAGCGTCAAAACCAAGTGCCCAATCACCTGCAGCAGGCAGAATAGCGGCTCCGTCTTTTCCTGTTATAACTTCATCATCTTGAGCAAAAGACAAAGAACCAAATCCAAGTGCAATTGCTAATAAAAAAACTTTTGTTTTCATAACTTTTATTTTTAAAATTTAATCAAATTAAGTTTTTATAGCACTTCTTTAGATAACAATACTCTTTCTTTTTTAACGACCAAATGTTAATTATATGGGTTAAATCATGTTATTTAAGCTTTAAAATTTCCAACCTATTCTTATCACTCCAACACCAGAAACACCTAAAGCTTTATGCTGATTTTCAGGAATAGAAGTTGTTACATCTGCTGATGTTGTAGAGCTAGCATCCATTACCCTAAATTCACCTCTTGCGTTTTTAGTAGATAAATATTGTATTCCTAATTCTGTTCCAATATATAAGCCCTCAACTATTGTAACATCAAACCCTGAAAAAAAACCAACACCTATCTGTGTAACAGGTGTTTTTGAAGAATAATTCAAATCACTTACAAATAAAATAGAGTCTGTCCTTGAACCATATTCCTCATTTTTACCCCATCCTGTAATTAACTCAAATCCTAAGTATGGTGTAATTCTATCGTTTTTAAATAAATATTCATAACCAAGTGTGATTTGATAGCTCTGATCTATAGATTCAACAGAGCCAACTCCATTTCCATTTTGTTCCAATATTTCATGTTTATCACTATTATATTGAAATGTTAAATTAGACCTTAGCACATGAGCATCTGAAAAAACAATTCTAGCTTTTAAATTAGGTTCAAAAACGCCTGTACTTAATCTTGGATAAAACTGACTTTCAAGTAAAAAATCTGGTGACTGATCTTTATCTTCTACCATCTCATCTTGAGCAGATACACATTGAAATATCATTAAAAAAATAAGTGAGTGTAATAATTTTATAGATTTCATGTCTTTGTTTAATTAGATTATGTTAAATAACTGATTTTTAGTATATTATGTTTTATTTTTAAGCATAGGGACAAAACTAAATGCACCTAAAGTTTCTTCAGAAAATTCATCCTCATCTAAACGAACTACTAGCTTCATTTGTTGTGTTTCTCCCTCACCAACTGGAATCACTAGCCTCCCATTGATCTTTAGCTGTAGCTTTAGAGGTTCAGGAATATAAGGAGCACCACAAGTAACCAATATACCATCATAAGGGGCAAAAACTTCTCTTCCAATAAATCCATCTCCATAAAAACACTTAGGATTATACCCCATTTTTTTAAGGAAATGATTAGACACTTCAAATAATTCCTGCTGCCTTTCTACTGAAAAAACTTTAGCTCCTAATTCACATAAAACCGCTGCCTGATAACCTGAACCTGTTCCTATCTCTAATATTTTTGATCTTTTTTTAACTTGGAGTAATGAGGTTTGAAATGCAACCGTATATGGCTGACTGATGGTTTGACCAGCCCCTATAGGAAAAGCAATGTCATCATATGCATATTTTTGCTGAAACTCTTTGTCAAAAAACAAATGTCTAGGCACCTTACCTATTGCATTCAAAACATTTTCATCCTTGATCCCCTTTTCAATCAATACCTTGACCAATTGAGATCTTAATCCTTTATGTACATTATCATCATTCACAAATACAAAAAAAATAAGTATTTAGCTAGAAAAGGCACTAATTCATAATAATATGCTAACAATAAATGTTTATAAATGTATTAACACCCATATAAGATATTTAAATCTAATGCTAATTTTGCATGCAGATAAAAAACAAAAATGATCAAAACAGGAGTATTAGGAGCAGGTCACCTAGGTAAAATTCATCTAGACATACTACAATCATCCGAATTTACTGAGCTTACAGGTTTTTTCGACAACAACTCAAGTGTAAGGGATGAAGTTGCTTCATCAAAAGGAATTCATGCTTTTAACAGCATGGAAGAATTAATAGAACAGTCAGACATCATTGACATTGTAACTCCCACCCCTTCTCATTTCGTTTGCGCTAAAGCTGCATTACAATCTTCGAAACATGTTTTTATTGAAAAACCTGTTACACAAACAGTAGAAGAGTCTAAAAAACTGATTAAGCTAGCAGAAGAATCTGGGACAAAAATCCAAGTAGGTCATGTGGAAAGATTTAATCCTGCTTTTCAAAAAGCCAATCAATTCATAAAAGATCCTATGTTTATAGAAACTCATAGATTGGCACAATTTAACCCAAGAGGGACAGATGTTTCAGTTGTGCTTGACTTAATGATCCATGATATAGATATTATTTTAAGTATAGTTAATAGCCATGTGAAAAATGTAAGTGCCAGTGGGGTCTCTATTTTAAGTGACCTCCCTGATATAGCCAATGCAAGAATAGAATTTAATAATGGATGTGTAGCCAACCTTACCGCTAGCAGATTCTCTATGAAAAACATGAGAAAATCCAGGTTCTTTCAAAAAGACGCCTATATATCTGTAGATTTTTTAAAGAAAAAATACGAAGTGATCCAGATGGAAGACACTGATCAACCCGATCCATTTGCACCTGTAATCGACCTAGGCGAAAAAGGAAAAAAACAAATTAATATCATAACTGAAAACACTACAGAACACAACGCCATAGAAGAAGAGCTTAACTCTTTCATTAATTCAATTCGAAATAATTCTGAACCCATTGTTGACCTTTATGCTGCACAACAAGCCCTCCAACTTGCAGTTGATATTTCCAAGAAAATCTCAACTATACAAACCTAATTAACAACATCTAAAGAAGATCGATCAAAAATTTCTTAAAACCCATTGCAATAATAATCCTAATTTTGCGTTCAATTTTTTAAACAGTAGATGCGGAAATTTTACTTAATATTCACTTTACTTACTTTAATTTACAGCAGCTGTAAAGTTATTGATCAGCCAGAAGCCATCCCCTCTTTTATCAGCATCAATAATATTAATCTGCAGATTAACAATAGTCAGGAAGGAACATCAAGTCACGCAATTATAGATGCTTGGGTTTATGTGGATGGGAATTTGGAAGGCGTTTATGAATTACCTGCAGAAAAAATCCCTCTTCATTATCAAGGAGATCATGAAGTAAAAATATATGCAGGCATTAAAAAAAACGGAATAGCTGCTGACAGAAAAAAATATGACTTTTACACTCCTTACACTCTTCAATTAAATCTCATCCCTGACAGTATTATCCCATTAGAACCAATAGTTGAATATGAAAATGATATTTATGTATGGATAGAAGACTTTGAAGATCCTCAACCACGTTTTGACAACACCAGCATAAGCGACACAAACATCTACATTATAAATTCACCAACATCTGAACTTTTTGAAGGTAGCTGTGGAGCCATTAGCTTAACTTCCTCTAATTATTTCTGTGAAATCAGAACCGATGAGCTTGACTTCAATAATCTTCCAACCAACCTTAACATACCTGCCTATATGGAGTTGAATTACAAAAGTAATCATGAATTTGTTGTTGGGATTCTACATAAAGGCAATGGAATTCCTTCTTATATGAGTCAACCTCTCATCACCATTCTCCCAACAACTGATGAAAATGGTATTGACTTATGGAATAAAACCTATTTATACCTACCCGATGCAACTAATTTTTACTCTAGTGCTACAGATTTTGATATTTACATCTCTGTTTTAAACAACAACAGTATAGATGATATTGAAGTTAGATTAGATAATATAAAAGTCATTTTTAGAAACTAATGAAAAAAAGAAGGATCTTATCTTTAAAATATATGCTGATAGATATACTTTCAGCAATTATATCCTGGATCTGTTTTTTTTATTTCAGAAAATCATTTATAGAATCTTCTGAATTTACTATAGATCAAAATTTTTATTTAGGTCTTATCTTTGTCCCTATATTCTGGTTTATTTTCTACATCTCTGTTGGCTCCTATAAAAATGTCTATAAAAAACACAGGATCAAAGAGATCGGACAAACCATTTTAACTTCAATCATTGGTAATATATTTTTATTTTTCATCCTTATTTTAGATGATGAAATCAATAAATATCAAGATTATTATAGCTCTTTTGGCGCTATGCTTTTACTACATAGCATGATTACTCTAATACCAAGGTTCACATTAACTTCACTTACAGTAAAAAAAATTCATAGACGTGAAATAGGGTTTTCAACTTTAATAGTTGGAGGGAATGAAAAAGCGCTTAATATATATAACGAGCTAGAAAGCATAAAAAACTCTCCTGGTTATATCTTTAAAGGATTTGTGAGTACTAATGGAGTAGATAGATCACTTATGGATGCTCCTATAGATTATTACGGTAATTATAGCATACTCAAAGAAACTATCATTAAAGAAGAAATAGAAGAAGTAATTATCGCCATAGAGCCATCTGAACACGAAAACATAAACAGGATAATTAATGATCTTTACAATCTCCAAGTAAGAATCAAAGTTATTCCAGACATGTACAATATACTTACTGGATCAGTTAAAATGACGTCTATTTTTGGCGCACTTCTTATTGAAGTCAATCCTGAAATAATGCCCGCATGGCAAAAATCAACCAAGCGTGTTCTAGATATTATTTTTTCTACAATTGCTATCATTTTACTTTTACCCATTTACTTGTTTTTAACGATTACTGTAAAGTATTCATCTAAAGGACCTATTTTATTCAAACAAAAGAGAATAGGTAGACATAGAAAAGAATTTAATATTTACAAATTCAGGTCTATGATTAATAATGCAGAGAAAAACGGACCTCAATTATCGAGCTCAACAGATCCCAGGATCACTCCTATTGGGAAATTCATGCGTAAAACAAGATTAGATGAAATACCACAATTCATTAATGTCCTTAAAGGAGAAATGTCAATTGTTGGCCCAAGACCAGAAAGACAATTCTTCATAAACCAAATAATGGAAAAAGCGCCTCATTATAGGCATCTAGAAAAAGTAAAACCAGGTATCACAAGCTGGGGGCAAGTAAAATATGGCTATGCAGAAAATGTAGAAGAAATGATCTCAAGATTAAAATATGATGTCCTATATGTAGAAAACATGTCTCTTTCATTAGACTTTAAAATCATGTTTTACACAATAATCATTATCCTAAAAGGTAGTGGGAAATAATTCTAATTGAATTCAAATATTAACTTTACACCCAAAATCAACAACTCATGGAAAACATTACTGTTATAGGTGCTGGAACAATGGGCAATGGAATTGCACATGTATTTGCACAAAGCGGATTCAAAGTAACATTAGTAGATATATCTGACAAAGCTTTAGAAAAAGCAATTGCTACAATTACAAAAAATCTTGACAGAATGATCAACAAAGAAAAGATCTCTGCTCAGGATAAAGAAAATACATTAAATAATATCTCCACTAATAACTCTATCCAATCCGGAGTTAAGAATGCTGAATTGATAGTAGAAGCTGCTACAGAAAACACTGAGTTGAAGCTATCTATATTTAAAGAAATGGACTCAAGTTCTCCTGAAAACTGCATTTTAGCCACCAACACATCTTCTATTTCAATTACACAAATTGCGGCTGTCACCAGTCGTCCTGACAAAGTGATTGGCATGCATTTCATGAACCCAGTTCCTATAATGAAGTTAATTGAAGTAATTAAAGGATATTCTACTTCAAATGAAGTGCTCAACACAATTATGGAACTATCTAAAAAATTAGGGAAAACCCCTGTCGAAGTGAACGATTATCCTGGATTTGTTGCCAATAAGATTTTAATGCCTATGATCAATGAAGCCATAATTACACTTTATGAAGGAGTAGCAGGAGTTGAAGAGATCGATACTGTGATGAAATTGGGAATGGCTCATCCAATGGGCCCGTTACAATTAGCTGATTTCGTAGGACTTGATGTATGTCTAGCAATATCAAGAGTATTACAAGATGGGTTTGGCAATCCAAAATATGCTCCTTGCCCATTATTAGTAAATATGGTAACTGCAGGAAAACTAGGAGTTAAATCTGGAGAAGGTTTTTATTCTTGGAATCACGGAACTAAAGAATTAATAGTATCCCCCTATTTCAGAAAATAAAAAAAGGGAGCTTTAAGCCCCCTTTAAATTAGTTAATATTAAAATCAATTTGTGAAATCAAACCTGAGCTAAAAACCTTATATGATTTTGAAAAGCTTAAAATGCTTTCAATGGTTCCTTTCTTTAATTGATTTTCTTTTTTTTCTTTTGTTTTTACTGATTCTTCAGCATTAAATTGAGTAGATGATTTTGGCATAGGCACTATGTTATTTAATGATACATGTACCTATAACGAAATCATAATTAATATATTGTATCTAAACTTAAAAGCGAATCGACAATATAAGTTTCACTAATAAGCAGTAAGCATAATTTCATGGTCTTTTATCAGCTTTCTTAAATTAATAAGTGCATATCTCATTCTTCCTAATGCAGTATTAATACTAACACCGCTAGAATCCGCAATATCCTTAAAGCTCATCCCCATGTAATGACGCATCTTTACAACATCTTTCTGCTCATCTGGTAATTTCTCAACAAGATCTCTTACATCTTGAAAAATCTGTTCAAGAACCAATTCATCTTCAATAGTACATTCTTCAAGCTTTAAGATTTTGAAAATATCAAATTCCTCATTTTCTGAATAACTATTTCGTCCAACGATGGGCATCTTAGATGAATTTCTAAAATGATCAATTACTAAATTATGAGCAATACGCATTACCCATGGAAGAAACTTACCTTCTTCATTATACCTTCCCTTTTTTAAGGTAGCAATCACTTTAATGAAAGTTTCCTGAAAAATATCATTAGCCTCATCGGAGTTTTTAACCATTTTCATGATATAATTAAAAACCCTTTCTTGGTGTCTTTTCAGTAAAATTTCGAATGCGTAATCATTGCCTCGGATGTAATTTCGGATCAACACACGATCCTCTAGTTTATCAAGTACCATAACATCTACATTTTGCAGTCTAAATGACTTTTATTAATAATGAGTAGATGTTTAAACTATAGGCAATTTTTGTTAGGTGTAATTCTTATTTAACTATAAATATGATAAAAGGTTTCCTTTAATGCAAATTAATAGTCTTCAAATATAAAAAAAGAAGTCATCCTCTTGATGAATTTTAACTTAATTTAGCAATCTTTTATTTGAAAGGCAATATTTTAATGACGAAGCTCATTATTAAATCTTATGAAAAAAATTACACCTGACACACATATAATTATAAAAGGAGCTAGAGTGCATAATCTAAAGAACATAGATGTTGCTATAGCTAGAAATAAAATTACTGTAATAACAGGTGTTTCTGGATCTGGAAAATCTTCTTTGGCTTTCGACACCCTTTTTAATGAGGGACAAAGAAGGTATGTAGAAAGCTTAAGCTCTTATGCAAGGTTGTTTTTAGGAAGACTTGATAAGCCAGATGTAGATCATATTAAAGGCATTTCACCTGCAATTGCTATAGAACAAAAAGTAAAGACAAATAACCCTAGAAGTACTGTAGGAACAAGTACCGAAATTTATGATTATTTAAAATTACTTTTTGCTAGGGTTGGAACAACTATATCTCCAATTTCAGGAAAAGAAGTTAAAAAGGATCAATCTGAAGATGTTCTTAATCTGATCAATCAACAAGATGAAAAAACAAAAGCATTAATATTATGCCCGTTGTTAATTCCAAAAGGAAGGACAATTAAAAACCACTTACAGATTATAAAAGAGCAAGGGTTTACACGTTTGTTCTATAAAGAAGAACTATTTCTTATTGACAAACTAGAAGACCAAACGATAATTGAAAAAGATCTATTTCTTGTTATAGATAGGATTTCCTGTAATAATAATGAGGAAAATATTTCAAGAATCAATGAATCTACGTCAACTGCATTTATTGAAGGAAATGGTGAATGCGCCATTTACTTATTTACTAAAAAAGCCAAATGGCATTATTTCAATAATAGATTTGAAGAAAATGGTTTATTATTCGAAGAACCATCTTTAGATTTTTTTTCCTTTAACAATCCATTAGGTGCTTGTCCTACATGTGAAGGATATGGAAAGATCATGGGCATAGACAAAGACCTTGTCATTCCCAATCCTAACTTATCTGTATATGAAAATGGAATAGCATGTTGGAGAGGGGAAAAAATGAAAAAATGGAAAGAAGAGCTAATCTTACATGCAGGAAATTTCAACTTCCCTATACATCAACCCATTAAAGACCTAAATGATTCTCAACAAGAATTACTATGGACAGGCAATAAGTACTTTAAAGGATTAAATGCCTTTTTCAATTACCTAGAAAAAAAGAACTATAAAATCCAATACAGGGTTATGATGGCAAGGTATAGAGGAAAGACAATATGCACAGATTGCAATGGAAACAGATTAAGAAAAGACGCTAATTACGTAAAGGTTAACAATACATCCATTACTGATATAACAAACATGTCTATTGACAAAACTATCCATTTTTTCGATGAGATTTCATTGGACGAAAATAAGCTGGTCATAGCCAAAAGAATATTATTAGAGATTAAATCAAGACTCAATTATTTATCTGATGTTGGCTTAGGTTATTTAACCCTAAACAGACTATCCAATACTTTATCCGGAGGAGAGTCACAAAGAATCAATTTAGCCACTTCTTTAGGAAGCAGTTTGATTGGATCAATGTATATTCTTGACGAACCATCTATAGGTCTACACCCAAGAGATACCGATCGATTAATAAAAATTCTAAAAAAACTTCGAAATATAGGAAATACAGTAATTGTTGTAGAACATGAAGAAGACATTATGAGGTCTGCTGATGAGATAATAGACATTGGTCCATTGGCCGGAATCCATGGAGGAGAAATAGTATTTCAAGGAAAAAACATAGATGAAAACTTTTCAAGTAAAAGCCTTACAGCTCAATACCTATCTAACATAAAACAGATCCCTATTCCTGCTTCCAGAAGAAAATGGAAGAATTACATTCAAATGGAAGGAGTGATACAAAATAACTTAAAAGGAATTGACCTAAAAATTCCTTTAAACATTATGACAGTTATTACAGGTGTTAGTGGTAGCGGAAAATCATCTTTAGTTAATGATGTTTTGTATAATTTTCTCAAAAAATACCTTGAAATATCTATTGACAAACCTATAAAATGTAATTCAGTTAATGGAGATCTTCAGCTTATAGATCATGTTGAATACATCAACCAAAATCCAATAGGAAAAAGCTCAAGGTCCAATCCTGTTACTTACATTAAAGCATTTGACGAAATTAGAAGTCTATTTGCAAGTCAACATACATCAAAAGTTAACGGATTCAAATCAAAACATTTTAGCTTTAACGTTGATGGAGGAAGATGCGATGAATGTGAGGGTGAAGGAACTCTAAAGATTGAAATGCAATTCATGTCTGATGTATTACTTACATGTGAAAGCTGTAATGGTAAAAGATATAAAGACGAAATATTAGATGTATTATACAAAGAAAAAAACATCTCAGCTATTTTAGACATGACTATTGATGAAGCACTTGATTTTTTCAATAACCCAGATGATAAATTAGAAGTTAAAATAAAAGATAAAATTACTCCTCTACAAGATGTAGGTCTAGGTTATGTACAATTAGGTCAGTCTTCTAGCACTTTAAGCGGAGGAGAATCACAAAGAATCAAACTAGCTTCTTTTTTAGGAAAGAAAAACAATCAAGCAAAAACGCTTTTTATTTTTGACGAACCCACTATTGGCCTTCATTTCCATGATATCGAAAAATTACTTTTAGCACTAAACGCTCTTATCGAAAAAGGCAATCATGTTATTATTATTGAACACAATGCTGAAATCATAAAATCTGCAGATTGGATCATTGACCTTGGTCCAGAAGGAGGAGATAAGGGTGGAAATATTATATTTGAAGGGACACCTGAAGACCTAATAAAAGACAAGAATTCCTATACAGGTAAATATTTAGCTGAGAAATTTAAAAATACCACAAAGAAAATTCAATCTTCTTCTAAAGCAAATTGAATTTTATACAACTGACTATATCTTTTATTGAGCTTAAGTAATTCTTCATGTGAACCCATCTCAATAATCTCCCCTTTATCCATTACTACTATTTGATCGGCATTTCTTATAGTTGACAATCGATGGGCAATAACAATAGAAGTTCTACCTTGGGTAAGCTTCTTTATAGCTTGTTGTATCAGCTCCTCTGATTCTGTATCTACAGAGGATGTTGCTTCATCTAGAATTAATATTTCTGGACGATAAACATAAGATCTTATAAAGGCAATTAATTGTCTTTGACCCGTAGAAAGCATTCCGCCTCTTTCTTTTACATCAAAATCATATTGATTAGGCAATTGAGCAATGAAATCATGTGCTCCAACTAGCTTTGCAGCAGCAATAACCTCTTCCTTTGAAATACTGGGATCTCCTAATGTAATATTATTTAAAATAGAATCAGAATATAAAAAAACATCCTGTAAAACAACAGCTATTTTATTTCTTAAAAAATCAATCTCATAATTTCTAATATCTACCCCATCCAATAAAATTTGACCTGATTGATATTCATAAAATCTACATAAAACATTTATAATCGAGGTTTTACCTGACCCAGTAGAACCAACAATAGCTATAGTTTTACCAGGCTCAACATTAAAAGAAATATTTTTCAATACAATATTATCTGAATTATATGCAAAGCCCACCTCTCTGAATTCTATTCCTCCTTTAATTTCAGCTGGCTGATGACTCCCCTGCTGTATTATATTTTCATTTGTATCAAGTACTTTAAATACTCTAGATGATCCTACCATACCCATTTGTAATGTATTAAATCGATCAGCTAACATTCTAATAGGTCTAAAAAGCATGTGTACATAAAGAATAAATGCAGTTAGATCCGTACTAATCTTACCATAATCAGCTGTTTCATAGGTCATTTGGTTAATTGAAAATAATATAAGAAGAGCTATTGAGATAGCACTTAAATTCTCCACAACTGGAAAGAAAATTGAATAGGCCATAATACTTCTAATATGAGCCTTTTTATGAGCATTATTGATTTTTCTAAATTCTTCTGCCTCTTTCTTTTCTCTATTAAATATCTGTACAATACTCATACCTGTTATATGTTCCTGAACAAAGGAATTTAACCTACCTACCTGAGACCTCACATCTTGAAATGATTTCTTGATTACTCTTTTAAATATATTAGTTGAAATAATGAGCAATGGTATTGGTATAAGTACAATTAAAGTAAGCTCCCAATTCATGACAAACATAAATACCAAAACTCCTAAAAGCTTTAATAAATCTCCTAATATCACCAATATCCCTTGAGAAAATATTTCTGCAATTGTTTCAATATCACTAATAGCTCTCGTCACGAGCATACCAATCGGGTTTTGATCAAAATACTTGAGCTTTAAATAAGTAATATGCTTAAATAATTCCTTCCTAATATCTCTTATAACTCTTTGACCAAGGTCATTTGCCAAATAAGTTAATTTAAATTGGCCGAAAGATTCAAGTATCAATAATGCAATTACTAGCAAAGCGCCTAAAAATAAATTCTGCTCCTGCCCCAAACGAACATAGTCTCCAACCATAATCCCAATAATATAAGGTCTTAAAGGAGATAAAAATGCAAGAAATACAGTAAGGGATAAGCCGGTGATCAATAGTTTACGATAAGGAAAAGAATAATTAAGGATTCTCCAAAAAAGTTTATTATCCCATGCTTTGCCAGTTACATCATCCATTAATTACGAATTTAATTAATAGATAATAAATAATTAATGAAAGAAGTAAGAATAATTAATTCATTTTAATTTCTGAAGGATATTTAATGGTTTCTAAAAACAATCCTTTAGCAGGCACTGAAGCTCCAGCTGCTGACCTATTTTTTGATAGAATGATATTATGAATTTCATTAGCTGCCATTTTTTTAATACCGATATCTATCATAGTACCTACAATTGAACGAACCATATTTCTTAAAAATCGATCAGCAGTAATTTCAAAAATTAAATGACTATCCTGATTCTTCCAAAAAGCAGATTTAAGCTTGCAAATATTAGTCTTAACATCTGTATGCAACTTACTAAATGAAGTGAAATCCTCATATTCACACAAATAAACACAAGCATCATTCATTGCTTTTACATCTATTTCTTTATTGAGATACCAAGAATAATTTAAACTAAAAGGATCTTTTTTAAGGTTTATATAATACCTATATGTTCTCTCAATAGCATCAAACCTTGCATGAGCATTTTCTTTTACATTAAAAATGCATTTTATTATAATATCACTGGGAAGCATGTTATTTAATCTATATTTCACATCATTAAAATCAAGATTAATATTCAGGTCTACATGAAAAAAAAATTGTTTAGCATGAACACCAGTATCTGTCCTACCACATCCTAATATATTCAAAGAGTCATCTTTAGCTATCACTCTTAACTTTTCAGTAATAACCTCCTGAATAGTAATTGCATTATTTTGAACCTGCCAACCATGATAATTAGTTCCATCATATGCTATCTCAAAAAAATACCTCATAAAACTATCTTAAGCTAACCTTGAGTTTATAAAATCCATTGCCCTATTCAAAGTCTCACTCTTGCTTAAAACAGAGTTGTCAATCACATAAGCACCCTCAGGCATTCTTAAGGGGCTTTCTACTCTATTACTATCTTCGTGATCCCTTAATTCAATATTAGAAACAACTTCTGGTAATATAACTGAATGCCCTTTTTCAAGTAGCTCCTTGTACCTTCTTGCAGACCTAACTTCTATACTAGCAGTAATCCATAACTTGACTTCAGCTTCAGGAAATACAATGGTACCAATATCACGTCCATCCATTACAATCCCTTTATTTTTACCCATATTTTTCTGAAACAACACTAATTTCTCTCTTACCTTTTTTAATTTACTTACCGTACTAACATGCTGAGATACATCCATCATTCTTATTCGTTCTTCAACAGAAATTCCATTTAAAAAAACCTCATTTAAAGAAGTGATTGAATTAAAATTAAACGAAACATTTATATCAGAAAGTGCTTCCTCCCATCCAGACTTAACCGTATTATTTTTTAAAATATATCCATTCTCTAAAAAATAATAAGTAACTGCTCTATACATTGCTCCTGTATCAACATAAATGTATTTTAATTCATTAGCAATAGCTTTAGCTAATGTGCTTTTACCACAAGCAGAATGGCCATCTAATGTTATTATTATTTTTTTCATCTATAAAAAAAAAGGCTGCCCAAATGAACAGCCTTTAGTTTTGGTAAAATATTATTTAAAGCTCTTCAACCTCAACCATCTCAAAAGGGAGGTCAATAATGGCTTCATAATCTTCTCCTGCTTCTAGCATATCTTCATCATCTTCTTCATAATACCATTTTATTTTAACAGTAGTATCAGGTAATGATTCTAATTTTTTGAATACATCCAAAATACATTTAGAGGAACTAGTATTGAAATATTCTAGTTGAATATTAACAGATGTATCTGATTGAGGACCATTGCCATAGTCAGAAATCCAGTCAATTATAGGCTTATAAAATTCAATAGAATTCTCAGGAATAGATCTTCCCTTGATTAATAATTCTCCATTAGATTTGAAATCTACAGTAGGTGTCTTTGCTGTACCTTCTAAATTCAAGTCTTCCATTGTATATTATTTTTTTTGAGTTATTTTAACTGTTAATGTAAAAAACGAATAGGTAGTATCCAATTCCTTTATACTATATTTTAATTTTTCTCCAGATTTTTTTGCAATATCAATAAAGCCCAAACCTCCTCCACCTTTTTCACTCATCTCTCCATTATTTAATATGCTTTTATAATATTGTTTTAGTTCAGCTCTATCCAATTTATTGATATAATCAATTTTATTTTTAAGATTATCAACACTTTTCTTTGATACAAAGTTGCCAGTTACAATATAATAGCACTCCTCTGTTCTGCTTATACTAAAAATAGCTGATTTCTTTTCTGTAACCTCTTCAGCATCACCAACTACTTCAAATTCTTCTATATGATGATACAAATTTTGCAAACATTCGACTAAAACATTAAATACTTTTTTTCTAGTCTTAGGAGCATCAGCTAGATCCTCCATTTTAGTCTCCATGATTTGCAATACAGATGTCAATAATTCAGAAGTTATGGATCCCTTAAAGGCAATAAGGACATTATCCTTCTCCATTGTCCTGTATAAATCAAAAGTATCCATCTGTTTTTTTAATGAGGAACAAATATAATAAAATGACTAAATAAATTAGAATTTATTGCATTTCAATAATATATTGACTTCCATTCATCTCGAAAATCGCTTCATTATCACAATCATTAGCTCCAAAATCAATGACCTGCTTAAGCCCATCTGACAATTCTATCTCTAATAGACCCTGAGAAAACCACCTACAATTAGCCATTTTATACAAATTATCAGAATAACCAATTCCAATAGCATCATTTCTATCAACCATTAAACCATTGGATGATATTAAAAACTGATCATCTAACATTAGGCCTGTAGTAACATCTCCACCCACCCTATTATAATTAAGAGTGTCTGCTATAATAATATCCTTTTTACTTAATTGCAATCTTAAGTCCTTAGTAATCACTGTCCAAGAATTAGTATTAGAAGTGTATATTTCAAACCCTCCCCATAAAAAATTACCCCCAATTTGAAATCCATCAAAAATCACTTCACAACTACCATTCATTCCATTTAAAAAATTCTCTAAATTACATTGCACAATACCGGCTTTATGAACTCCATCTGAATCAGAACAACCATGATAGAAATCCACATTGTATTGAATTAAACCAGTCATATTCGTTGTATCTCCACTTACATATTGAAAAAGAGCACATGTATTATTAGTATCTATTTGATTGGAGAGTTTTGTTTTTAATTCTAAGGGGTCAAAAGATGATTGAATCACTAATGGAATTATATGAGAAAGATTATTGTTGATCAAAATATAGTCCTTACCTGTTTGCAAATTCCTATTGCTTTCATTCCTGCAAGAAATAAAAACAAATAGCGTTAAAAAGAAAAAAGTGAAATTTCTCATGAAATAAAATTACTAAGTTATTAGATATTACAAAGCATTATATTTGCAAGCTATGCAAAAGAATGAATGGTTCAGAGATTGGTTTAACTCCCCCTACTATCATATTCTTTATAAGAATCGAGACCTTAAAGAAGCAAATTTATTTATTTCTAATCTAACTGAGCTCTTATCATTAAACTACAATTCCACAGTCCTTGATCTTGGTTGTGGAAAAGGTAGACATTCAGTAGAGCTCAAAAAATATTACAACACAGTTAAAGGAATAGACCTTTCATCTAACAGTATTAAAAATGCAAAAAAACATGAAGCAAAAGGGCTGACATTTGCAATTGAAGACATGCGTGATTTTAATAGTATTTCGAAATTCAATGCCATTTTTAACCTATTTACAAGCTTCGGATATTTCAATGATCTCAATGACAATATAAACACTTTAATATCTTGTAATAGATCATTGTTTAAAAATGGAATAATTGTTATTGACTATTTAAACGCAAATAAGATTAAAATGAATATCCATGAAAATGAGACCAAAGTTATTGACGGAATAGAATTTCATATAGAAAGAAAAATAGAAAATGAGAAAATTTTAAAAAAGATTGTTTTTGAACATGATAATATTTCCTATAATTTTGAAGAAAAAGTTCAGCTTTTTACTTTATCTAACTTTATAGATTTGTTTAAAAAATCGGGCTTTATATTAGAAAAAACATTTGGGAACTATCATTTAGAAGCTTATGAAGCTGAAATTTCAGATCGATTAATATTAATAGCTAAAAAGAAATGAACACATCACTATATATTCTAATTTTCTCTGTAATAATTACAGGAGTCATTGCCGACTTTTTTCATAAGGAAATTAAACAATTCAACAAGTACATTATCCCTTTTAGTATTTCATTTGTTCTAGCATTGATCTTTACTCATATTTTACCAGAATTATATACCACTCCATCAAAAACAATTGGGATCTTTTTGGTGCTAGGTTTTGTTCTTCAAATCATACTTGAACTTCTCTCTAAAGGAATTGAACATGGCCATGTACATGCGCCATCAGATCATAAAGGCTGGACATTACTATTGCCATTAATGATAGGATTATCCTTACATTCATTTATTGAAGGAATGCCTTTAATTTCTATTGACGAGCCCTTAAACCATGAAATTGCACATCATGGGCATGATCATTCTCATCATAATCATTCATTACCATCTACAGGATCTATTTATTTCATAATGATCATTGCTCATAAACTACCTGTTGCTGCCATTTTAATGGTTTTCTTTATTAAACACCTTCATATTAGGTGGAAAAGATATGCACTACTTTGCTTTTTTGCATTAACTGCACCAATGGGAGCATGGACTGGAAATTTGCTTAATGATTTAAATATAAATAAGGATCTAATACCTATTTTGCTTGCCATATCAACAGGTATGCTTTTACATATAGCCACTTTACTTGTATTTGAGAAACATCATGAAGTAAAAGAAAAATGGTCCAATATCCTATTAATTATATGCGGATTAACGCTAGGCATATTACTTTATTCTTAATTTATAATTTAATGAAATTCAGTGTTTTAAACTGGTTATTATAAATTACTTTCATTAAATACCTGCCACTTTTTAAATGCTCTAATGAAATAGAATCACTATATCTTAATTCCGCAACTTTTAATCCACTAACATTATAAATTTCAATATAAACACCTTTTTCAATACTTGAGTTTAGACAAAGAACATCAATTACAGGGTTAGGGTAAATTGATAAATGATTAAGTGAATGTTCAAAATTAGACACATGAAGTTCATCTTTATATTTTATTTCTGAAACAACTCCATTTTGAGAAGTTGCAGTAAATACTGGTGCTCCTTCTCCACTAGCATACCATTCATATATAGTAGAAACTGGTCTGTCAAAAGCATTTCCTAGCATCAATTGATCTATGTATATTGTATCTTTTTGATATAAAGTAGTTTTTACTCTTAAGGCATCATAAGAAGAAAATGGCGTTATTATTGTTCCCCATCCATCTACCTCAACCTTCCTTCTAATCCATTGACCATAAGTCCCTAATGAAGGTATCGTTGATAGATAATATGCACTTGAAGAATCTGTAGTACCATAATTCATAGGTAAAGGATAGATCTGATCAATTGTATCATATTTAACTGATGCTGGAAGACCATTTACGTTGGCGCCAAAACCAACAACTTCATAGCTTGAACTAGAAGATTTAAAATAATCATACCTATCTGAAATAGTAACAGTACTTATAAGAGATATGTCCTGTCCTACCTGAGCCATTGTTGCATAATGATCTGGGTATAAAAAAGGATTATTAAAATAAAACTGATAAGCCAAAGGAGTACCTGAAACAGCAATAGTTTCTAACGAATCCTGATCAAAATAATTCAAAGATGAAAAATCCCAGTTGTAATTAGTCCCTGTTTGTGTTACGTCAACAGAAAGAAAATCCAAAACATTTGAATAATAATATACATTACCGCTAATTGGCATATCTGCATCAGTAATTGTAATTTGGGACATTAATAAATTAGGGATAATAAAAAAAAGCAGTGTAACTCTCATTTGAATTTATAAAGTCTAAATATAAGACTATTTCTTTTTATTAATTTAGCATTCTTTTTGCATACTAAATCAGGTAAAATAAGAGTTTATATGGACATGGTTAAAAAAATTGGATTAACTATAGTTTCAGCTATAATACTGTTTTCCGGGATTTCTCAGGAAAACAACCCTAAACTTATACAGTTCAGCGGAGTTGTTGTTACTCATGATAGTCTGAGACCATTACCCTATTGTAATATTTTTGACAAGTCTTCATTAAAAGGCACAGTTACTGATTTTTACGGATACTTCTCATTTGTAGCTGCTAAAGGTGATACACTTATCTTCTCAAGTGTTGGTTTTAAAAGATCTGAATTTGTTATACCAGATACCTTAACCACTAATAAATATTCTTTGATACACATGATGCAAAATGATACTATTTTGCTAAAAACTGCAGTCATATATCCTTGGCCATCAAAAGAACAATTTGCAGATGCTTTTGTAAATACAGAAATTCCTAATGATGACTATAAAAGAGCATTAGCGAATCTTGAAAGAGCAGAAATGAAGGAAAGAATGGATGCAATTCCTATGAATGCAGCCATGAATTTTAAATGGCAACAGCAGCAATATCAAAATAAATTATATTATGCAGGTCAATTTCCTCCAAATAATTTAATGAATCCTATTGCTTGGGCGAAATTTATTCAAGCTTGGAAAAATGGTGACTTTAAGAAAAAAGAATGAAATATTTTCAATATTGGATCATAGCTGTTTTTTTAGGAGTTTTCAACCACTCATTTATTGGTCAAAAAATGGGGACAATAAATGGAACTATTGTAGATGAAAATCTAATACCTATTGAAAATGCAAACATTATCCTTACAGGATCAAGACTTGGTACTATTTCTGACAAATATGGCAAATTCACATTACAAGTTCCTTCTGAAAAGAAAATAAACCTTAAAATATCGCATGCTAAATTTTTAACAAAAAAGCAATCCTTTTTTCTTAGCCCTGCTGAAATAAAAAACATTCAATTTGAATTATCAATACCCACACTTAATGAAGTAGAGATCGAATATCAAGAAAGAGGATCATCCCCAATTGAATTTATTAGGCCATTAGACGCTGCCTCTTTATCAATACCATCTGCTAATCTAGAGAGTTTATTGCCCTCTTTAGGCTATGGTGTTTCTCAAAATAATGAACTATCAGCAGGTTATAATGTTAGAGGTGGTAATTTTGATGAAAACCTAATCTATGTTAATGACATTGAAGTTTACAGGCCTTTTTTAGCCAGAGCTGGCCAACAAGAAGGTCTAAGTTTTATAAACCCTACAATGATCAACAATATTCTTTTTTCTGCTGGAGGTTTTGACGCAAAATATGGTGATAAATTATCGAGTGTACTTGATATAGAATATACAGAACCTAATCAATTTAAATCTACGTTAAATGCAAGCTTACTGGGAGTTCAGGTTCATGTACAGGATAAAATATCAACTCGATTTAATTTCAACAATAGCATTAGGTACAGGAAAAACACTTACCTGATTAATTCTCTTGACACAAAAGGAGATTACCAGCCTTCATTTATAGATTATCAGGGGTTTTTCAATTATTACCTTAATGAAAATTGGAAAATGAGTTTTTTCGGAACCTATTCTAACAATAAATTCAATGTAGTTCCTGAAAACAGAGAAACTAATTGGGGAAGTATTAATGAAGCATTGAGATTTACTGTCTATTACGAAGGTCAAGAAGTTACACAGTATGAGACTTATATGGGTGCCATTTCTTTGAACAATGATCCAAACGATAATCTTAGCTTGAAATTCATTACTTCTATCTATGAAACTCATGAATCTGAATATTTTGACTTATTAGGCGAATACAGGTTAGATGAGCTGGAAAGAGATTTAGGAAGTGATGAATATGGAAATGTTGCCTATAATAGAGGCGTTGGTGCATTTTTAAATCATGCTAGAAATAAAATTGATGCAACAGTTATTAACGCCTATCATAAAGGAAGGTTTATCAATAAAAATCACCACATTATTGAATGGGGAGCAAAGTATCAACATGAAATAATCAATGACCGAATTAGTGAATGGGATTATATTGACTCTGCTAGATTCAGCATTCCACATCCTCAAGATAGTATTGGATATACAAATGGGGCAAATATTCCTTATCAATACCTTCATCTTAGCAATTTGATCAAGGCCAACAATTTCATGGAAACCAACAGAGTAACAGGATATATTCAGGATCATTTAAAATTCACAAAACCTAAAGAAGTACAAGTCATAGATTCTGTTTTAATCGACAATAAGTACGAATTAATAGACACCACTTTTACAGGATATAGGTACCTATCAGTTACGGCAGGTGCAAGAGCTAATTATTGGGATTACAACAATCAACT
>Ga0206679_10000863_pt1 | contig 25470 bp, 14 predicted proteins | sample M110012015metaG_FD_155464 | JGI IMG/M metagenome (GOLD analysis project Ga0206679, IMG submission 155464) | Ammonia-oxidizing marine archaeal communities from Monterey Bay, California, United States - M1 100m 12015 | ecosystem: Environmental > Aquatic > Marine > Intertidal zone | place: USA... | reverse complement strand
TGTTGAACCTGGTGAATACGAAGTGAATCTCCATATCCTTAACAGTGCGGGTTTGACCGATTCAGACTCAATCAAGGTCTATGTCAATTATGCAGGCAAATGGTCCGATTTTGAGATTGGCGGCAACACCTCTGGAAATGCTCAAACACTCGATTTCGACATGAATATCGTCTATGATAAAGATAAAGGCAACACCATTCGCAAAGCTGTTGGTGAACTCACCTATCCGCAGCAAGATGGTGATTGCACCCCAGTCTTCGTTGGAGCGACCAATTGCCGTGCAAAACTCGATATTTACGCCTTCAATGAAGAGGATGAAGAAGCGAAGAACACATCAGACACAGGTCTTGACCAGCGTGCCGACGGAGATGATTGCGATGAAGAAAACAACGATTGTATCCACCTCACACTCAGTTCTTACATGTTCACCGATACTGAATCAACCTATGGCGATGGCGATTGGGTTCTTCAAATTCGCAATGAAAAAGTGAATGATTTACAAGTTGAATCGTTTATTATTCGTTTACATTACAAGTGAGAAGTTTCACATTCTACAGTTGAGGGATTATCATGCGCAGAACTAGAATCGTAGCAACCATTGGTCCGGCTTGCGATGATGAAGAAACGTTGCTTTCATTGCTTCAAGCAGGCGTCAATGTGTGCCGACTCAATTACTCTCACGGCATCCCTGAAGAGAAGACACCGCTGTACCAACGTATTCGTTCATTGGAAGAAAAACTTGGCCATCCCACTTGTATCCTCGCAGACTTACCGGGCCCGAAACTTCGCCTAGGCCGATTTCCTGGCGTTGTTGTTCTTGAGCGAGGTTCTTCAATCAAACTCCACTGTGGACTAAAATCAATGGAAGAAGCAGATGCAAGTAATATTCCTGTTGAATACGCAGGGCTCTCTGCTGAATTGAATGATGGTGACCCCGTTCTCATTGCTGATGGATTAATTCGATTGAAGGTTATTCACTCACCACGGGAAACCAGTGGCATTGTAGATTGTATCATCGAAGACGGAGGCGTTTTGAGTGAACGAAAAGGCGTCAATGTTCCTGGAACAATGGTTGACCTCCCCGCAATCGGCCCGAATGATGAGGCTGCATTAGCCCATGCTCTCAAAACTGGTGCAGATTATATTGCAGTGAGTTATGTTCGAACGGCAAAAGACCTCGAACCGGCCCAAAAAGCAGTTCGAGATGCTGGATTACATGTTCCTTTGATTGCTAAAATAGAACACCCTGTGGCCTTGGAACACCTTGAAGAGATTCTTGATTCTGCAGATGCTGTTATGGTTGCTCGTGGAGACCTCGGTGTGGAAATACCACTCGAAGATGTTCCTGAAGCCCAACAACGTATCATTGATGGTGCTCTCACTAGAGGAAAAATTGTCATTGTCGCTACTCAAATGCTTGAATCGATGACATTGCAACCGCGTCCGACACGAGCCGAAGTCAGTGATGTATCTGGTGCAATTCGTCATGGTGCCACCGGAGTCATGCTTTCTGGAGAAACTGCGTTAGGCAAATTTCCACTTGCTGCCGTTGAAACGATGGCTAAAATAGCCGTTGCGAGTGAAAAGGGTTTGAATTCTTCAGAACAACGACCGAGTGGTTTGGCACGTTTCGTTTCTACTCGTTCGGTGGCTCATGCTGGTGTTGAGTTAGCAAAAATTTCGAAAGCGAAACGTATTGTGGTTGCCACGCAACATGGAAATGCAGCACGCTTGGTTGCTGGTTATTGCCCTGGGATACCGGTTACAGCAGTAAGCAATCGTATACGTGCCATGCGCCGTTTACAATTAATTCCGGGTGTTGAAGGTTTGATGGTCGAAGAATATGATCGAGGTTCACAGACAATGCAAGCCTCACTTCACGCTTTATTGGGGGCCGGGACTATCGGTATTGGAGACCGAATTGTCGCTATATCGGGGAGTCCCAAAGCAATATCCGGTGCAACCAGCACCATTCGTCTCTACAAAATCGCAGAGGATGGCTCGATTCACGGTGCAGAATGAAACATCAGCAAAAACTTTCTAAATTTCTGTAATTCCGGAGACAAAACAGGTAATAGAGCCGCTTTTTTTCTGAATTGCTTATGGGTTGGCGCGTCGCGCTTTCTAAATAGGGGTGGTTGTTCGGAGGGTTCGCTAAGGAGTAATTACCATGGGAAGTCAATGGGAAGATAAGAGCAAGCCTCACCTAAACATCGTGTTCATCGGTCACGTCGATCACGGAAAGTCAACAACTGTCGGACGTCTACTACTAGATTCTGGTCACATCGAAGGACACGTTATTGAAAAGAACGAAAAACTCGCTGCTGAATCCGGTAAAGCCGGTTTCGGACTTGCTTACGTCATGGACGGACTCAAGGAAGAGCGCGAACGTGGTATTACCATCGACGTTGCTCACAAAGAATTCTTCACTCCAAACTACTACTGGACTGTTATTGACGCTCCAGGTCACCGAGATTTCGTTAAGAACATGATTACTGGTGCTTCACAAGCTGATGCAGCGGTTCTCCTCTGTGCTGCTAACGATGGTGTTAACGCTCAAACCAAGGAACACGCTTTCCTTGCAAAGGTGCTTGGTGTTAAGCAAATTATCGTTCACGTCAACAAAATGGATATTTCCGGTGTTGACTGGTCCGAAGACAAATACAAGGCTGCCTGCTCTGAAGTCAGCAACCTTCTCAAGATGGCTGGATTCAAACCGGATGACATCCCTATGATTCCTGCTTCTTCTTTGAACGGCGATAACGTCTACAACAAGTCTGACAAGTGCTCGTGGTATAAGGGTCCTACACTCTTCGAAGCTATCGACAAACTCACCATGCCAGATAAGCCAATCAACAAGCCTCTTCGTTTGCCAATTCAGGATGTCTACAAGATCTCCGGTATCGGAACAGTGCCTGTCGGTAAAATTGAAACAGGAACTTTGAATGTTGGAAAGACTGTTGTCTTCAATCCTTCACAAAAGTCTGCTGAAGTCAAGTCGATTGAAATGCACCACACTATGGTTCCTAAGGCGGAACCTGGTGACAACGTTGGTTTCAACGTTCGTGGTCTTGCTCAAGTCGACATCCGCCGTGGTGACGTTGCTGGATATTCTGACAATGAACCTATGTTCGTTCGTCACGACGAAACCTTTGTTGGACAAATCCAACTTATGGACATTCCAAAGGCTGTTTCCGTAGGATACACTCCAGTATTCCACGCACACACCGCTCAAGTTGCAGTTCGATTCCTCGAACTTCTTGAGAAGACTAACAAATCTGGTAAGGAAGCTAACCCGTCTTTCCTCAAGACTGGCGACGCATGTCTCATCCGTTTCCAACCAAACAAGCCAATGGCAATTGAGCAAATGGACACGTTCCCTGAACTCTCTCGCTTCGCTATCCGTGACATGGGTAAGACCGTCGCAGCTGGCGTTTGTTTGAAGATTGATAAGAAGTGATTTCACCTCAATAAAATCTGAAGGAATCGGAAGGAATCACTATGGCAGCAGTAACGATTATCAAACTCACGGGACAAAATCACCGTGACATTGACACCGTTGCAAGCCAAATCAAAACCATATGTGATACCGGTGGTATCTCACTTCGTGGACCAATCCCATTGCCGACACGACACCTTGTTGTTCCAGTCCGCAAAGCACCTGATGGTGAGGGCGTTGAAACTTACGATCACTGGGAACTTCGTGTTCACAAGCGTTTGCTTGAAATGGATATTACCTCCGGAAAGGGCGAATCCGCTCTCCGTCAAGTGACCCGTATTCAAATTCCAGATACAGTGAGCATTGAACTTTCAATGCGCTCAGTCAACTGATTCGACGAACGAATTCATTGTCTAACAACTGTTTGCCGTAAGGCTATTCAAAGTGATGCAGCTTCTGCAACACCTGAATCAATTAGCCAACTTGCAGTTTCAGAATCAACAAAATGAATATCGCCTTCTTCAAGGGTAAGTTCTTCTCCGTTTTTGGTAGCAATAGGTTCTGGACTTGCCATCAATACACGAATACGTACGAGTTCAGGTTCTTCAGGGACTTCTTCTATCGGCGCTTCAACAGCAGATTCTTGTTCCATTTCAAACATTTCAATAGAAGATGATGCTTTCTTCGAAGGAGCCAATTCAAGCGCTGCAGCATGCTTTTCATTCACATCTCCAGTGGCAACATTCTTTGGTACCTTAACTTCTATTGGAGCACTATCAACTAAATCAGCGTGGATATATTCGTCTAAGTCTGGCCATTCTTCATCAATGAAACGTTCTTCTTCGTCACCTGCTGATTCAAAAGCTTCAGCCGGAGATTCTCGGTCTTCAAATGCCAAATCTGGTGGAGCAGAACCTGTAAGGTTTGAATCCACAAATGAATCAAGTTGAACCGTACCCGGTGCATAACGAGTTTGCCCTTGAGCGGTTTCACCTGCTATTCCATTTTGCATCGAATTCCATTCGACTTCCATTTTGAAGCGGTCAATTTGAACTTGCATCATGTGATAAATCGCTTTTTCAGCAGGGTCATGGCGTTGCCAATCAAGTGCTGGCAAATCTTGAGTAACGCCGGGCGGGGTTGTAGTGCGTAGAGATTGTGATGATACGTGTTGCATCATTGCCACCAAACGTTTTCGAGCGAGTTCCGAAGCAATAAGACGAATGTTTGCTTGCCGCTTTTGCAAATTTTGTAGACGCATACCCGTCATACCTTTCATCATCATGCCTTGAATTTCAGAATCTAAACTTCTCAAGAGTTGATGAACCATGCTCCAAAAATTTTGACGCGGAAGTGGGATGGGGACATGACGATTAATTTGCAAGCGATGCGTCGCAAATAATTGCTCTTCAACCTCGCGCGACTGAGCACTATCAAGGTCGGTAAGGTTCGACATCGTTCACTCCTATGGCCGACATACTTTGAACCCTTCACAGGTGTTTTGTCAAACATTAAACGCGCGTATTGATAATTGATGGCCCACCTCGCATAGCGAGGTGTTTCCCCAGTGCTGAAAAATCAACGCTCAACACGTGATGTCCAAAGGTCGTCATGTACTGCATTTGTGTTGGTTTTTTTGATGCTTGGTGTACCGTTGAGTGCTGGTAATGATGCTACATTTGCCGCCTCATTACTTCCTGAACCCGAACAAGATACAACCGGTGAATTATTTTTCCATCCTGGCGAGAACCAATCAAGCGTCAATACCAGTTTGTCATCAACCATTTCCGTCCCCGCTAATCAAACATTTTTGAGCGGAACTCTAGATGTTGAACCACTATGGAATACTTCCTCAAGTAATGGTACCCAGTTTGGAGTTGGAGCATCAAATCAATGGAATGGAACTCATCAACTCACCAATGGAATTGGCCATGGTGGAAAATTGACTTTGGCCACGAATTCATCACTTGGTTCAATTACCAATTTTGAATCTTCAGTAGTCGTTGCACCCGGATGGATGGGAACTGGAGCCGACCATGAGGCATGGTCTATTCAACGCCCAAGCATCGTTCCTTTTACTACGAATTCTGGGATGCTTGTCCCATCCAATGGTTCGAATTCAATTGGCTTTTTAGCAACGCAGGCACGCGGTGATCTCGGACCGGATATGGAGGGTTGTCTTCGCTCACCTACTATTGAAACGCCAACATTTGTCAAGAACTATACTTTGACCTTTGAGCATTGGGCAGCCCTCTTGACTGATGATGCAGCATGGATTGAGATAAGACATACCAATGGAACATGGGGTTTACTTTCACCATTGGATGGTTATCCTTCGACTGCTCAGTTGAATCATTCTCCATCGACTGTATGGAATGGAGAAGATAGTAATTGGGTGACTTCACAATTTCAACTCGACCCCTATGTCACGGATATGCAAGCCACAGTGCAATTCCGACTTTGTTTCCAAACCAGTTCAAGTCTCGGAGCACGAGGTGGATGGTTTGTTGATAATTTTGAAGTACACAACCAAGGCGATGATTCCGCATCATGGTTTCATGGTAATCTTTCTGGAAATTATTTGGCTAATGCTCATGGTGATTTAGTCCTCCCTCTTAATCTCTCTAACTTCACTGGTCAAAATGTAGAATTGGAAATATGGGTGAATTGGGATATCCAAGGTGGTGCTAGTGATTACCTCACAGCATGGCTTTCACTCGATAATGGCTCCACCTATTCACCAATCTCGACTTACCCAGGCCACCCTTCAATGGGGGCTGTTTGTGGCGGGGTTTGGTTCAACGGTGGCGATTCATTAGGTGAATGGTGCCCAGTGCGTTATTCGCTTCCATGGACGATGACTGCGCCACAAAATGCTAGCCATGCGCTTGTTAGATTTAATGTTGAAACGAATGCTCAAATCAACTATGGTGGAACAACTTCAATGGGTTGGGAGGGAATTACTATTGATGATTTGAGTGTTTGGACCGATAGAGGAACGCCTTCGCAATATATTCAACGATTGAAAAATTTCACCAACCAACCAACAGGAATCAACGGTTCTTCCGATGGCTGGTTAGAAACTCCTGCGGGGCCAAATGAATGGCAATGGGTTACGCTATTAGGACATAATACGCAGAAAACAACATTGATTGATTTTGATTCTGGAAATGAATTGCCTGCTGGGTGGTCGTTATGGGCACAATCAAATCGACGTTGGGAGGTGGGACCCACCAGTAATTCCTCTGGATTTGGACCTGGTTTATGGCATTCTGGAACTAATGGTGCGGGAATCTATCTGGATGATGAATATCGAAGTGATATGTGGACAGATTTGTATACACCAGAATACACTCTTCCAGAAAATTCAACTTCAAGATTAACATTCCGAAGTTGGATATGTACTGAATCTAATTGGGACGGGGGGACCGTTTCCATTTCAACAGATGGCGGCGAATCATGGTGGTTTATTCCTCCAACTTTTGGTTCATTCCATGACCAATTATCCACAGTCAACAGTTTCTCACCGTTCCATAACCAAGGAATATTCGACGGCTCAACAGTTGTTGGGGGATGCCACAATGTCCAGCGAGGCTTTGACCTCAAAGAATATGATTTGTCAAACCTCACTGGGTTGTCCGTTAGGGCTAAATTCAGCTTTTTCTCGGACCAATTGATTGAATTGGATGGCTGGTATATTGATGATGCAGGTATTGAAATTGATGTTTACGAACCCGCAGGAACATGGGTGTCTGAGGTTCTAACACCCGATCCATTGTTTGGATGGGGCCAATTAGATGGATTTGTATTTGAACCCGAAAACACCTCCGTTAGATTTGATATTTTGGATGGTAATGGCACCCCAATTGATGGATATCAAAACAAAACTTTGCCACTTGATTTGCCGTTTGATGCCCTTCAATTCCCAACCTTGCATGTTCGAGCTAATTTGACGAGTCTTGACCGATTGGTTACACCATATATTGAACGCCTTTCGGTTGGAACTCTCACGTTCTTTGATTCCTATCATCTATCACATCTCGGTGATTACAGCGGTTCAAATCTCCAAGTATTGGAAGTTAACAGCGATACTGCCATTGTATCCATGGCAACAACGAATCTTGCCTCTTTGATATGGTCGACCAACGCGCTCTGCCCATTCCAAAAGGCTGAATTCCAAATGATTGGTGGTAATCTCACTGCCACACATAGTCAATATTCAGTCGTTTCAAGTCGCTGGGATGACACCTATCGACCCTCATTAATACAAACAATCGAACGTCAAGGACGGCCCCAATTGTCAACGGATTTTTCATTGACTTGGTACCCCGGACAATCGTTGTCTGGTTTCCTTTTCGAACCAATATGCGGCACTGCTCCTCTTCAACCGGTGATTGAACTCGGCCCAGAAGATACGGAATTGTTTTCATGGCCCGAATCGAATGCGAGCCAGGAATTCGGCCTCAATCGAAATTTCAATTCCCTTGAAATATTTGATTCAAACATCGTACATGGTACACAATCAATTGAATTCACGTATTCATCTGGAACTACACTTGCCAATTTGACAATACTCGTCGCTCGAAGTTTAGGAACAGGGCCAGTCGTTTCTTCTTTTGATGTCAGTTTCTTGATTGCAGCACAAACCGATGGCGGCTCCTCTTGGGTACGTTACGCTCCGTTTTCACAAGGTCAATCCTTCGATGCAACTTCATCAACACAATTCCGTCGTATTCAAACCACCGGTACTTGTCACAGCCAAACACAACACACAGCGCATCTAGATGCTTGTGTGTTCCAATTGCAATTGAATGGTAATTTCACAGCGAAATTGACTCAATTGCAATTCATTCCTCACCATCAAACATTAACCACACAACTCACTCATCAAACATTGAATAGTATTCTTCAAGACACCTATAATGCGTCTCCTTCGGCCATTTTAGACATTCCAATGAAGGTTCAAACTGTAGAAGGTTCGGTCATGGTTAATTTGAGTTATGCAACGCAAACAAAACTTGTTGACAGAATTGTCCCACCAACCCATACGCGTTGGTTGCCAACACAAACCATTGTGTTTGAAACGCAGCATTGGAGAGGCGATGCACATTCATTGGAATGGGATGCACCCGACTTCTCATCGATTCATTTGACCCTTTCTTCTTCGGCTTCATACGCTGATAGTTTGGTCGAAGTTGAGGCATTTAACCTCGATTCTTCACCTCAATACCGCCAACTCTATGGCGTAGGATTTGCATCTTTTGTTGAAAATCAATCTTCAACCGTGTGTACGATGAACACTTGTACTGTAACATGGGCTTTCAACAGTCATTGGTTAATGGATGATGTGGATGACCTCTATCTCCTGGCTAAAGGTGTAGATGTCGACGGATTCTCCACTGGCCCCACCATTCTTCATCGCCATACATTATTCAATGAAATCGAGAATGATTTAGAGGTAATCGATTTCAATGTAATCGATGATACCAACCGTGTTCTTAGTGATTGGTCGAATCCTCAATGGCCATTCCACTTGAATGCAAGCCAAAATATGCAAGCGTCTGGCAAAGTCCGTTTTGAGGGAATTTTGGGTGCCTATGTCGGCTTGGGAGACGCCCAAGTACGAATCGATGCAACCGCAGTGCCGCCTGTAAACCAAAGCGGTGGACCCGATGAATGGCCAGATGAGCCAATCATATGGAATATGTCGTGGTATGCGGATGTAGATGCAAACGGAGCCTTCTTAGTTCCTATCAATGCCCCTGAAATAAGCGAAAATTTACCTAGCAATACGAGAATTGTTCTTTCACCACATCTAGAACGATTAGGACCGGCTTCGGAAAATGCCGCAACAAGTATCGATCAAACTAGTCCTTCACAAGCCATCCCATTCTTGTTCGATAAAATCGAACCCACGACTACAACTTTACAAATTTTAGATTCAGGTGGTTACGCTCCAGCAGATGGATACATCTGGACCTTGCAGCAAGATGTGGCTTTACGCTTGAATCTTCAAGACCCAGAGGGATTATCGAACACTATTCAATTCAGTTATTGGCTTGAAGCAAGTCATGATATGAATGACAACGGAGAGATGGAGGAAGAAGAATATTCAACTCAAACGGTAACGTTCAATTCAGGTCTCACATCAGCTGAAATAGACCTCCCCCATCTTTCATGGCAGGATATTCTTCCTGCAGGTCGGTCTTCAGGAAAAGCAAGTATTGTCGTGAAGGGCTTTGATTTAGCCGGAAATGCACTTCTTGGTGGAGGTGAGTTTGGAGAACAAAATGACTTGGCAACATTACAAGTTCAGGAACGATTTGACACCCTTATTGAAACTGAATCTCTTTCCTTCGACCTCTATAATTCATCCCTTCTTATTGGTAATGAACATACCTTTTCTTTTGCACTTATTGATGCAAATGGGATACAGTCCCTTGACAGTATAGAACTGGCACTCCTCAGTCAAGATCAAAGTGAGATATGCGCAATCAAGTATTTGCCTCGTTTTGAAGAGATTATCTACGATTCTAATTGTTTTGAAATATCCCCCGTTGTTAACATATCAAAAACACCACTTCAATCCGAATGGCACCTCGATATTACATTCCGTATTGCATGGGGCGTGGACAACATCTCAACTTTGTCAGGCACTCCGTCATTGAAAGTGTTCGATGAAGGCCAAAATCTTGGCCTAGGTTTGTCGCACTTGAGCGTATTCAACTGGCACCTCTCATCAGAACTCTATCTTGGGCCAATCATAATTTCTGACCAAACCGAACCAACAGGCGTCATTACTGCGACAGAAATTTCAGTTCATTTGAATGACGACATACTTGTTGAAACTCGACTCTATCATGCCAATACTTCGATATCTGCACAACACATTCCATCCTCCGCATACATACAAGCCACTCTTTCAGATGGAGAACGTTCAATTCTACAGAACATGAGTTTCTCTTCTACTGGAAACATCAGCATGTTACTAAATCTAAATTCATCCATTCTTAAACATCGTCAAGCGACTTTAACCGTAGAAGTAATCGGGGTCCCCAATATGATTTTCCTCCAATCGTTTGACATCACTCTTGACCAAGACCACCCTATTCTTTCAATACCGCCAGGAATTCTTTCACAGGTTGATTCCGATACTTTTGATGAGCAAGAAATCATTGTTATTGTGAGTGATGAAGTAGGAATGGACATAAATTCTGTTAAAATGCATTGGTATTTCACTCGTGCAGGACACGAAATAGAGAATTCAGCAGGAGAACAATCGATTGATTATTTGAGTGGAACAGCCCCAACATACACCTTTTCATCGAGAGTGAACCTTCAACCATCCAACGAATCTTTACTTATCAAGAACGACCAGTTAGTAGTTTGGTTCAGTGGTTTTGATATGTCGGGTAGGGCGGTTTCAGGATTTGGCACCGAGGGTCTGCCATTGAATCCCCGATTCCAATGGATTGCCTTTGAACCACAATTTGAAGATATTATCGTCACACCCTATCGTCCAGTTCTTGGTGAACAACTCTCTATCTTTGTTCGCGTTTCCAATGTTGGAGTTCTCACGGGTAATATGACCGTTGAGTGTTATGATGACCTTGGACGCCTTTTGGCATCGAACTCCAGTACAATCGGAGGAGGTTCTTGGGTTGATTATGAATGGAAAGTAGAGGCATGGAAGACTGGCCGTTTAGGAATCACAGTAAAGATTGTCAACTTCACTGGAAATGTCCCTATACCTGTTGCTGATGTCCAAACCTATCAGCAACAAGATGGCCAAACAGCAACGAAACTTGGCTTTGCAGGCCTTATTTTCCTTCTTTCTTCAGGCATCTTCATTGCATCAATCCTTCATCGTCGAGAAAAAATCAATGAATTTACTTCAAATCAAGTACATCATGCAATGGACTATCGAAGCATGCCCCCTCCTCGCCCGAAGGATTTAGTTGATTTGACTCAAGAGGAATAGTCAAAAACGGGGGGTCCTACGCTCAACAAGAAGCCGGGGTTCCCGAGCGGTCAAAGGGGGTGGACTCAAGATCCTCTGCGTAAAGCTTCGCAGGTTCGAATCCTGCCCCCGGCACTCTCTTTATACAAGTTTTAGATGTCCATAAAACCTAATAATTAATTATTATTATGGGGTAAATACATTATTCGATTTCTAAATTTATTTTCACATTCAATGCGTATGTGCAATCAAGCCAGAAGCATCTGCTACGAAAAGGAGAACTGAGAGGATTACGACGCCAAGAAGAACATACAGCATTGCTTTTCTACCGGTTTCAGGATTGTGAATATCGGGCAAGGTATCAACAGTTGCAACATAGAGGAATGTTCCCGCAGAAAACAACATGGCTAAACCAATTAGGTGGGTTTCTAAATCGGACAAAGCATAGAAAGCAACTAACATCATCAATGGTGTTGCAAGTGAAAAGACAACCACATCTCGAATAGAATCGTTTCTATTTGTACGTTCATGCAATGAAAATACGCCTAAACTGAATGCAGCAGGTGCTTTGTGAATCAAAACGGCAAATGCAACGGTTGCAGTGACTGCGATACTACCAGTCGCGGCTGCCGCCCCAATTGCTACGCCATCGGTTGCAGCGTGTAATGAGAGTCCGAATACTAACATCCACCCACCATTGCCATGATGGACATGTTCGTGCCCATGAGCGTGGTCATGGTCGTGATGCTCTTCATGTACAGCATGTCCAATTCCAGAACCTTCTAAGATTAGCATGAGTAAGAATCCCGCTAAAATTGCACCACCGAGTAACAATTCATTTGTATGTTCGTCATCATGAGCTGACTCATCATGTGAATGAGCGGTAATTATTGTCTCGATTTCTTCAAGCCCTGTCGAAGCATTAATCTCTCCTTCTTCGACTTCTTCAATTACATGAAGAACAGATTGTGAAATAGACTCTTCACCATCCTCCTCTTCAGCGTGCTCATCAGAATGTTCATCCGTAGTATGGGCATCATGTCCGCCAACTAAATCCTCAATTTCTTCAATCGCTTGTGTTTCATTTATATCGCCATGCTCTACTTCTAACATGACTAACGCAATGGAGCCCGCAATCTTAGCATCATCCTCATGAGATTCATGTTCTTCCCCCGATGCTAATTCATAACCTTCAGGTATAACAACCATCAATGCTGATGCAATAATAATTCCAGCAGCAATGCCGGAGAGCATTTTTAGGCGCGCAGGGTCGTCCTTTACCTTTGAAAAAACAGGTATCAGTCCACCGATTAGGGCTATGATGAGGGTAAGGGCTGCATAGAAGAATGGTGCTGTTGTCACAGTTATCCCTTCAATAATAGATATATAAAAAATATTATTAATTATTACGTAGGCAAATAAACATGAGCAGAGTACTTTCGTTTAGCACTGACAATGAATTTGCCAAACAACTAGAGCATTTGATACACCAATCAGGTTATTCAAACCGAAGTTTATTCCTTCGAGATGCCAGTTTACATTTTGCCGAGGCTCAACGTCGTGGTGAACTGGTAGCAATGGATGACGATGTGGTTTTGGATGGGACCATTGTCATTTACTATCAGCATGGCGTCGAAAACAAGCTCATGGAACTACGCCATTCACATGAAATCGAAGTAATTTCTTTCCATCATAATTGTCTCACCGATAGCCATACTTGTGTTGATACTATGCAAGTACGCGGTGATGCTCATTCATTTCGTCAAGCAATTGACAAACTAAATAACACCCAAGATATCGACAAAGTCAATTTCATTGCCGCTCCAATGCGTGATAATGGATGTTGCTGATTTACAAGCCATACTAGTGATTAGAGTTAAATTCTCCATCTTATGTAATCAAATACACTCAGTTGATAGAATTATTCTTCGCTTCAATAATTGCTTCTACAAGTGGCTCAAATGTATCGCCATGATAGTGGGGTGAACACACATCAGCCGCTTGTAATACCGACTCAAACGCTCCTTTGACCGCTACAGACCAATGCGCAAGTTCAAACATTGGCAAATCATTGGGCGCATCTCCAACACACAACATATCATCTTTTGACCATCCCATACGTTCAAGTAAAATTTCTAGACCACTTCCTTTGGTAAGATGTGGCTCCATCAAGTGAATGGCAAATCCAGTTCGAAGTGCAGAAAGATGTGACCATTCACTGTCAGCAAGATGCATGCGTATTTGTTCTAAATTCTCACTAGGGTGAAGGCACCATTCACTTTCTCGCCATTGATTTGATTCAATTCCTTTCGAGCCTTCTGTGAGTTGCATGACGGTATCAAGCCATTCAGCAGCACGTTTTGCTTCTGTACCATCGGCCTGTAGAATTGGTTCGGTGAAACTAGGATGCCAAAGAACTCCTCCGTTTTCACAACAGATTGGGCCAGAGAGTTTGAGAAATCGCCATAATCCATAGGCGATGGCACGAACATTCCCAGTAGCAAGAATGATTGGAATCCCTACCTTTTCTAAGCGTTCTAACGCATTCAAAGCACTTGTATTGAGTCGTTTTTCCCCATCGGTAAGGGTGCCATCGATATCGACAGCGACAAACTTTGGAAACCAACCCTCTGGGAGCCACTGCATACTAAGTGCCAGACATGAGCGTGTCATCAATTTTCGCCTCATGTTCTCAGCATTTGTACCGTCGAGAAGGGAGATATTATTGAGGTCGGCCGCGAGGCGACATTATGTCATCGGGTGATAAAGAGGAAGTATTTCTCTCGCTCGATGATGATATTGAAGTGAAAGCCCCTAAAACCAAAGAAAAACCAGCACGAAAACCCCGTGTTAAAAAATCGAAAAAAGTGACGCCACCGCCTCAAGTAGTTCTTGATGCAGAGATTCTCGATACTCCAATAATCCGACAAGCCACTGGAGAGTTTGAAATTAGTTGGCCGTTATTAGGAATGGACTGTCCGGATTGTGCAAGTAAAGCCACTAGGGCACTTGATTCCCTCAAACAAGTCAACAATACTACCGTTTCAGCAACTTCGGGAACTGTGAAATTATCCATCGACCTTGAACATGGTTCACTTTCAGAAGCATCTTCTGTGTTACGTTCACTGGGTCATGCACCGAATGTTGGTTTCAATGAAATCGTTGGAGTTCGCAGTTCACATATTGCTCATAGAAATGGCGTCGACCAAAGAAAACTTGGGAAAATTTTCCGAAATCAACCAGGTGTTCTTGATGTTGAGATTACCGATGATGAACGAATACTTCTCCAATTTGCTCCTGAAACACCTCAAGACCTGTTTGAAATTCGAGATTTACATCTCAGTGAAATTATTGGCTCACCTGCGAAGTATGTTCCTGCTCAATCGAATCGAATTCGTCCCGACCAATGGCGTTTAATCGGTGGAGGAATCGCTCTTCCTCTGTTATTCTTGGTCATTCTTGGAGAAATTCTTGGATTTTCTTCCTTAGTTCTTGGAATGATTGCCCTGCCAGGATTACTCATAGGTGGTTCTCAAATGTTCAAAGAAGCCATTGCAAGTATTAGTAATCGGCAACTTGGTTTCCAAGTACTTACGAGTTTAGCAGTGATTGGTGCAGCGGTTTTGGGAATGTGGGAAGAAGCATTAGTTGTTGCGATTCTAGTTGCATTCACTGCACATCTTGAGGGTGATGCATTGGTGAAAGCTCGCAAAGCAATGCAAGGTGGGCTTGACCGCCTTCCACGAACAGCGCGAAGAGTAACAGGAAACAAACCGAAGAAAGTAGATTCAACGAAAATGCTCGGTTTTTCTCTTCAGATGGCATCCCCAGCACCCCTTGTTGGTGAAGATGGCTGTGCACTTCCAGACCCAGATGCAGAGCATGAAACAGTACCCATCGAATTGATTCAAATTGGTGATACAATTGAAATCCGAAGCGGTGAACTAATTCCTACAGATGGAAAGATTCTCGAAGGGCATGGTTCGTTAGATAAAGCCCCATTGACTGGAGAATCGGTTCCAGTTGAAGTATCAGAAGGTGATGAGATTCAAGCAGGTCTTGTATTAGCCCGTGGACCAGTTATTGTCGAAGTGACTGCCGTTGGTGATGATACCCGTTTGTCTGGGTTAATTGATGCAGTTCATACTTTCCGAGAAGAACCTCCACGTTTACAGAGTAGTATTGAACTCTTTACTGCCATATGGGTGCCAATTGTTCTTACCGGTGCAATAGCAGTTTGGTATTTCTTATTCCCTAATGATTGGAAGGTCATTTTATTGATTTGGGTTGTTGCATGTCCATGTGCTTTGTTACTTGCCACACCAGTGCCCCATGCAGCGGCTCTTTCACGCTCAGCTCACTTTGGAGCCATAGCACGCGGGGGGGATGTCATTGAACGCCTTTCAAAAGTCAATCATATCTTACTTGATAAAACAGGGACATTGACTTCTGGAAAACCCAAACTGGGTGAAATAATCATGGCAAAGGGCCGTCAACAATCTGCGGCCCTCAAATTGGCCGGTGGTCTTGAAGCACGTTCCTCCCATCCCTATGCCCTCTCTGTCATGGAATATCTCAATGAACAGAAAGTCCCACCGATTCAAGTCACATCTCTCTCGGATATTGAAGCGGGCGTCAAAGGATTGGTCAGTGGAAAAGAAGTGATGTTTATTCGATTTGATCGTGCTAAAACGCTCAACGTTACCGTTCCTAAGGAACTTCAAGAAGCGTACAAGGCGGCAGAAAACAAAGGTCATGGAGCCAGCCTCTTGGTCCGAGATACAGAAGGAATTGCTTTGTTCACCTTCATACATGATGATACGCATACGGGAAGTAAAGAATTAATTTCAGGATTGAAAAAGCGTTCAATCAATGTTGAAATTCTTTCCGGCGACAATCAGGCTGCAGTTTCTGCCTTTGCAAAGAGCGTGGGGCTTCCAGAATCTTCCGCTCATGGCGGATTTTCTCCTGAACAGAAAGTACAATGGGTGAAAAACCGTTCAAACACTCACATTACAATGATGGTTGGTGATGGCTTCAATGATGCTGCCGCACTGGCGCTTGCTGATGTTGGCGTTGCAGTTGGGACTGGAGAAACGGTTAATCTTGAAGCAGCAGATGTCCTCATTCCAAGCGACAATCCACTTATGCTCACCGACCTTATTGACTTGGCTCGTCGGGCTCAAAGAATTCTCATGGGTAATTTATTCATAACCGTAGGAATTACACTTTCACTGGTTGCAGCGGTCATTCTGCAACTTTATGACGAACTTTGGGTGGGTGTTTTGATTCATGAAGCATCGGTAATACTCGTCATTTTGAACGGTGCGCGTCTAGCGGGTGGTGACGGAGCATTCGCTCTTTTATCGTCCATTTTTGTTTCATTATGGAGGGATACTAAAGAAGCATTTTCCCTCCTTAAGTCAAAATATTTCCCGGTTTGAGTTGCTAATTTGGCCACTTTACGCGGCATATTCAAACCGTAGGGGCAGTTCTGCCCAAATGGTGAGGAGATGGCACGAGTTCGAGCAGACCCAGTCACAACAGCCCTCGCTCATCCAACCCGTCGAGCATTGTATATTGCTCTCTCAACGAAAGATGAAATGAGTACGGTTCAACTTCAAACCGAAGTAAATGTCGAACGATACAATCTATATCATCATTTGAAAAAATTAGCATCACTGAATTTAGTTAAGAATCATCGCGATGCTGGGCGTTCTCGATGGTGGAAAAAAACATCCCATGTCGAATTACCTGAACTTCTTACAAGTTCAAATGCATCATCATCTCCATCTTCTTTAGTGACTGATGGCGACTCTAGTTCGCTTCCAGAATCAATTGCTGCTGGTGGAGAAGTTCATGTCATCAACCTAGAAGGTTCACGTGATCAAATCGGTGCGAAACGGATGCTTGAACTCCTTGCTAAAGAGCATGGAATTGAATTAGATTTACCTTGGAACTTTTTGCCTGCGAGCATCGCTTTGATTGCAAAGAAAAAGTAAAGATGACCTTTGAAAAGCAAATACCTCAAGAAGTGAGAACAGGAGCGGTAACCATGAGCGAAGAGTTAACAGTTGAATCACGAGTTGCTCCACCAGCACTTTCATGCCCTAAATGTGATGGTTTGTTACCCAATGAACTTGGGGATATTCGTTGCACATTGTGTCAAGCACGCGTACGCATAGAACACACAATCACTAGAAAGAAATGGGCCGAAGAAAAAGTTGGTTGCCCTGAATGTGAAAAAGTGCTCGTTGTTGGTGTCAAAAAGCGGCCAGCACATTTGAAATGTGCATCCTGTTCATGCCATTTCACTCTTGTTCCAAAGGTGGCACGCGTAGAGATATCTTGCCCTGGATGTGAACGTCAATTACGTATGAAACGTCGTCCAGGTGAAAGAGAGATAAATTGCCCAGCATGCGAGACTAGTTTCAAGGTAACATTCTGAATGCGCTCAATATTTCGCTGAGCCCATAGCAAGGCGTTATTCTAATACCGAACTCCTTGGAGTTTCCTTAGACGAAATATCGAATTATTTTTGTTCAGTCTTGCCAAGAAACCCCCACATGTGTGGCTTAATAATGGCGTCAAATGAATAGTTGATTTTCAATCAATCTCTCAATCAACAGAATAGGGCTGTTGGTTGGTCGCATAACCTTTGCAAATTGCCTTTAAGCCTCACATACTTGTCGCGCTCCTTATCTATGATGAGATGTGCATGAACCATTGGATGGGATACGATGGGAATGAGCGCAAGCAACGATAGTGAGGTCATTGAAGCGGCTCGCAAGAAGCGAGAAAACACTGACAAAGTCTCACTATCTGCACTTCGTTCCCAGTTTACTTCGACGGCTACATCCTCCCTCGATCAAGCAACAATGACAAGTGCGCGATTCCGTCAGGAAGAGCGACTGCGAGCAGATTTACGCCGAGAACGACGAATTCGTCAACAAGCAATCGCTGAGCGAGTTGCTATCATGCAAGATTCATTAGCAAGTGATTTAGCTGTTCAGCATGAACTCACACTCGATTCACTCGAAAAAGAAATGAGAGAAGAGATGGAACGTGATTTGAGTACGCTTGAACGCGATTCACTGGCCCGAGAAGAATCTCGCATGCGTGGAGAACTTGAACTCCGACTCAATCGCCAACTTGAATCACTTCAAGATAAATTGGATGTTGAACAAGACCTTCGTCTTGAAGAACATAAAGCACAATTGAAATCTCAAATCGAAACACAACTTCAAGACGAGCATCGTCAGAGACTTGATATTCAAAAAGAACGACTTGCAATGGAATACAATCAAGAATTACAACGTCGAGTCCGTGAAATTGAGGCGAATATCGAACTTGAAATGGAAGAACGGTTCAAAGAAATGGAAGTATCTGAAATTTCACGTCTTGAAGAAGGTCATGCAGCACGTCTCTCTGAGCGTGAAGAGCAATTACGTCGTGGTATTCGAACACGCCTTGAGCAACAATTGCGAACAAGATTAAAGCAACGTGAAGCGCGCTTAAAGGCTGAATATGAACGTCGTAGTCTTCGCTTGGAAGAAGATATTGCTGAACAATTACAAGATGAACTCGAGGGCAGACTTCGTCAAGAAACCGATGACCTCGAAGAGCGAATGCGCGAAGATATTGAATTGGCCATCGCTCGACGTCGTGATGAACTCCGTGTTGAAATTGAACAGCAATTGCAAGCGCGTCATGCTGAACGCCTTTCAGAACGCAAATCACGTCTCCGAGAAAAGTATGACATCACATTTTCAAAGGCAGTTGACGATATTTCCCGCTCCCTCAAATCAGATGTTGAAGCAGAACTTGATGTCCGAATGGATGAGGAGTTCAGTAGTTATCGAAATGCCCGAGAAGCTGAAATCCAAAACCGTCTTGCACGTTTCCGATATGAACGAGAAGCAGAATTACGTGGACAACTTGAGGAGCAATATGAATCGAAGAAGACCGATTGGTCAGAACGCCTCGAGTTGGAATTCCAGTCACGTGAAGCATCCGCTCGCAAGGCCATAATGTCTGAAGTTGATGCGGGTCTACGAAATGAGCGTTTGACCTTTGAAACAGATCTTGATTTGCTTAAAGAAGAAACTTCTCTGGAACTTGAAGTCGATATGGAAGACCGCCTCAATGAATTCCGAACCAGAAAGGAAGAGGAAGTTGCAACCCAACTTGAACGTCAACTCGACAAGCGTGAAGAAATCATGCGAAACAAAGCGCTCATCGATGTTCGTAAGAGAGAGACACATATTCGTGCAGAAATCGAGGCCCAACTTGGTCTCAAACGAGCGGAGATCCGCACAAGACTGCAAAGTTTGAGCGAAAAAATGGATGCCTTCAAAGAAATGGCTGAAGATCAAATGCGAACTGCCATCACAAATCAAATCGAAGGTGAAATCAATACTGCTGAGTCCGATATTCGGACTCGTGAAGCAGAATTCCGAGAACTTCAGTCGACAGATACTCGAGCTGAAAAGCGACAAATGTGGATGCAATCCATTTCTGGGCAAAATGCACCAGGTGCTGGTGACATGAACCCGAGTGCTTTGGGTGCCCGTCCGGATGCGCTTGGTTCAACGGGAGGTCGTCCAATGCGTGGAGTTCTTGCCGGTCAACAGCAAGCACCACAAGCCCGTATGGGCTTGAGTGGAATGCGAAGTCCGATGACCAGTTCCAAACCACTTGCGCCAATGGGCGGTGCCCCTCTTGCACGCCCTGTCAAAAAGCCACTTGGTAGCACTAGTGCCGGACCAAATCTCCCACAACCGGTTCAAAAATTGGTGAGAACACCACTTCAACCGATTAGTGCACCTGTGCCTGAAACACAAATGGAGCAGGTCGTCGAACCTATTGCTGAACCCATTGCTGAACCCATTGCTGAACCCATTGCTGAACCTATTGCTGAACCTATTGAAGAACTAGAGGTTGAGCAAGCAGTAGAAGAAAGTCAAGAAGATGAAATGTCAACAACACTCCGTCCTATTACTTCAGTTCTTCAATCCGTTGAAACATCTACCGATGTTAAAACGACTACATTGACTCCTCAACTCCAGCAATTGATTCCGAAGAAAGCACGTGGTGCACCTCCACAATCAAAGCGTGGTGAAGTCCCCAAGACTGATACTACGACGCTCCTCAAACCAGTTCAAAAGTTGACTCCACTGAAATTATCACCTCCGGTTAAATCACCAGCAGTTGATGAAAATCTCGATGATGAGACGGAATGAATGAAATATCCTCTTGACGCCATCAAGGGTACGCTTCATATTGATTGAGGTCCTCGGGTTGTTATGAAGCGATTCGTTGTTGTTCTTATCGCAGCATTGATGTTACCTCTTGCTGGAATTATTCCTCTTGTGTCCGCATCAGGTTCAACACTTGTTGATGGAGGATACATACAGGAACATGAACCGAGTTTTGTCTATTGGAAACAAATTTACGATGGCTCAATTTTAACAGTCGACGCCTCTGGAAATGTTAGCGTAAACAGTTTTGTCGGTGGTTTCCTCATACCACAATGGCAACTTGATTTGAACGTCAGTACAAATGCGGCTCGTTTGGATGCTGCACAACAATTAGCAGTTGTTTGTCATGACTCAGGCGTTTTCATCATCCATATGGGACTTCAAATTGCCAACCGAAATATCTCCACGCAAGATCCGGTCAATGATGCCGATTGGGACGATGATGGTGACCTTTGGTTAGCGTATTATGCAGGAAGTCGTCGCCGAGCCGAAGAATATGATTCTGAAGGACCTACTGGAATAGTATCTCCACAGGTTCAAACTGGATTCAATGCCTTTGATGTGCTTTCAGATGGCCGGATAGTTCTTGGTGCTTATGATAAGAAAGTCTACATTTCCGATAATGATGGAAACGCATTAACAACGTTGACAGAATCTACTTCCATCATCAATGTGGCTATGGAAGACCATAATGGAGATTTATTAATTGGAACTGCAAGTGGAAACTTGTATCGATACGATACGAATTCATGGGCAGTAGAAACGCTCTCCCTCACCCATGGCGCCTCGATTAACTCATTAGAAGAATTCGATAATTCCACCTATCATATAGGTACTCAAAATGGTAAATTGACTCAGGTTGACGTCTCTGGTTTTACCGAAGGCGAGACCTATGATTCAACAGGAAAAGTTGTTGGTTCGTTGCAAGAATATACAGGAGAAATTTACATTGTTTCTTCAACCTCTACCCTGTCGAAAATACGCTTGTATGACTTGGATACAGATGGGGATGGAGTAACCGATCAATCCGATGCCTTCCCACTCGAATTTACACAGTGGGCTGATGCCGATGGAGATGGTTATGGGGACAATCCCAATGGCAATCTTGCAGACTTATTCCCCTCAGACATCTATCAATGGGCTGATTCAGATGGAGATGGCTATGGTGACAATCCCGGAGGCGACAATGGAGATGCTTTCCCGGCTAACAGTGAGCAATGGGCTGATTCAGATGGAGATGGCTATGGGGATAATGCAAACGGCCTCGATGGTGACAAATTCAAGGATGAACCAACTCAATGGTTTGACTCTGACCAGGATGGATATGGTGAAAATCCAAACGGCATCACTCCTGACGCTTGCCCGAATGTAAATGGATTTTCTAGAATCGATCGTTTTGGTTGTCTTGACTCGGACCTTGACGGATATTCCAACCCAACTGAGAATTGGACCGTTGAACAAGGTGCTGATGCATTACCACAGCAGAACACCCAATGGATTGATGGCGATGGTGATGGCTACGGGGATGATACAACAGGTTTGATTCCTGATGGTTGTCCATGGGAGGCTGGTACATCAACCAAGGCTTGGATTGTTAACACAACTTCAGTATTGGGCTACATTGAAGTTCCTTCATATGGCTGTGTCGATGCAGATGGGGATGGATGGGTCGATGTGACTGAATCTCAAGGCATGGAAACAGACCCCAATGAATACTTTGATGCTGACAATGATGGTGTTGGTTCGAATTCCGATTATGACGATAATCGCCCTCTTGTTCAAACAGAACAGGACCATTGCATGCTCAACATTGACGATGTTTCTCTTTCCTGCCAAGGATGGCGTAACGATGATTACCAAACATATCTTTCTCGTGACAAGGATGAAAACGATACAGACTTGAGTTATGCAGCTTGGAATGCCAGTATTAACGCTGGCTTGCTCGATAACGACAAAGTTGATTCTAATATTGTCAAACAAGTAGTCGCTGTTGGAGGCGGCGCATTCCTTTTTCTCACAGCAATAATTCTCATCGTCAGTGTCATTGTTAAACGTCGAAAAGTAAATTCGTTAGTCAAGATGTATGGCGTACCATATGTTCCAGAAGAAAACAAGTCTGCTGAAAGTGAGGCTTTGGAAGGAACGGCCGGACTTTCCGCTCAAGGTGGAATAGTTTCTGATTCTGCTTGGGATGACGATGTCGAGAGTCTTGACTTCACAGTTGCCGATGATGATTTGGCTGATGATGCCCAAGAATCATCTACTATTGATGCTGCAAGTTTGTATGATGAAGGGGACAGTCTTGAGGCGATTGCTGGAATAGAAACGGCAACACCCGAGCCCGAGCCCGAACCTGAACAATCCCCTGAAGTAGCCCCATCCGAAGCCCCACCATTACCGCCCGGAGGTCTTCCAGAAGGCTGGACTATGGACCAATGGAAATGGTATGGGCAAGAATGGCTCGACAAAAATCAATGAAATCAGAGCCCCTCTTCGTACAGACGTACATATGAAGGATAGCGAGGCGATTACATAAGGCCGCATGGTCCTCTTTCAATCACTCCACCAGAAAAGGAAAACTAAAACGGCCGAAAAAACCTAATCTCTGATAAGACTCACAGCACCATGCACTCACGACCCGTGCTCCACACAATCATCATCATAATCCTTTTGTGTGCTTCTTTTCAAGTGCCCATTACAAGTGCCGAGAGTGGCGATGAAACCATCACGGTGAACCATGTTGTTTTGGTTGACACACCTCCACATCCAGAGTGGGAATGGAATTACAGTTACCAGATAGAGGTCAGTGGCCTTCAAATTGATATTGAACCTTACACCGCTGTAATCCTTATCAAGAGAGTCGGCGATAATGAGTGGGAAGGCTTAGATTGGTGGTGGGATGATATCGAAAGTGATGGTGAACAATTCAATTTCACAATCTCAGTACAACAAGATTGTTACTACATAAACGCCTCACTTTATCAGTCGAGTGATCTCCAATCAAATGGGGTGGAAAATGCGACAATCATGGGATTTGACCACATGAATTTCACAGTTGGGAATGTAGAATGTGGAAATGTGGAAAATGATTCAGATGGTGATGGAGTCCCAGACAATTCAGACCAGTGTGAAGGGTACGATGATTCAATCGATGTTGACAATGATGGCATTCCGGATGGATGTGACTCGTTGATTTCACAAGAGAATGCCGCAAACTACTCGTTTGACGAGATGTTTGGTTTTGACTTCAACGGAGTTCATTATGTAATGAACGGTACTTACGTGCCCACTACAGTGGCCATTTACGCTGATGACGATGAAGGTCCGTACAACTCCAGCTATATGCTTGCAGTGACTTTCCATACGGATGGTCATTTAGAGGATGAGGCGGCCATCTACATTCCTTCTCCTGAATATGGAGCGCAGGTTGAAGTGACGGATTACGCCTTCATTACCGATGATACAACTTATATCGAAGTCTCAATGGAGGTTCTCACTTGTTTGAACAACCCTTGTGACATGACGGTACCTGCAAGTGAGCGATTTGAGGAAAACCTGCATTCTCAACATTCTATGACAAACACAAATACGGGGGATAACATTCCTCAAGTTGTTGATATCATCGTACCTGAACCCGTTGGCGAGGATGGCATCCCTCGGTTCACTTTCGAATTTGACGACAATAATATCTTAGATGCCGACGGATTCTGGCGCATTACCGTTATAGCAAATCAAGCTGATTTAGCAACTCAAGAAATTGATATCTGTGTAAGTTGGCTAAATGCCAATGGTGAATTACAGAGTCAGATTTGGAATCTAGCAGACCCTGGCGTATATGGCTTCAATCCAACAAACAGTATCTCAATGGTCACTTTCTATGACCAAGTTAACTTGGAAAATGGCAACATAGTTTCAACGTTTGGCACTGGCGATACCATCTTCGTTCGTGCGCACGATACAGAGGGTACGTTTATCGAAGACGCGGGCATTTCTGTAGCCTACAGGTCTCATTTGGAGAATTACGATGGAGCCATACTGCGCTCTTGGGGTGGCGTTTGCTCCTACGATTGGGATGGTGATGGGGTGGGCTCTAGTGATGTATTCCCATTCGACCCAACAGAACAAGCAGATTCGGATGATGATGAAGTCGGTGATAATTCCGATGAATTCCCGAATGATGCAAGCGAATCAATTGATTCTGATGGCGATGGAGTCGGGGATAATTCCGATGAATTCCCGAATGATGCAAACGAATCAATAGATTCTGATAATGATGGTGTTGGTGATAATTCCGATGAATTCCCGAATGATGCAAACGAATCAATTGATCCTGATGGCGATGGAATTGGAGATAATGCGCATAATAGCGGGAATAATACACCAATTACAGAAACTAAATCTGCTTTTAGTGACAACTTACCATTGATGGCAACAGTCGGAATTGCTATTCTCGTTATTTCTGTTATTGGGGTTCTTGTATTGAGGAAATCCAAAACTGAGGATGATGATTTGTTGGAAGAGGAGGATGAAGTTGACCAAATAACGCAAACGTCACAAAAATCCACGAAAAATGATGACCTTCCTGCAGTAGTGCCCCAAGCAAACCCAAAGCATGTAGATTCCTGGGAAGGCCTGCCAGACGGTGAATGGCTTGAAAACGATGAAGAAGGCACTCATTGGTATCTTGCTAATAATGGAGAGCACTGGTATTCAACTGATGACGGGTATCGTGTTTTTGAAGAATCTTGATATTTGCACTGTTGGAACAATAACTCCAATGCATTGCAATGGGTAGCGTCTGAAATGCAAAC
>Ga0206679_10000860_pt1 | contig 25512 bp, 24 predicted proteins | sample M110012015metaG_FD_155464 | JGI IMG/M metagenome (GOLD analysis project Ga0206679, IMG submission 155464) | Ammonia-oxidizing marine archaeal communities from Monterey Bay, California, United States - M1 100m 12015 | ecosystem: Environmental > Aquatic > Marine > Intertidal zone | place: USA... | reverse complement strand
CATGTCTAGATCCTGAATCTTTTTGACCAGTGCTTTATCTTTAGTATCCACAATAACATTTGAGCAAACATCAGAATACATTTTTGCTAATCCGTATGCGTTTGATTCTATTCCTGCTGCTTGCATGTACTTTGCTGCAGGTCCGCTTATTGCATCCTCTCCTATGAATGGACTTACTGCAACAACTTTTTTCTTCATCTTTGATAGTTCTTTTCTAATTCCTTTGATTTGTAGCATTGGGCCTATTGATGTTAGTGGATTGCCTGGTGCTAAGATGACCATGTCTGAATCATGTATTGCATTGATTGCTTCTGGATTTGGTCTTGCTTTGTCAGATCCGATATACTGAATTCCTTCCACCGGATCCATTCCTCTGTGCTTTACCCAATATTCTTGTAAATGTAATTCACCTTTGTTTGTAGAAATTCTTGTCTCAATTGTGTTATCTGTAACTGGAATTATGTTTGCCGTGACAGCGAATTTTTCACACATCCATTTTGTAATGTCGCTAAGATTTTTTCCATTTTTCAACATGTTAGTTCTAATCAAGTGGGTTGCGGCATCTCTGTCTCCTACTCCAAACCAAGTATCTTCACCAAATACTTCCATTTGGCGTAAAAAGTTGAAAGTGTCTTTTTTAATTCCCCAACCTTTGTCTTGGTCAAGCAAATCCGCTAAGCCATAAATTATTGTATCAATGTCTGGACACACATAGAGTCCATATAGCCAATAATTGTCTCCAACGTTACTAATTACATTGACTTTCTTTTCCTGAGCAACCAAACCTCTTACTAGTTTGACCGAACCTGTTCCTCCTGCTAATACTGTAATCAAATTATATCATATCCTCTAAAACTATATTTTCTACATGCGTTACTACATATTACTTTTTAGAAAACCTGTTCCAATAATCTCGGATAAGTTTATTATGTCTTTTAAGTCGATTCGACTTATGTCTAAGGCTATTGTTCTAACTGTTTTACTTGCAGGTCTGATCATGGTTGGTACTAGTGCTCCTGCATGGGGTGCACAATTAGATACTACAATTAATCCAAATAACTCTGAATCTCCATTCAAGATGAGTTATCTCAAAACTGTTTTTATTGAATATCCAAATGGCGGAGACTTGTTTGATGCATTAGGTGGAACCCAATGGAAAGTTTCTGGAACTGCTGATGCTACAAATCCTGGGGTTCAGGAATTAATAATGAAACTTAACGCCGGAATTCAAGAAGACGGAAGTCAAGCATCAATTTCTGACTTAAATGTATTATATGAATTTCAATTAACTGGTAGAAATATACAAACATCCATTGACTATCGTGTAGTTTTAGAGGGCAGTATTACTGATTACGTTATCACAGAAGACTCTCAAAAGAAATTAGTTGATTTGGGATGGAGAGGATTGTCTACAACATCTTCAATTGTGATTGACGGTGTTGAGATTAACATTCCTCTAGGAGTACTTCAAACCGAAGAACCTGTTCTCTACAATACTTTTGTCGGAACTGAGGCTGAAGATGTTCTTAATCGAGAATTAATCAATGCAGATTTTATTTTAGAACAACCATTAACTAATTGGCATTTCTTGTTTGACCCAACCGGAATCAACGCAGATGCTAGTACGTTTGGATTGGATGAATCAATTGCAGGATTTGTTGTATCTAGCTGGACTATGGGTGAAAGTAGTATCCGAGAAGGAAGACAAGTTGAACGTGTCTTTGAAGCAGAAGTAATGGCTGACGAACTTTACATTATTAGAAGTGTTCAATCTACTGATACCGCAAACTTATCTTCGATTGGATTTGGTGCTTTAGATATTTTAGATGGTATTGAAATTATTGGTGTAACCCCAACACCACCTGAGGATTACATGACAACTTCTACTGGAGGTTTCCCAATTATGATTATTTATGGAATGGCTGGATTAGCAGCTGTTGCAGGTATTGGATTTTTCTTTATCAGTAGCAGATCCATGAAAAACACTGCAACTACTCAACAAGGTATTGATCCTAGCAATCTTGTCGGATACCAAACAAGTGAGTCCTCTGGCGGTTATCAAACCAATAGAGGCGAAGCACAATTGAAATCTGATGAGGATTATGCACAAACAAGAAGTGTTTATGAGAGTACTGAAACAACCCCTCAAGAAACTGCTCCTGAACAAACTATGCCATCAACTGGTGAAGAAGCTGCATGTGGATGTGCTGCTTCTGCAGAAATTGGTACTGAATGTGATTGTGAGATGCATGGCTCTTGTTTATGTGATGCAACATGTAACTGCAATGCAGATATTTGTAAAGATCAAGTTCGTGAAATGAGTTAGAATTTTATCTAAATCATAATTTAATCTTAAAATTTTATAAAAAATATGTGTGCTGGGAGTAACCCTCCTTCTGTTTTCACGATATTTCGCTTTGCAGCCTACCTGAACCTGGTACAGGATCCTACGGTTCTGTTTGGCTTTGCTCCATGTGGGTCGTCTGTTTCATTCCTTTTATGGAAACCTCAGGTTTTCGCCATCACTGTGCGCCATATTGGATTCTTTTCTGCTCCGTTGCCAACCATCTCTGATTATCTATCTCCAGATCACATTTCCTGTATGGAGGGAGGAGTTTCCTCTGCCGTAGCAGCGTTTCGTGCTCCAGCTCACATGATTGTGTTACTTTGTAATCTGATTTGAATATTACTTTAGGGGTTTTGTGCCTATGATGAACAAAGTTCCCATTTCTCGTTTCCACTTTCTATTGCCCTTTAAATCTCTGATTTGCTTTGTTTCTGTTTTGAATCCTGCATTTTTAAAAAATTCTTTCCACTCTTTTTTTGAATGCAAATGCATTTGAACTTTCATCATGTCTTCCCACTTTGCAGTAGCTTTGTTATCTGTGTAAAAATCTGTACCACAAAAAAATTGTCCTCCTGGCTTTAGTAATTTGTAAATTTTCTTAATTGCTTTTTCCACAGAGTCTGCATAGTATATTGATTCCATGGCAAAAACAAAATCAAACTTTCCTCTATATTCCCATGACTCTACATCTGTGTGAAAAAAACTTTCTTTACTGTTTTTTATTTTCCTGTTTGCCTGTATGATCATTTTTTTACTCTTGTCTATCCCGATTGTTTTTTTGCATGTTGAAATATCTGATGTGTATCTTACAACCCACCCGTTTCCGCATCCAACATCTAAAAATGAAAAAGGTTTGTCAAAAGAAATCTTGTTTAAAAATTTTAAAACATTCTTCCCGTGCTCTTTTTCCATTAATTCTGCTTTTCCACTTTCCGCCCAATCGTCAAACTTTTTCCTTACTTTGTCCATATTTTTTAAAATTGCCCATTTAATTATAATCTTCTTGACGCTGATCATTGATTCGAATAAATTCTACGCGCTGCTTATAACTAATTTTAAACAAATTATTTTGAAAAGAAATTGTCTGATGTGTCTTGTAGAAATTGTGATGGGTCACTTGAAGCAACAAAATGCTCCGATTGCTTCAACAGTCATTACGTGATTTGTAACCTGTATTCTGCATTGACTCATGAACAACTTCATTCATTATGTATGTCCAAAACGACCAACCATGCCATATCTGTGCCTAGAATCATTGCCTAGCTTCTGCGTCTTTGTAGTTGCTATGGCATGATTTTTTAATTATTTGAAAACATGATGATCTTACTGGTGAGTTATTTTCCTTTAACTAGATTGAACAGTTGTCTAACTGCCAATTTGGGATGACTAACTGCTAGTTTCAACATGTTTGATAGCCCAAACTCTGCTTTAATAAAATCTAAAAATTCTTCTGTTTTCAGTTCACTGATTATGTCTAATTCTCTGTCCCATTCCTTATCTGATAAACCAATCCATCTGTCTTGAACTTTTCCTGCAGAATTAATTTTTGATTCAATTGCCTTTCTCCAATTTTCTTCATATGGGTACAACGAACTCTCGTTTGTTTTCCCATTTTCTATTGCATCTGCTGCAACTTTTCCTGCTACTCTGCCAAATTTTATTGCATATCTGATGCCTTCTAAAACCAATGGATTTGCCTGTCCTGCAGAATCCCCAACTAAAATCAAATTGTTAAAAACCGTTTTTCTTGACAATCCATCATTTGGAATTAATCCGTAGTGAAACTCTATTGGCGTAATTTTTCCCAATTTTTTTATCGGTCCCAATTTTTTTTCTATTATTTCTTTGAGTCTTTGAGTCGGGTCTATGTTTGACTCCGGTTTGCCCACTCCAACACCAATTCTTACAATGTCGTTTCCTAACGGGAAAATCCATGCGTATCCTGCGGGAGTATATTCTTGTCCTACCATCAGCCACCATGTTTCAGAATCAACATTTTCGACTTTTGCTTCATATTCTGCGCCTGCTCCGAACCTCTCCCATTGTGTGACAAATCCCATTGCCTTGGAAATTATTGAAGCGAATCCTGTAGCATCAATAACTACTTTGGAATGAAATATTATTTTTCCATTTGGACCTACCCCGCTTACTCCCACGATGTCGTTTTCTTCATTTTTTATAACTTCATTTATGTTAGTTTTCACAAAAACATCCGCACCTACTTTTACTGCTTCTTCTGCCAACCATCGATATGTTTTTCTTACATCCAACACTGCAGCCGTTGCAACTGAATCACTTATGGTAACTTCGTTATTTGGTGAAACAAATGAGAAATTTTTAATTGGATTAAAACAGTCATCTGGAATCCCAAACTCTTTGATACTTTCAATCCATGTTACCCCGCTTGTTCTAACTGTTTCAGCGATTGAATTTTCTTTTTCAAGTAACGCCACTTTGATTCCTTTTTTTGCAGCTGCAAATGCTGCTGATGAACCAGCTGGACCTCCTCCTACAACAACTAAATCATAATGGTGCTCTTCAATCAATCAAATTTTATGATAATTCTCTAGGATATAATTTTGAGGTCTGATTGAAAATCTTATTTTTTGAGTACTGGATTGCCTGTGGTGTCGTTTTCTCTTTCTGCATCAAAAGTTTCCATATGTGCTAGATCTCTGTGCATAAAGCTATGTGTCTCTCCCCTTGTTTTTCTACAGAATTTTGAATGAACTGTTTTTTCAACTTCTAACGTCGTTTCATTTTCATGAAATAGACGTTTTCCACAATCCTCGCATCTAAATTTAGGCATAAATCTTGTCAATGTCAAATCTATTTAGATGTTTCAGACTTGTTCTGAGGCATTTATTTGATCTATTCCTAAAACCCTAAACTTTAGATGCTTCAAATTGTGTCTTATCTTATGTCCGAATTTGATCTTGTCTCTTTCACTATGTGGGGACTAATTACTGGAGTTGTAATGCTGGTGACTGGACTATCTTATCGTAGTTATCTTAAAAAAAATAACTATGTTTCTGAATACTGATTTTCTTCTTCATGTGCTTCAAACTGTGCCAATCCTATCGTCTGATGTCAAATGGAGTACTTGGCATTTAATGAATTCAAGACGATTTGTTAATTTTTTTGATATATGCTATGATTTCTGTATAGTCTCTATCCCCTAGCCCTTCTTTTATTGCGTTTTCGTAAATTTCTTCTGCCTTGGAAATCATCGGTAATTTAATTTCTAATTCTTCAGCTGCATTTGTAATGGTCGTGATGTCTTTTTTCAAATTTGCCAAGGTAAATGTCGCATCGTAATTCCCATCAATCATTTTAAACGCTTTTTTTTCACTCATCCCTGTTTTGAAATACGTTGAGTTTAAAACTTCTAAAAATATTTTTGGATCAACATTTGCCTTTTTTACAAACGTAATCCCTTCAGACAGTGCTAATGCTAGCATTGTAATTTGTAAATTCATTGCAAGTTTGATTGAGTTTGCTACCCCTTGCTCCCCTAGAAAAAACACTTTGTTTGCAATTTTTTCAAATATTTTTTTACACTGATCAAAACTGTCTTTTTCACCTGATGCCATCATGACTAGTTCTCCGTTTATTGCAACATTTGGACCTCCCATAACTGGAATTTCTAATTTTTGTATGTGATGTTGTTGAAGCTCTTTTGATATTTTTTTTGACTCCACTGGATCAATTGTACTCATATCTGCAACAATTAATTTTTTATTTTTACTTTCAACTATTCCATCTTTTCCAAATGTTACTTCTCTTACTGCTGCGGCATCTTTTACTATGGTTATCACTAACTCTACATTCTCTGCCATGATTTTTGGTGATGCTGCAATTTTTGCACCTTTTTGTTCTACCTCTGCAGTTTTTCCTTCTGTTCTGTTATACACTGTAACATCAAATCCTGAATCAAGTAAATGTAATGCCACTGCATTTCCTAGCATCCCAATTCCTATGATTCCTACTCTCATCAAATTTCTTCTCCGTAATTTTTAATGTCTTTCTTCATCTTGTATTTCCCATTGACCATTTCCAAATCGTGAAACCGCAAACTCCAATTGACCTATGGTCTTATCGCCTTTTTTGACTTTGGCAAAATCCAATTTTTTCATTTTAAAGATTTTATCTTTTGGTTTATACCCTCCTTCAATTACTTTGATTTTGAATTTTTTACTGGCCTTGATGATCATTTTTCTTGCAATTTGCACATCTCCCATCCATGAAAACATTTCAAAATCCCCAAAATTTTTAGTTGAAATCTCATAATCATATAATCTTGCTTCTAGTTTGTTGTTTTGTTTTTTAGATTGTTCATTTAACCACCCTACTATTTCTTTTCCGTGTCCTTTTTGAACCCCAAATGTCTCTGAATTTCCCATCTACTTCAATTGTACTTTTAATCCATAATAATCATTTTCAAATCACTGTTAGACTAAAATATTCATTAATCTTTGGAATTTTATGCTTACAATTGATTGCAAGGATGTTTCATCTGTTCAAAATGAATTACTTGTTTATGTTGCAGATAAGGTTGAAGCAATCCCGACATTGAAAAATCACCAATTCACTCTGTCTACCCTTGATGATGACATTTTGGATGTCGAGTTGGTTATTTCTGCAATAAAGGAATACTTTGACTCCATTGATGAGAGTTCTAATTTTGCTGTAATTTCAAACAATGACTTGATCAACATCACTTCAATCACCGGTAAAATGTTGACCACAGATTCTCAAAAGCAACAAAATGGTCTGTTTTCATGCACTCATTGTGGTTTTCTCACACAATATCAGGTTGAACTTGATACCCATATGAGGATGCATTATCTCTAAATTTGTCTAGACTTCAAAATTGACATTTTTTAAATTCATTTAATGTCTTCTTTTTTTACATGACTTTTTACATGATCTTTATAAATAATAATTTCAATATTTCAGTGTGAAAAAATTTTCAGATTCTCATGATGTGAAAATCTATTGTGAAAAGTGTGATCTTATTTTAAAATCTCGTGAAAAATACAACGAGCACCTTGTCACTCATTCATCTACAATCCCTTGTGACGTGTGCCCCATTGACACAATAATTGGTAAATTTGTAAGTTTGTTGAGAAGAAAACCATCTCGTAATTTGGAATAGGTTTTTTTAACTAACGTATCTATTTTGAATGATGAATAAAAAAGGCGCAATTTTAGGTATTATTGTAATCTCTGTAATTGTTGGCATTGCTGCCTCTGTTTCTTCTTCGCCTTCAGAAACATACGAACTTGATATGACTAGGACTCATGGAGATATTTCCACAGCTATGGGTTCCCCGATACTGGGTGACCCTTCAGCTCCAATCACTATTGTTGAATTTGGTGATTATCAATGTCATCAATGTTACAACTGGTTTCATAACACTAAACCTATGATCATGCGTGATTATATCGAAACCGGAAAGGCAAATTTGGTTTTTGTTGATTTTGCATTTTTAGGTAGAGATTCACCAAAAGCTTCTCAGGCAACTTACTGTGCAGATGATCAGGGAAAATACTGGGAATATCATGATTTCCTTTACAGTTCACAAGAATCCAAAATTGACAGTGGTTGGGCAAATTCTGAACGCCTAAAGGCTTTTGCATTTAGTTTAGATCTTGACATGGAGTTGTTCAACGAATGTCTTGACTCTGAAAAATATTCTAAACGTATTCAGTATAATTCCCAACAAGCAAGAGACAATGGTGTTAGAGGAACCCCCGGTTTCTTTATAGTTGGAACTGATGATCAAAAACAAATTGCTGGTGCACAACCATTTTCTGTATTTCAGAGAATTATGGATTCTATGGTATAATGCTAAAAACTACTAAGATTGTTTTTCAAAATTTAAAATTTCTTTTTTTGTCTTTGGTGATTTTTTCATCCATGATGGTTACGTTGTTAATTATATCTGAATATATTTTCTTAGAGCCTTATTTTGTAACTCATGTTCCTTCTGGCACTGAATTTGGATTTTCCTTAATCACTGCCATCTCTGTATTGTCTGCATTAGTAATTCCTATGAACTTGTTTAGAATAACTAATCTTAAAAGTTCAAAACAAAAAATGAGTGGGGGTATTTTTGGCTCTATTGTCGGCTCTGTTGCTGGCGCTTGCAGCTGTGGCCCTATCGGATTTGCTGTGATCTCTACATTTGGATCTGTTGGAGCTACTGCAACTGCATTTCTCACTAACTATGAAACCCCTCTGAGAATAATTGCTATTGTTGTTCTGCTGATAACTTATTTTACAACGATCAAGTCCCTCAAAACTGAATGCAGGATTAATCTTTAGGCTTAACTAATTAGAAATTACCAATTAGGTGAATTTTTACGACCTTGGAATGTATGTGTTAGGTGATTGATTTACTGTTGTGACAGTAATTTATGTTCCAATCCGGCCTAGTAGGAGAGATCCTGAAGATGAAGAGATAGAAGATTCCGATTACTGATTTTCTATTTCCCCCCTCTATCCTTTGAATTACTCGCATCATCGCTGCAACGTCCAGATATTTATTTAGCATTTTTAAACTGGGGTACATGCAGAATTGGAATCTCATTTTTGGAATTTCTATAATCTCTAGTCCTATTCTTTTTGCAATGATCGCATTTCCTGACTCTATAGCTTGGAGTTGGAATGAGGGCAGAGGCGGTTATTTTTTTGCGTTAGTATTTGTAGTTGCTGAATTAATAGGTCTCAAAATTGTTATTTCTAAAAAACGACTGATATCCGTAATTCCCTTGGCATTAGTCACGATTTTCTATTTGTTGTCATTAGAATTTGGTTTACGTGAATACCTTGTTGAATCTGCAACACAATTTAATGTACAATTAATCTATTCTTGGACTTGGATGTGGGATTTTGTTGTAATGTCTATCTTTATTGTTGCAGCGTTAACTATTTTCTTTGGCAAACGCTGGATTAGAATTGCCCCTGCCGGCCCAATATTCCTGACTGGTACTGCAATCATTCTTTCATTGGATGCATTCTTTCCGTATGACACACTTGGTCCATTACAATACGTCGTTCCGTATTTTGTTCAAGCAAATGTTTGGATAATCACTTTTCTTGATATTGGAACTGCAGTTGCTAGAGATAATATCATGTTCTTACGTGGTGATCATGGTTCTATGGCTCTACAGGTATTTTGGCCATCTGCAGGTGTTCACAGTATTATCATTTTCTCATTAGTTATTGGGGCATTTATGTTAAAAATGAACATTCCACGAAATCGTAAAATAATTTATTTTGTTTTGGGAATTGCTGGAACTATAGGTGTTAACCTGATTCGCATCTTTTCATTATCTTGGTATGCCCTCAAAGTTACGACTGATCCTGTGGCGTGGGAGGAATATCATAAAATTGCAGGCGAAATTATGTTTTTGCCTTGGCTGTTTGCTTTTATTTTGGTCGTAATTGTCATAGAGTCTAGGCGTCTGAAAAAATCTGAATCTAAGGATGTTCAAAATTAAATTTTAAACATTAAAAATAATTTGTAATGTCTCTCTGACCTTCAATCTCTGAAAAATCTGCAACTTTCACCCCTAACCTTCTAATGGTAATTGTTTGATTTTCTAAAGCATCTGATAGTAGCTGTTCTGAATTTTTCTGTAACTCTTCTAAACTATTTGTTGGGTTTTTTAACATTCTTGACCTTGATTTGTTTGTTAAATCTGATTGTACAAAAAACACCCCAATTGATTTAAACATTTTATTATTTCTTTTAGTTACATCGCACACTTGTCTGCATAATTCTTTTAAATTTTCCAATAGAAACTCGTGATCCTTTGAATCTTTTTTTAAAGTGGTTATTTTGCTATACTGTACGCTTTCTTCTTTGATTTTTACTGGCTCGTTGTTTATTCCTCTAACTGCATTGTAGATATATGTCCCACTTTTTCTTCCAAACTCTTTATTCAATGTAAATACGTCTAATTCTTTTAAATCTTCGATTGTCTTCATGTTCATTTCATTAAACCTTTCTTCAGTTTTTTTACCGATTCCTGGAATTGTTCTAATCTTCAATGGTTCTAAAAACTGATCAATTTTGTCTGGATCTACAATAGTGAGACCATCGGGTTTTTGATAATCTGATGCTATCTTGGAAATTAATTTATTTGGAGAAATTCCTATGGAGCAACTTAATTTCATTTTGACTCTGATGGAATTTTTTATTTGTTGGGCAAGGTGACTTGCTTTTGTAAAATTCCCCTCTACTCTTTTTGTAACATCCAAGTATGCTTCGTCCCTTCCAACATACTCGAAAATATCTGCATTCTTTTTCATTATTTCCATTGCCTTTTCAGTCATTTCCGAATAATATTCAAAATCCACTGGTAAGAACACTGCATCTTTTCTTTCCTCCAGTCTTTTTTTTGCAAATGATATTGGAATTCCTGACTTAACTCCGTACTTTCTTGCTGTATAGTTTGCAGTTGCAATTGCACCACTATCCCCTCCTCTATCTGAAAACACGCAAACACAAACTGGTTTTGTTTTTAATTCTGGGGATCTCACTTCTTCACATTGAGCGTAAAAATAATCAAAATCTATGTGGAAAACTACCCTTCCCAATACAATTCTGTGGTGTTTTGATTATTATTGTATTGTGTATTTGTTAAAATCGACTTAATCTTCTTTATTGGGTCTAATGGGTTATTTTAAAGAAAATTATATTGAAAATAATTTATTTCTAAACGTTCTCTTTTTTGGCAACTATTATGTCCACTTTGTAATTTAGACTTGCTCTGTCGTAAAGTTTTAAATTCCATTGTATGCTTGATGGCATTTTTGTTTTAGATGTAATTTTAAATTTTAAATTTTTTAATTTTTCCCGTAACAAAATCTCATTCATGGGTTTTTTTACAGAGTTTTCTCCACGTTCAAAATCGTATGGATCAGAAATTATGATGTGTCCTAACGAAATCTGTTTTGAAATTTGTTTCAACAAAATCTCCGGTTCCATTAATTCTAGTACATTCAGTGCAATAACTAAATCAAATTTGGTATTTGAAAATGGATTGTATTTAAAATCAGATACCACGTAATCGACATTATTGTTTTTATTTTGTCTTGCAATTTGAATTGCACTAAAAGATTTATCAATTCCAAAAACCATTTCATTAAATTTTGAACTGTGTGTTGTTGTAATTCCAATTGAACAACCATACTCTAAAATTAATTTTGATTTGGGAATTGACTCTATGTGGGATTTTATTAATTTGTAAAATTTACTATTTTTACTATTTTCATAAATTTTTGACCATCTTTCTTCTAATAACGTTTTATCCGATTTATTCCAGTTCAAATTATTTAGTGAAGATTTTAAAAAACTTTTCATTTGTTGAGTTGTTGCCAATCTGTATAACTTTCCACTTAATTTTCTATGTTCTGAAAGATATTTTTGAAAATCTATGAACATAATTGGTGTTTTATCGATAATTGGAAATAGTAATTTACATTTTTTACATTTTAACATCCCTTCATCAATCTCGATATTATTTTTGTAAATATCCACATCCAATTTACCGTTACACTTTACACATTTGATGAATTCAACACTGGCCTCTAACATTTTCAAATACCTGTATTATGTTTTAGAATTAATAATTTTTGATGAAACACAAGTTAATATCTAAATATTGAGACAAATTACTATTATCATGGATTACCCTGTATCTGTTGATGAAAATGGAGTAAACTTCAATCCTGATAAAATGATGCCAGAAAAACTCTATCATTGTATTTTTAAAAATAAAGCCATGTTAATTTTTAAAGATTCTCAAGATGTGATGAACTGTTATGAGATTGAAGAACCTGATCTAGTTGAACAAATCAAAAAATGTCCTACTGATGACGGTCTTGAAAAACTATTTGATGACTATATGCAAGGTAAACACCTGAAAAATTAAATACACGATTAAGTCATTTTGTAATTGTAGGAATTTCAAATTGAGTACTAATAAAAAATTAAATGATGCAGAAGATATTTTGTCTGAATTTGATTCTAGAACTAACCCCGAATCAGAGCCTGAACCAACACCAGAGCCTGAACCAACACCAGAGCCTGAACCAACACCAGAGCCTGAACCAACACCAGAGCCTGAACCAACACCAGAGCCTGAACCAACACCAGAGCCTGAACCAACACCAGAGCCTGAACCAACTACAAATTCTACTCAAACTACTGAAGAAAGAAATGTAATCTTTATTGGAACAAAACCAATTTTGAGTTATGTTTCTGCAACATTAACTCAACTTTCAACTAGACCTACAATTACAATAAAAGCTCGTGGTAAAAGAATTACACAAGCAGTTGATGTTTCTCAAATGATTATTAAAAGAATGGACACTGTTGGATATGTGATTAGTGATGTGAGAATTTCTTCTGATTCTCTTACTTCTCAAGATGGAAAACAGCGTAACGTGTCTAATATGGAAATTGATATTTCAAAAGAATAATCTGCGAAATATACTTTTAATTATTTTTGGAATCTTAATTGTTGCAGTGTTTTTTTATTCGTATGATTCTTCTTGTGGTATAAAACACATGTCTATTTTAAACCAAATGCAAATCTATGATGAAACTCTTGATCCTGAATTTTGTGAAATGGTTTTGGAAAATATTGATTCATTCAATGATGATTGTAGCCCTTCATTTGAAATTTTAGATTGCGGTTAATGGAATATTTCTATCAAAAACATAATTCCAAAATAAATTAAAACCACACTTAAGCCTGCAATCATTATTTTATAATTTCTATTTGAAATTATTTTTACACTTTTTGATGCAAAAAATGCAACCATTCCTAACCATACAAAATCCATCCAAATGTGCAAAACAAATACGATTAGTATCCCTGCAAATGCCCAAATCAACATTGCATCTGAAATTAATTTGAATCCTATGGTCAACCACCATACGATGAAAAATGGATTTAATGCACTAAATAAAATCCCTGTAATTATTGGACCATGTTTTGGCTTTGTTGAAATATCTGTATTTTTTTTAAATATTGACTTAATTTGCATGCTGGCAAATCCAAAAAGTGTGATTGCTCCAAAAATAGAAATAATCACTCTAAATTCGGGGAACGTCTCTAATGAAAATGCTCCAATTCCCAATAAAATAACTAATGGTAGTTCCACAATTGAATGGCCTATCGCAATTTTTATTCCTGATCTAAATCCCTCTCTTAATCCATACGTGATATTTGCTGCAAATAGTGGACCTGGTGACATAACTCCTGATGCTGAAATAATTATTACTAGTACTGCAAATTCTATCATTTTCTTGTAGTTATGCTATGCTTGTAATGGAAAAATCTATCTGTACATTGAATCTTTAAGATGCGTTGATTCTTCTTGTGTTTCTTTAATTGCAACTTCAGCTTTTTCAGCTTCTTTTTGTAACGATTGAATATCGCATGATGCTCCTGGAATTAATTTGGACATTGTAAGACAAAGATCTACGCTGGATTTGAAATCAGGACCTTTCCCAGCTGTATTAAAAATTATGACTATTACTTCTTGATTTGACATGCTTCCTTTGTTTAATAGCATCCCTGGAATTCCTGGAACTGTTCCATGATCTAATACTTTCAAACCTGCTTCCTCAATTTTTTTCCTAGCTGATTCTGTACTTCCAATTCCCATCATTTGTGAACTTTCATTATTTGATTTTACTGCAACACTGCTAACAATTAATTTGATTTTGTGTTTCTTTGCCCATTCTAACATTGATTCAGAAACTTGTCTGTGAAGCGATTGATCCAAATTTAGGTATGATGAAAATACTCCTACTTTCAAATCTTCGTTGATAAAAATTCTTGATGGATAATTTGGTTTACCGTCTTTTATGATGCTGATTGGTGGAAAATCTTCTGAATCTATTATTCCCCCTAATTCAAATTGAGAAGTGCGTATCATTGATTCCGTTGCAATTGCACTGCTAAATCCAACTGATGGAAATCCGTCTATTAGGTAACCTTCTTCCAAATTAAATTTTTCAAATTCTTTAATTATTATTTTTGATGACGACATGATTTTTCTTTAATTTTGTATCACATAATATGATTTATGATTTCTTATCAAATTTTGAAATCAATGCTGCATAGATGAATGGTAGTATTGTTGTAACTTCTGCATGCAATGTTGATTGTTTCGCAATTTTTGTAACTTTGCCCCATGAAATTGCTTCTCTAACTAATGCGCCACTAAGACTGCCATCAAATTCTTGTGCTGTAGTTATGTAAAATGCGTAGTCTAGCCCTTCCCTGTATTGGTTCCACCATAATGTATGGTGTTTTGAGATTCCTCCTCCAATCATAAATGCCCCTGATTTACTTGCTTTGAATATCAAACCTGATAATAGATTTGCATCTCCAATTATGTTTAGTTTAAAATCTTCGTGACTTTGTGTAAACATCCAAATCTGACTTCCTACTGAACCATCCATGATTCCTGGAACCACTACGTCAATGTCATTTTTGTATGCCCAATAAAGAAATGAATCTTCTCCTAAATGTTTTCCAATCATTTTACAAATTTCTGCACTAGTCATTTCCCTAACTCCGTTTTTGTATTCTTCTTCTAAGAATGCCATCATTTTTTCTTCAATTAGTGGTCCGTAACTGTCCATGGGCACTAGTACATTTCCTAATCTGTGGATGTTTTGATCAGCTAATTCGTTATCATCCATTGTGAATGATCCTTCTTTATAATGTGAAAAATGTCTTGCAATATCGTGGTCTAATGCACCACATGTTGTAAGTACAACATCAAACCATTTGTTCTTCAACATATTTTTAATAATCCCTCTGGTTCCCGTTGACACAACAGCTCCTACAAATGATAAAAATTTCAGACATTCTTTGTCTGGAATCATTTCCGATAAAATCCCCAACCCGTCTGATAAATTTACTGATTCAAATCCTCCTGATTGTGCCAGTTCATCAAAAATTTTTTCTATGGTTGTGTTTGAATCTATTTCTATATCTTTAACTGGTCTACCTGCATCAATCATTATTTCATTTGATGTTGTCAGGTATAAAATTCTGCCTTAATTCAACTTACTATCTAAGCAAGCTTTAAACCGTCTTATTTTACTAGATTAGATATGGCAGATAAAATTAAAGTTGGTTTAGTTGGTATTGGTAATTGTTTTTCAGGTTTAATTCAGGGAATTGAATACTATAGGCAAAATCCTTCTCAGGAAGTCACTGGAATTATTCACGACAACCTTGCAGGTTATGGTATCCATGACATTGATTTTGTTTGTGGATTTGACGTTGCAGAAAATAAAGTTGGAACACATCTGATGAATGCAATTTATGAATCTCCTAACATGGTAAACTGGATTCCAAAAGACAAAATGCCTAAAACTGATGCTAAAATTTATGAAAGCCCAATTTTAGATGGTGTTGGAATTTGGGTTGAAAATAAAATTAACCCTCTTACTAGTACTAAAACTGATGAACAATTAGCTGAGGAAGCTAAAAAAGTGCTCAAAGAAACTGGTGCTGAAATAATTGTATCTTATTTGCCTGTGGGTTCTGATAAGGTAACTCAATTCTGGGCTCAGGTTTGTCTTGACACTGGTATTGCTTTTGTAAATTGTATCCCATCATTCATCGCATCTGATGAAACATGGGCAAAAAAATTCCAAGACAAAAACATTCCATGTATTGGTGATGACATTAAAGGTCAAGTTGGAGCTACTATTGTTCACAGAACTCTGGCAAAACTTTGCAGTGATAGGGGAACTAAAATTGAAAAAACATATCAAATCAATGTTGGGGGAAATACTGATTTTCTAAACATGAAAGAACAAGATAGATTGGTCTCCAAAAGAATTTCTAAAACTGAAAGTGTTCAAAGCCAATTAAAAGAAAGACTGGATGACGATCAAATTTATGTTGGACCTTCTGATTTCATTCCATTTTTGGGCAATACTAAACTCATGTTTATGAGAATTGAAGGAAAACAGTGGGCAAACATCCCATACAATATGGAAGTTCGTTTAGAAGTTGATGATAAAGCAAATTCTGCAGGAATTGTAGTTGATGCAATTCGTTTGGCAAAAATTGCTCTTGATAGGGGAGTTGGAGGTCCAATCAAACCTGCAAGTGCATATCTTATGAAACATCCAATTGAGCAAACCTCTGATGTTAAGGCAAAAGCTGCCTGTGAAGATTTTGTTGCCGGTAAATAGCTATTGAAATTTATTCCAATCTGAAAATCTCTTTATTCTGCTCTCCTCGTATTTTTCTAGATCAAATTTTACGCTGTGACTCGTTTCTCCATTTAGTTTGATAATTTTTGTATTCATTACTCGATCATCTTCTTGCATGTCTATGATCATGCTATTGCCTCCAAATTTGTCATCCTCAACATTTGCTGCAATTATTGGAATTCTATTCTCAAGGGCCCTTACTTGTACATACATTTGCCATGGCTGTATTCCTCGTTTAACTATCCTGCTGGGTGAAAATAGTATTTTTGCTCCCTTTTTGGTCATTACATTTGCCACATCTGGAAATACCATGTCATAGCAAATTACTACCCCAAACTTGCATGCAGTATCAAAATTTTTGGCCTCCATTCCTGGGTTTACTGTATTTTTTTCATAGTCAAACGGATGAATTTTTTCTTGTTTACCGATAATTTCCCCTTCTGGCCCTATGATCGGTGCTGTAATTGATGTTTTTTCTTGATTTTTTTCATAAAAAGCGCCTGGTATTATTGTCATCGAGTATTCTTTTGCAATTTTTTTAAAATCATTAAACTCTTGATCATAATTTTTAATTTGATTATTAGGCAACCATTGTTCTGGCAGGCATACAATTTCTGTTTCATCATTGCCTAGTTTTTTTAATAATTTGCCAATTTTTTCTATTCCTTCTTTGTTAGTATCATGCGAACTTGTTTGAATCAATCCTACCCTTGTCATGGTTTTCAACTGTTTCTTTAGTAATTATATTTAGGCTCATTTTTACTTGGTTTTAAAATTAAAGTAATTTCATAATTACCACCATTACGAAAAATTTGATAACAAAACAAGAAAAATTAATCAATAGTGTCAACAAAAATTGTTAAACATCGATTATCCTAGCGAATTAGAAGTGATCTCTATTGGTACATGTAAAAAAAGTTGAGATCTTTGGTTTCAAATCATTTGGATTTAAAAATACTATTGTTCAGTTTGAACCTGGACTTGTATCGATCTCAGGCCCTAACGGTTCTGGGAAAAGTAACATTTTAGATGCAATTATTTTTGCAATGGGTGAAAATAAGCCAAAAGTAATGAGGGTTGATAAACTACGATCTTTAATTCATGATATTGAAGGATCACGTCGTGGTCCAAAGATGGCTCGTTCGAGTGTTCATTTTGATAATTCTGACAGAAAAATTCCTGTAGATGATGATGTAGTTGAGATAACTAGAGAACTAGATGAAAATGGTGATAACACATACTATCTAAACAAAAAGAAAACTCAAAGAAGCCATATTCTTGACTTGCTTGATATGGCAAATGCTGGTTTGGGTCAGCTCAATGCAGTTCAACAAGGAACTGTAACCCGAATATCCGAGTTTACATCTGAAGAAAAAAGAAAAACAATTGAAGATTTAATTGGTTTGTCTTATTTTGATGAAAAAAAATCTGAATCCATTAAGCAACTTGATGAAGCAGATAGGCGACTTGAAATCGCACTTGCAAAAATGGGTGAAATCAAGAAACGAATTGATGAACTCGAAGAAGAAAGAAACCAAAAACTGCGTCATGATATTTTAGAACGTGAGCTTAATCGGTACAAGGCAATTGCAGCCGCAAATAAAATGAAAGCAATTTCTGCCCAAAAATCTGTTAAAGAAGCAACATTGCATGGTTTATCTAACGAAATAACCTCTTTGGATGGTGAAAGAACTGTTCTAAGAGATGAAATTGGAGTTTTGGAATCTGAAAAATCCACGCTAATGACTGCTGCAAATGATTACAGTCAAGCGAAGGCTACCCTTGATGCTGAAATAAGTTCTGCAATGGAACAATATGAAATTGACAATAGTGCCATTTCTGCATCAAAGAAAAGACTTGAACAAATCAATGCTCGAATTCCTGAAATTAAAATTGAATTGGATGGTATCCTTACTGCAAGACAAGACATTGATGTTCAAATCAAAAAAATAAAAGATTCTATTGATGATACAAATATGCAAAAAAATAAAATTAATGCCGATTTAGAAACTATTGATCTAGAACGAAACAAAATACTCACTGAACAATCTGAAGCTGCCACAAAAAAATCTGAAATTGATAATAAAATTAAGGCTTTATCCTCTCAACTAAATGATGCTAAACTAAAATTTTCTAAAGTCCAAAACGAAAAAAATGAATCTAAATTAAAAATACAAACTAATTCTGATAGATTAATTCATTTAGAAAAAGATATTGTGAAATTAACTGATATTGAATTAAAATTAAAATCAATGACTGAAAACCACACTGCTACAATTTCTGAATTAAAATCTAGAATTTCAAAATTAAAAATAAGAAAAACAAAAATAATTCATGATATGGATGAATTAGGATTTATTTTAGAAAAATCTGACAAAGCTGCAAATCAATATGAATCAAAAATCAAAACTGTAAAAGGATTCATGCATGAAGACTATACTGTTGCAAAATTAAAAGAAGATTCTGACAAACTAGGTATTGATGGATTAGTTTATGAAATGATTTCCTGGGAAAAAAAATATGACCGCTCCGTTCTTGCAGTTAGTTCTGATTGGATAAAGGCGATAGTTGTAAAAGATTTTTCCACATTACTTGGAATTGCAGAGTTTGCACGAAGCAAAAAACTGCCAAAATTAAAAATTATTCCTCTAGATGCCATCCCAAAATTCAAATTCACAATTCCTGACAAACCTGGAATCCTTGGTGTGTTATCTGATTTTGTGAAATGCCCTGACTCGTACTCTTCCCTTAAGACATTCCTGTTTGGAAATATCATTCTCACTGAAACTCGTGAATCTGCTTATGGTTTATCTCAATTAGGTTACAAATCAGTCACTCTTGATGGTGAATATTTTGAGGCTAAAGGCGGTGCAGTTGTAATTGATATTAATTCCAAAATCTCTAAACTCACAAAATTAATTTCAATGAGTAGTGACATTGACGGCTTGTTTCAATCTATCAGTTTAATAAAAAAATACATGTTGAAAAAGAAATATTCTTTAAAAAAATTAGATGATTCTGTTCAGTCTTACTCTGAACGACTTTCAATGTCTGAAAATTCTTTAACTTCTGTAACTGAAAACCATTCTAATCTCAAGTCTAGAATTAGTTCTGCAAAAAATACAAAAATACAATTAACAAAAAGAATTGCTGATTTAACTACGAGAAATAATATTATTGAATCTGAAATTTCTACTAATGAATCTCATATTGAATCATTGTTAGACCGTATAGCAATCGTTGAACAAAATTATGCCAGTGGTGAACAAATTAGAATTGCCAGTGAGTTAACAAAAATGAATGTCAAAAAAGTCGACATTGAAAAAATGTATACTACAATTATGAATGAATATCGTGACAAATCATCTCAATTAACTACTATGCAAACTCAGGATAATAGGGAGAAATCTCAAATTAGTAGATTGAACAATGAGGAAACTTCGTTACATTTGGAATACACACAATTTGAAACAAAAATTCATGAATTGGAAAAACAAAAAGATCCTAAACGTGAAATTTTAGAACAATTGAGACAAAAAGAACAGGACTTAATTTCAACTTCTGGCTCTTCGATTGGCCAGCTTAAGGAATTTGATGATAAACTCAAAACTTTATCTGAAAAAGATAGGGAATATACAAAACAAATTAATAATTTTGAGCGTAAATCTGATTCATTAAATCGTGATTTACATGATTTGGTTGAAAATGAAGTTAAACTTCAACAAATTCTTTCTGCATTTGGATTTGATAAGGACATGGAAACTTTTGATGTTGAATCCATTGTTCATGGATTAACTTCTGAGATGTCATCTCTAAATGCACTAAATGCAAAAGCTCCTGAAACGTATCTCGAAGTTTCATACGGTTATAGATCGATGTCTACTAGAAAAAATTCATTGGAAGAAGAAAGAAATTCTATTGTAAAGTTTATTGAAGATATTGAAAAAGATAAACGACAAACATTTTTGGATGCCTTTGATAAAGTGGACAAAGAAATTAGATTAATTTTCAATAAAATGACTGGCGGTAATGCATGGTTGGAATTACAAAATGAGGATGATATATTTAATTCTGGAATTTCCTACCTGATTCAATTCCCAAATAAACCTAAAAGAGAATCTACGTCAATTAGTGGTGGTGAGAAAACCCTTGCTGCAATCGTATTTGTACTTGCACTACAAAAACTCAAACCATCTCCATTCTATTTGTTTGATGAAGTTGATGCTCATCTTGATGCCCCAAATGCTGAAAGACTTTCAACTATTTTGGAAGAAAGATCCAAGGAAAGTCAATTTATCATGGTTTCTTTGAAAGACTCTGTTATTCAAAAAGCTAAATTGATCTATGGTGTTTTTCCAAAAAATGGTGTGTCCAATGTTGTTACGTATAAAGACAAAAGAATGCCATCTGTAAAATCTAGTTAACCTGACTTTGTTATTGAAAAACGTTCAATTTTTTCCCAATTTCACGCCTAAATTGTTTGTCCTCATTCCATTTTCCAAATATTTTCAAATAAAATTTAACATACGTTCATAATTTTTATGCTCTAACTTTTATTGGATTTTTTTACAAATATTGTAATAGCAGTTACCTGAATGTGGGCGTTGACTGAGTCTTATGACCATGTGACGTTCTGGCCTAAAGGGTTTTCAGAAGACTGCTATTTTAAAATCCTAATTCATAAATTCAAAAAAAATGTTTGTGACAAATTTTTTAATCTTTTTTGTCACTGCCAGAGTAACTATCTGATATGTATTTACAAAATACACCATCTATCAATTTGAAGAATGGACATTTTCCTTCATACATGTAATGTGTATGTTGTAATGCCTAAAAAGTAATTTCAGTTTAAAACATTTGGGTGATTTTTGAACAATTTCTTTTTTAAGGATTTCTGATCACCGTTAAATGCGATGTTTGTGTAGTGATGGTAACAAGAAACCGCCATGTCTGCGTCGTAGAGTGGCGAGTAGGAAAACAATTCATGTTAGGTCGAAGTTCTAAAAATAGAGTTTTCCACCTCTTTTCTTGTTGTTTACTCTAGTTTAACATAACATGCCGAGTAATGTCCTTGTTCAACTTCTTCCAAATTTGGTTCTATGCTGCATTTTTCAATCGCATATGGACATCTTGCTTTAAACCTACACCCCTCAAAATGCTCTGTTTTTACTGATTCTTTAATCCTAATTTTTTTCTCTTTGTGTAGGTTTTCTGGGTCAGGTTCTGAGATTGCATCAATTAACGCTTGAGTGTACGGGTGTTTTGGATTTTCTAGTACTTGATTAATTGGTCCTGTTTCGACAATTTTTCCTAAATATAAAATTGCAATCCTTTGACCAAAATATTTTGCAGTTGCTAAATCATGAGTGATGTAAATAAATGAAATATTGTATTTTTTTTGTAATTCTTTCATCAATTCTAACATTTCTGCTCTAATTGATACGTCTAACATTGAAACCGGTTCGTCTGCCAGTATTATTTTTGGTTTTAATGATAATGCTCTAGCTAGTACTATTCTTTGTCTTTGGCCTCCTGATAACATGTGTGGATATTTTTGAATTATTTCTTCGGCTGGTTCTAGTTTGACCTCTTGCAATACTTCGATTACCCTTTTCTTTCTTTCTTCTTTGTTGCCTATGTTGTGAATTTCCAAAGGCTCTGATATGATGTCACCTATCCTCATTCTTGGATTTATTGAGTCATAGGGGTCTTGGTGAATCATTTGACAGTTCATTCTAATTTTTTCTAAATTTTTCTTCTGATTATCTATTTCTTGATCTTCAAATGTGATTTTCCCAGAGTCTGCTTGAATTGATTTTAAAATCAGTTTTGCAATTGTTGTCTTTCCAGACCCTGACTCTCCTGCCAACACAAACACTTCTCCCTTTTTAATTGAAAACGTAACATCGTCTGCTGCTTTAACAACTGATGATTTTGAACTAAACATTTTCTTTTTTACGTAATATTTTTTCAAATGTTTGATTTTTAATATCTCTGTCAATAATTACCCGTAATTTTTCAAGTATATCAAGAAATATGGTGATATGTGTTCGTTTAGGATAAGACACTTATGGAAACTGGGAATGATTCATATCACTTGAGCGATTCAATCCCTCACCTTAATTATAAAAAATATGTGCTAGATGAAAAATTGCAATATTTCAAACCCCATGCCACAAAAATTGAGGACTCTTTTGCAGATGAAATAAAATCCAGTCTGAGTGGCAATGAGAAATTTATCTCTCCCAAATTCTTTTACGACATTAATGGCTCTGAACTCTTTGAGAAGATCTGTTCACTTCCTGAGTACTACCCTACACGAACTGAAGTTAGTATCTTGGAACAATCACAAAAAGATTTGTTTGAATACTTGGATGACTCGTTTCGTCTAGTGGAGCTGGGAAGTGGTTCTTCTATCAAAACCCGACTAATTTTGGATGTTTTTAAAAGATTTCAAAACACTATCGAGTATTTTCCAATTGATATTTCTGATATTTTGGCTGAATCCTCTGAGACACTGCTTTCTGATTATGACAACTTGCACATTACTGGAATAGTTGACACATACGAGGGAGGTTTGGAGTTTTTGAAAAGATATGACACAAAAAAGAACCTGATAATATTTTTGGGCTCAAGTTTTGGCAACTTTGCCCCTGATGATGGTGTACAATTTTTGAAAAAAATAAACTCTGTAATGAAACCAGGTGATCTGTTTTTGATTGGATTGGACTTGGTAAAGGACTCTTCAATTTTGGAATCTGCGTATAATGACTCGGCAGGTGTAACTGCTAGATTTAATCTCAATGTGTTATCTAGAATTAATGATGAATTGGATGCTGACTTTGATTTGGATGCATTCACACATTATTCTGTGTACAACGAGTCCAAGCAGCGAATTGAAATGTATCTAAAGTCTCTGGTAAATCAGACAATAGTACTATCAAAGTCTGGCGTCTCCGTATATTTGAGAAAAGATGAATTAATTCACACTGAATATTCCCACAAATTCAAACTATCTCAATTGGACTTACTATTTGAGGGTGCAGGATTTACGGTGAATCGTACTTGGTGTGATGAAAAAAAATACTTCTCACTAACATTGCTGTCTAAAAACTAAACATCTTCTGCACATCTAAATCCAGAAAAGAGCCATCTTTCATCTAGTCTGAAGAAATTTCTGTAACTTCCTCTGATTGACATTGTAGGTGTTCCAAATGATCCGCCTCTCAAAACTTTTTGATTTGTAAACCACTTGTCATTGTATTCATCAAATCCTGACTTAAATCCCGGATATCCTGAATACTCTGACGATGTCCATTCCCATACATCTCCAATCATTTGCTGACATCCTGATGGGCTGGCCCCTTTTGGATACGCACCAATTTCTGTACATCCCCATTGGTATGATTCTAAAAGATTGCAGTTGTTTTCAGTTGGTGAGCTATTGCCCCATGGAAAAATGGTCTTTTCTTGTGTTACGTCATTCCAACATGCAGCTTTCTCCCATTCAGCTTCAGTTGGCAATCGCTTGCCTGCCCATTTACAATATGCGTCTGCCTCGTAATAGCTGACATGTTTAACTGGTTCATCTGGATTGATTTTACGAATCCCTGCAAAATCCCTGATGTGCCATGTGCCGTCAATTTTTTCCCAATACATTGGGGAGTTCCATTTGTTTTTCTTTACTTTCTCCCAACCGTCTGATAGCCAATACCTGTATGTTTCATATCCGCCAGCATCCATAAATTCCAAATATTGCTGATTGGTTACTGGAAAAACATCTATCTTGTAATCATTTAGGTAAACTTTGTGCTCTGGAAGTTCAATGTCATAGCAGTACTTTGTTCCGTTGTACCCCATCTTGTATATCCCGCCATTGATTGAAACTGATTTTTTTTCTACTTTGCTAGTAGTTTTGATTTTATTTTGTATTGCGGGTTTGTATGCTTCTGCCAGTAAATGCTGAAAGTCATAAACCATTAATTCTTGATGTTGGCATTCGTGATGAAACCCAATTGTGATTAATCTATTTTCCTCAACAGTTAATTCATGAGAGTTTATGAATTTCTCAACTCTTTGATTTATTGTGTTAAAGTATGCAAACACCTCGTCAACTGTTGGCCTTGAAACTACTCCGCGTAATCCTTTGTCATGGGGAGTGCCAAATTGTTGATAATACGAATTGAGATATTCTGAAAATTCTTTTGAATAAAATTCATAATTTTTGTCTAACTTGCTCATAATTGCTTCGTAAATCCAACTTACGTGACCCACATGCCATTTTGGTGGACTCATAAAATGTGCCGTCTGTACTATAAAGTCGTCCTTTTCTAAATTTTTTACTAGCTGTAATGTTCTACTCCTTGTTTCTCTAAATTGTAAAACCAGTGGTTTTTGAGATAGTTCTGGATTTGTAGTCATTGAATAAAATTAATATTTTTTTTCTTATTATGTTTTGGGTGATTATTTCTCTAACTGTTTTTCTAATACCCTCTGGCAAAAATTGGAACCGACACACTTTGCTCGTTGCAGTAAATGCATTTTTGATTTGTATCTTCGCTGTCCCATGGCACTACTCTGATTTCTGCCCCTGTCTCTTCTTTGATCTTATCCTCACATTCTAATTTGCCGCACCATGGAGAGTTGAAAAATCCCCCCTTCTCAACTTTTGATTTAAACTCCGCATAGTCTGAAATGGACACTGTGTTTTCTTTTGATTGCTTCCTTGCTTTTTCTAACATAAGGCCTTGAATTTCTTCAAGCATTAGAGGAATTTTTTCAATATCTGAAAATTTGACATTCAATTTTTCACTGTCATACCTTCTTGCAATCACCACACTTTGTTTTTCAATATCTTTTGGACCAATTTCAATTCTAATTGGCACTCCTTTTAGC
>Ga0206679_10000858_pt1 | contig 25526 bp, 18 predicted proteins | sample M110012015metaG_FD_155464 | JGI IMG/M metagenome (GOLD analysis project Ga0206679, IMG submission 155464) | Ammonia-oxidizing marine archaeal communities from Monterey Bay, California, United States - M1 100m 12015 | ecosystem: Environmental > Aquatic > Marine > Intertidal zone | place: USA... | reverse complement strand
TTCCACCGGGGTTCTGGACCGGGTTTGATCGGCAGACCCTAAGATCGAGCCCATGACCCTCTTATTTGCACTCGCTCTTGGTTTTTGCGCTCCGGTGGTCAACGCCGACGAACCCACCAAACCCAACCTGTTGCTGATCGTTGCGGATGACATGGGTTATGGAGATCTGGGTTGCTATGGATCCCTGCAAATCAAAACGCCACACCTCGATTCCCTAGCTGCGGCAGGAGTGCGTTGCACCGACGGGTATGTTTCAAGTTCAGTGTGCGCCTCTAGCCGTGCGGGTTTGATGACCGGGCGCAGCGGATCCCGTTTTGGCTTCGAGCACAACCTGAGTCGGCCCGAGCACTTGAACGAAGAGTTCGCAGCCATCCCCCTGGACGAAACCCTGCTGAGTGAACGCCTTCAAAAGGTGGGTTACCGCACAGGCCTGGTGGGCAAGTGGCATCTGGGAGCAAGCCTCGACGAGCATCATCCTATGGCCCGCGGTTTCGATTCCTTCTTTGGAATGCTGGGGGGTAGTCATCCCTATTGGCCCACTCTGGAGAAGAACCGGCTGTTGCGCGGTCATGAGAAGCCAACGGAAATCCCCACGCCCTACCTGACGGATTGGTTCACCCTCGAGGCCCTAGACTTCATGGGTGCGGAGAACGACCAGCCCTGGTTCTTGTATCTTTCCTACAACACTCCCCACGGCCCCATGCAGGCCCGGGACGCAGACCTTGAGCGCTACGCTCACATCAAGGACAAGACCCGGCGCGCCTATTGCGCCATGCAGCATTGCATGGACGAGAACATCGGTAAGTTGCTAGCCTCGCTCAAGGCTGCGGGCGAACTGGAAAACACCCTGATCGTCTTTATCTCGGACAACGGAGGATCGGTGGAAGTGAGCCACGCGGTAAACGCGCCCTTGAATGGAACCAAGGGCACCTTTTGGGAGGGCGGCATCCGCGTCCCCTTCATCGTCCATTGGCCCGCGCAGTTGAAGCCGGCGGTGTATGAGCAACCCGTTTCATCCCTCGATGTGCTCAGCACCTTTGTCACGGCCGCCGGTGGCACGGTACCAACCCCTGGCCAGCGCCAAGAACGGGAGGGGCGCAAGAAAAAGAACGGCCCAATCTACGACAGCGTCAATTTGCTTCCCTACTTTCAAGGCAATGCAAAGGGCGACCCTCACGAGGCTCTGATCTGGCGCATGTCCCTACGCGGCTCCGCCATACGCCGGGGAAACTGGAAGCTGCTACGCCCCAACTCCATGAACCCAATGCTGTTTGATCTGGGCAAGGACATGGGCGAAACCACGAACTTGATCCACGAACAACCAGAGGTTGCAGAGCGCCTTCTGGAACACCTCAACACCTGGGAAACCAAACTGGAACGCAACCCGCTCTTTGTGTCATCTCCCTACTGGCTGGGCTACAACCGACGGACGTACGCAAAGGAGTTCTCACGCACACAACCCAAGCCCGATGGAGATGAAGACATCTGGAGCTTTGCTAAAAACAAGCGCTGAGGGGATTCCTATGCCACAAGACAACCCAGCGGTATCCCAAGTCAATCGCGAAGTACTCTTGGATGATGTGCGCGCAGCTCTTGCCCAGGGCTGCAAGTTGCGCTCTGGCCTGACCACCGAACAAAAACTCCAATCCTGGCAAGCCGAGCGGCGTCACTTCATGCGCCTCGCGTGTACGCCGCGCCCCCCCGAGGATCGAGCGGCTCCTAAGGTCACTCGCCAATGGAGTCGACAGCGGAATGGTTACCGCATCGAAGGGGTCTTGATCCAAGTTCGCGAAGGGCAAACCCTGCCCGCCCACTTTTATGTCCCCGATCCGTGCCCCAAGAATTCTGCTGGTGTCTTGATCTGTAGCGGGCACGCTTTTGAAGGCAAGTCCTATGGCTCCTATCAGCAGGCCGGTGCCCTGGTGGCCCAAAGCCAAATGGTGGCACTCGTCACCGAACCCTTCGACCAAGGGGAGCGCATCCAGGATCGCAATTCCGACGGCAGCCATCGAAGCTGGGGCACGCAGAGCCACAACAACACCGGGGGCAAGGCGCTTTTGGTGGGCTGGAGCCAATCGGGGATCGAGGCTTGGGATGGCATGATCGCGCTCGATGCGCTGGCTGCTCGGCCCGAGGTGGATGGACAGCGCCTGGGCGTCATGGGAAATTCTGGGGGCGGCACCCAGTCGGCACAGCTGTTTTCCCTCGACGAGCGAATCGGGGCTGCGGCCCCATCGTGCTACCTCACGAGTCACCTCTCCCTGGCCGGTGCCGCTGGCCCTCAAGATGCAGAGCAATGGCATCTTGGAGGCCTTGGGTTAGGTCTCGACCATGCGGATTACTTGGCTATGCGTGCTCCCGCTCCAGGCCTGATCTGCGCCACCGAGGACGACTTTTTTCCAATCGAGGGGACTCGTACCTGCCTCGCGGAAGCGCAAAAAGTCTATGCAGCCGCAGGCGCCAAGGATCACGTCCAACTAAGAGTCGCTCCCGGTGAACACGGTTGGCATCCGCCTCTGCAAGCGGCGGGGGTGCGTTGGATGGCCCAACATCTTCAAGGCCGCGAAGTCGATCCACAACCTGTGGAGGCGATCCCCATGACCGCGGCGGAAGCCCAGGTGACCGAGAGCGGTTGCGTGCTGGACTTGCCCGATGAAATTTCCCTGCACACCTTGCTGGCCCGCGAAGCAGATCACTTGGCGAGGGCACGAAGAACGATGGACCCCGCAAGTCGATTGAACTCTGTGCGTTACCTGACGGGAATCCGCGAGGGAGGTAAGCGCCCCACCGGAACTTGGAAGAAACTCAAACACGACGGAGGCCAAACCCACCAGAAGGGGATCGTACAACTGAGCGATGGGATGCAGTTGCCTGCAGCCCGGGTTACGCCCACGAGTCCAACCAGTGGACCGGGGCATCTCATCGTTGGCCAAGGCGCTTGGCATCGGGGTTTGGTTACTCCAGCGGAGCACGCAACTCTCTGGGTGGATCCCCTGACCATGGGCGACGCGCAACCAAACGAGGGCGCCTGGTACGGACACTTTGGTCACAGCGCGCGGGACGCGGCCTGGTGTTTTCAACTAGGTCACACCCTGGTGGGGCGCCAGGCGGAACAGATTATGGAAGCGGCGCGAATCATGGACGAGCCGCCCGTACTCGTGGCAAAGGGCTTGGTCGCGATCGCAGCGCTCCACGCGGCCGCTCTAGAACCCAGCCTGTTCGCGGACACTCGCATCGAGCTCCCCTTCCCCAGTTGGCGCTCTCTGCTTGATCGGACAAACATCGGCTATCAGTTTGCATTTCTGGTCCCCGGCGCGCTGGCCGCTTATGACCTCCAAGATTTGGTTGGCTAGATAGAGGCTCAGCGCTCCCCCAACTCCCCCCAAAAATCGAAATGATTAGTCAAAAAGCTCTTATCGTGGCCTAAGAGCTTCTTGGAACTCTGGACCAAGCGATTTTCCTCCTTTTGCAGCCCCCTATGTTTCACCGGAAAACACCAACCGCCATTACACCCCTAATTGGCCTGATCGTCATCGGTTTGGCCTTGTTTGCCATTCCCAAAACAGAGGGGCCACAAGCCGCCGAAAGATTCGTCCCTTCCCCGCTGACTGGATTCCTGCCTGGAAAAACCAGCCTCGGCGGACAAGCCGCTGGTGCTGCCGGAAGTGTTCAAGGCGAAGGCGCGCTGGCAATATCAACGGCCAGCGACCAGGAGTCGGACCCGCTTCGATTCCAAATTGTTTGGAGCGGCTGCGGATTTGACTTTTCCTTTAGCGAAAAAGATAGCCTTGGTCTCCAGCCCGGATTTGACGAAGCGAGTACCGGGGGGCGTTCTCCTCAAGGCCCATCCGGCCCCGGTTGGCTCTTGTGGGAACTGGATACCCGGCGGTTGCCTAGTCGGCCCATACAAGCGGACCGCCGGACGCATCCCGCTGGTATCAGTCCCAGCGTAGTTCGCTTCGACGAGGGTGATCGTGACCTTCCCGACCCCTCAATCATGCGCCTGCTGATCTTGGACCAAGCCACGGGTACCATCCCCCAGGGCCTGGAAGTCGCGTGGCTCTCCAGAGACGGGGGCTGGCAACCGATGCGGCACAATCCGCGAGGACGCCACGAACTTCACACGGTGGAACCAGGCCCTATCCGCTTGCGAATCGCCGCACATGGGTATTTTGGGATCGAAACGGAAGTGGATCTAACTTCCGGCCTGAACGAATTACTGATCGAGCTCAATGCAATGGTACGCGCCGATCTGACCTTCATCGGTAGATCCGGCCAAGTGCCTGTGGACTTGGACGCCTGCGATATGGATATCACACCCCTTGGAAGACAAGGCAGCCTTCGCATGGTGCAGGGACAGTCACTGTTCTTCACCACGGATGGTCCCTACCGGATCACCATTTCGGGGATTGAGGGCTATGCCCCGGTGACCTTTGAGGTGCTCGTCACCCGTGAAACACCCCTCACGGTCAGAATCCCCCTACACGGACGCTAGATCCTGGCGGTCGCGACCGACCGCAATGGACGGAGGAGAATCCGGTCTATTGACGGATCAACGCCAGTGGAAGCGGCTGCCTGCATGACAAGTTCGGCAGGAAGCAGCATCTCCAGTCGGTGAGTGCACCTCTCCTTGCACCGCAGGGTCACCATGACACTCCCGGCAAGTGGCCCCCTGGTGGCCCTCTTGATGATGGGGAAAGTGCGAGGCTTTACGTTCCTCTGGCTGCGCTCCATAGAACACTGCGCTCAGCAAAGAGCCTGATAGAGAATCTGATGCGGGCTGGTGGCACACAACGCAATTGCCACCACCGATATTCATGTGGGAAAGACTAGCTCCCTCCTGCTGATCCATGTGACAGCCTACGCAGGCGGCCTTCTCGGAAGGCGTAGAGATCATGATTGCGCCGGCAGGAGACGAGGCGTCCATATCATGGCAGGCGACACAGCCCCCTTCGATACCCGTATGGCGGTCGTGGGGAAAGTCGTGGGCAGAGTGCTTCGCCACCTGGGACATGGGCACACCAAGATTGGTGACTAATGCCAATCCATCAGACTCATAATGGCACTTAGCACAAACGCTCAGGGGAGGACCAGAGAAAACCACAGGGGCCGCGGCCAGTCCCGAGCTGTTGATAGTTTCGACGTGACATTCCGCGCATTGCTGATTGACGGCATTTACGCTGGCGGAGTCGTCCCTGTCCAAGAGGGAAAGGTGGATGTCATGGCTAAATGGACGGCCGGTAATCATCCTGCCTAATGGAAGGCTATCGCCGTCAACATGACATTGACTGCAGTCTTCGGGTTTGGGCTCCGAGTGAAATTGATCCCCGTGACTGCGTAAGCCCAGATCAAAGGCCAGGGCAATGGGATCACTGCGCTCAAGCTTATTGAGCTCAGGAGTATAGGGAGTTGAGTGACACTGACGGCAGTGAACCTGATCGACTCCGACCCCGTGCCAATTCACAGTCCAACGCTTGTCCTCAGGGGGCAGCTTAACTCCAAGAGCCAAGCCGCTTGCGGGGTCGAGCTCGGCTCCATGGCATTGGTCACAAGTCTCAAATGAAAGCGCTGCGAAGTCCCGGCCCTGATCTGCTTCGGCGGTTATGTGGCAGGTGGAGCAGTCCTGAATCTCACTGTGGTCGCCGTGGGAGAAAGCCTCGAAGCCCACCGTGGGCCGCCGAGGAAGCACCCGGTCACCCGAGCCCGTCAACTTATACTTCGACTCCGCCTGCTCCAATCCGGCCTGCAAGTTGATTGGATCTACGTAGCTGTCACCATGACAATCCGCACAGCGCTTCTCGAAATATGTTGGGGTCAAGGTATTGGGTGCGGGCTGTCCACCGAAGTGCTCCCGATGACAATCTACGCAAACCAGACTTGCTCCCCCTTCAAATGGGTGGGCCTCTTGAGCCACCGCTGCGCGTACGACCTCTTGGTGACATGCTGCGCACTTCTCTGAGCTGGGTTGACCAAAACTATCGTGGCACGCATCGCAGCCCTTCGTTTGAGCGAGATCACGCATGAATGCTAAGGAGGGGTAACCGGCCGGTAATGCCATCGGGCCGTCCTCGGAATCCGAGAAGAGGTGTGCGTGAGAATCCATCAAGTGGCCAGGCTGCAAGACCATTTCACCGCGGGGCCCAGACAACAGCCAGATTGCCGTCAGAAACGCAACCAAGCAAGTAGCCCAATTGAGCGCCTTGAGCTTGGGCGTTCGCCCGAAAGTGACTTCACTGCGCACCCACTCGTCCGCATCGCTTTGAAACTCCCCCTGCTTCTTGAGAGTGTGAAAGAAGGCCCCCTCGTAAACATAAATGCAGATGGCACTGAGATTTTCTTCGTCCTGATGAATTTCCAAGACGGCCGCTCCGAGAGCAATCCGGTCCCCGGGCACCAGGGCTGTCGTTTCCCGCACCTGAACACCATTCAAGAAGGTGCCGCTGGCATTGGTTAGGTCGTTGATCCAATAGTACCCGTCCCGCTGAACGATTTCACAATGACGCTCTGCGGTGATGGGGTCATCAAGGGTTAGCCCGCAGGACGAGTGCGTACCGATTACGAGCTGATTTGTGTTCGTCTCCTCCATCGCCTGCAACTTCTTCTTTTCAGCCCTACGCTGCTCAAGAAGCTGCTTGCGTTCAATCCGGAAGAGACCCGGATCGGACGCCTCAAAGAAACTCATTGTGGTTCCTCAATATGGTTGGTGGCCATCCCGAGAAGGCTCTGGTCAAAGATGAGGGCTGGACTCATGCGCTCAATTGCTCCACAAGGACAGTTGTACACGCAGGCCTCAAAGGGCAGCCCTTCGCACCGGTCGCACTTGACTGCCTTTCCTTTAACGACCTGCTCGCGGTGATAGCCACGGTCAGCTTCGGGGACAGGCACAGACTCCTGGGGCGGAGCCAGTAGGTTCCCGATCAAGGGCAGGGAGGATACCCATGAAGTTGCTGCGGCCACTTCAGGATCTGGTGGGGCCGTCAGGCGGATCACATCGTAAGGACAACCCTTCACGCACTCCGCACAGCCCACACAATTGTCCCAAACAAAACGGATCAAACCATGAGAATCCCGACGGATTGCCCCATAGGTGCAGGACATCATGCAGCCGGGAGCTTCACAGCTGTAGCAAGATGTGGTCAGGCTCAACTCCTTGCCGAGGGCGTTTCCCTCGCCGCTAACCCTTTTGCCCTTCTTGGACAAGCGCGGAACACCGTCCTCATGAACAGCCACGCAGGACTCCACGCAAGCATTGCACCGCACACACTTTTCGAGATCGATCACAAGGGCCTCACCACCCTTGATGGACTCGGAGTGCACCATGATTTCCAACTGCTCGTCAGTAGCTTGAAGGTCGTCTACATCATAGAGGCTGGTGTCGACCCCCTGATCTTCGGCCGCGATCAGGCGCGCAGTCTTCCGCAACCGATCGATGATCTCTGGCTGCCCAGCAAAGGCTTCTTGGATAGATGCAATCGGAAGGGCCAGAGTCTCGGTGGGTACCAAGGCCTTGTAGGTACTCTTCCAGTCCCCCTCCCCGTCGAGAAAGGCCCACTCTCCAAAGGATGAGTTGGCCATCAGATAGCCCACCAGCGTCTCTGCGCCTTCAACATTCTTGCGCGTCTTGGACAAGCCCCCGGACCGAACCAACACGATCTCTGAAGCTCGTTCACCTTGGGCCGCTATGACGGAATCCTTAGGATGACTCTCAAACCGTGCCGCTTCCCGGAGGGTGCTCAGGAGGCCTTTGTCCAACCCTTTGAGCAAAGGCACCACCCGTAGGTGCTGAGTGAGGGACCGCTCTCGATAAATCTGGTCGACCTGCTTCTTAAAATCAGGGGCGAACGAGTAGAGCTCTTTGAAGAGAGCCCCATCAAGCACCGCCAGAACACAGGGCAAGTCCGCCTTGTAGCGAGCCATGGCCGGCTGATTGGATAGCGCCGACAATTCGCCGAACCACTCGTTCTCGGTGAATTGATCCAGAATCTCAGTCTTACCTCCTTTCTCCGTCCTATAGGCGGTGACTATCCCGCTTAAAACGATGAAGAAGTCACTGGTGTACTCACCCTGACGGATAAAGTCCGTGCCCGCTGGAAACACACGGAGTTGGGCAAATTCAGCAAGACTCGCCTGATGCCGCTTGGTGAGCTTGCTGAACAACGGCAGCTCTAGGAGGCTAGGTGCTTGTGCTTGTGCTTCGCTGGAGTCCACGTGAGATACTTGGGGTAGAAAGAAAAAGTTCTAGAACTTCCAGATGGAAACCACGTGGACCGCGACCATGCCTGTAAGCAACAACGCGGCGGGGATGTGAATAATGCGCCATGCCATAAAAGAAGCGCGTACACGCTGGAGAGCTCTTAGCTCCCGGCGGACAAGCATCTCCTGAATGATCAAAGCGCCCAAGTCTTGAATTTCCACCCGTCGATCAGGCAGTTGATCGTGAATGCCGTCAATAATGACTTGCTGCTGACTTGCGGAAACTCCGAGCCCCCCACCCAATTGATTGAATTGGCCGGCAATTTTAGGGCTAAACACAGAAATCGCCTCGGCACGCTTACGGCCCAAACTTGCATGGAGGGCGCTGGCCTCTTCGATGGAGAGGTCATGCTCTCGAGCGGTCAACCACCTCGGACCTCGCGCCCACAAAAAGATCCCGATGAGTCCGGTGACAAATACAAGGTAACCCAGGCCCGCCAAAGTCCGTCCAAAGGCCGAGCCGGGAATGAAGCCAGAATGCATCAGGAGTACGGCTCCGAATGCCGTACCATAGAAAACATGCACATGCATCCAGCGGGCGACGCGCCCGAGGGGCTCGGTCGGCACCATGCGCACAGTCCAAGCGTCCTCGCCCGCCGATCCAGGCTCCACAAGCACGCGATTGACACGCTGGACTCCGGCATTCTTCAGAATCTTCCGGGCTTCGGCTCCGATTAGCGCCGGGGTTTTCAATGCTCCAGAGCTAATCCTTTGCTGCAATCGGTGAAGGTCGTTTTCCGCTTTCTCTAAGGAGGCGTGATCCACTTTGAAGGCCCTTTCTGGAGAGTAGCCTCCTCGGTGCGAATACTTACGCAGCACATAGGCGGCCACCACAACCAGCATAACCAGGGCTGTCCAACCACTAAGCAAGATAAATGTCCGGTCAGAATGAGGGCCCCGACCAAATGAAGACCCACTCATCTGCGCAATGACAAAGAGACCAACAACAATGATGCTGGCTAACAGACTATGTCGTGAGCGAAACAGGGTCGTGTTCATAAATTCAGGATCAGTCCCCAATTCCCAATAGCGCTCGACCTGACGAAGTGGCCATGAGGGCCGTGACTCCCAGCGCCAAGCCTACGGCGACCCAGAACAATATTCGTTTAGAACTGACGGGAGTCAGCTGCTGCAATGTGGAGGCGACCTGTGCATCTTTGACGCTGCGCGCCCATTCGCGCGGTTCCACATGCTGGCCAAGAAGCAAGACCTCGCCCAATGCAACTCCTCGCTCAGCTGCCTCCTCTTGGGCCTTCTTGACCACGCTCGAAGGGATTTGCCCACGGGCGGTGAGAAGTCTAGCTGCGTTCTCGTGCCGCTCAGACGATACAACGTGAAAGCCGGCGTCCATCGATTGGAGGAAGAGGGCATCTACGGTCCCAAAGCGAATGTAGCTATCGGGGCTCAGTTCATGAGGGATATTCGCATCCAAGGGAACGCCATCTACTTGGGTTCCGTTGGAGCTGCCCAGGTCCTTCAGAAAGAAGAGATTGCCACTGGGCCTGAACTCAATCTTGGCATGCATGGAAGAAACTCCACGATTTGCCAAGCTGCAATCCGCTGACGTTGAACGTCCAATGAGAGTCTCTTGAGAACGCAGCTCAATGACGCGCAAGTCAGCCTCGTTCAGGAGAAGCAAGCGGGCCCCCATATGGTCCAACTTGGTCTGCATACCTGCCATGCTGCTGTCACGATTGGCAAAGACGGTTCCTCCCAATGCACTCTCCGTGTGGCCTGGCGGGGCCGGCGTTTGGGGAAGAGGCGCTGGCGCTGGCGTTGGCGCAGGCGTTGGCGTTGGCGCTGGCGCTGGCTCGGCTGTGGGCGGGGGAGTGGGCTCCACCTTGGCCACAGGCTGGGCCGGCCGAGCCTCATTTGTAAGACCAGCAGCAATCGTCATGTCTGCTTCAAACGCGCGCTCAAGGCGGGTCTCCGATCCATCGCCAGCTCCGCACACCAACATGCGCGCCCCTCCCATATTGATGGACATGCCATCCTTCAATACCTGCTTGTCACCTTTACGCAACACAACGCCTTCCCCAACCACGGTTCCATTGTTGCTCCCTAGATCCATGATGGCCAAAGCCTCCCCATCAGCGACAACTTGGGCATGGCGTCCGGATACGAAAGAGCCCGTGAGGACTAGAGCGCAGTCCGGGTGGCGCCCAATGGTCATACCTTCTTGAGCAACCACCTCTCTAGAGGGCTGGCCAGGTTCGACAACTTTCAGGGTCCAGGTGTTTTTCATGATTCGAAAGTACTAGGCCTCAATTGACACATCAGAAGTGGCCCGGGATACGCAGGCAAAAATCATCCCCGCATCGCGGTCTTCGTCGGAGAGGTCATTCTCTTCCATTTCGATGGTTCCGCTCAATAGCTTGGTGATACAACATCCGCAACTACCCTCGCGGCACGCGTAGTTGATCTCAACCCCTTGAGCTTCGGCCACATCCAAGAGGAATTGGCCCTCTTCCACCACAGCCACGACTTCAGAATCTTTGAAGGCTACCTTGAAGCCCGCGGGCGCGGAACTGACCTCCGGCTCGGGTACCGGTGAAGGAGCGACTTGAGCCTCTGCCTTCTTGTCGGTCACAATGTCGGCAGGAGCCTCCAACTTCGCAGGCTCACCCGAGACGGTTCCGTCAGCAGCCGGGGGCACCACCTTATCCGGCTTCTTGGGGGCCACCTTGGTCCCTTTGGCCACGCGCGCTCCGCCAAAGCTCTCCTTGTGAAGGTTTGCAATGGGGTAATCCAACTCCTTGAGCTCATTGCTGATCGAATCGCTGAACGGTTTAGGGCCACACAGGAATACATGTCGGTCCAATAAATCCGGTGCAACCAACTTAATCATGTCCTTGTTGATGCGTCCGGTCAATCCAGTCCAAGATTCGGTTCCGTTCCATTTAGATGTCACCGTGAACACAACCCGGAGACCGCTGTGGCGGGCACTGATGGTTTCTAATTCCTTGCGGAAGATAAAATCGTGAGGAGAGCGCCCAGAGTAGAGGAGTGTCACTTCAACATCGGCCGTCGTATCTACGATCCAGCGCAACATGGACATGATGGGTGTTATGCCACTGCCGCCAGCAATACACATGATCTTACGCGAAGGGTAGTTAAAGCATGAAAACTTGCCCGCCGGGCCTCGCACTGTGAATTCATCCCCAAGACGCACATTGTCTGCCATCCAGTTGGACACCAAACCACCGGGAACGCGCTTGATCGTCAGCTCCATGGTGTGTGGCCTAGAGGGACTGGAGGACATGCTGTAAGAACGCTTCACGGTTTTCCCTTCTATCTCCACCGAGACGGTGACGAATTGGCCAGGCTTGTAGGAAAACAGAACGTCATCTTTGCCAACAAGACGGAAGGTCTTGGCATCGTGGGACTCGTCGATGATATCGGCCACACGAAGGTTGACCTCCCCCTTTGACCACACCGTCATGTCGGATCGATCTTCAAGCAAGTGAGCTAGAAGAATGCTGGCTGTGGGCGGCTTTTCCAATTCCTCAACACGGGCATGAACCATTGTGGCCGCCAAGTCCACGCCCAGGGCCTGCTGTTTATGATTGAGATCAAGGGTTAAGGTGAAGCTCTGGATGGAAAGGATGTCCCCATCCTTCAACAAGACCTCTTCGCCTGTATCCAGTTTTTTCCCGTTCAAATGAGTCCCGTTCAGGCTCCCTTGATCCTTAAACAAAAAACCCTCGTCTACCTTGTTGATCAGTGCGTGAATACGACTGATTTGTGGATCCTCCAACTGCACCGTGCACCCCTTGAGGCGACCAATGGAATTGGTTGGCAATAGGTCCGCATCCTGGTCCGGTATGCCCTCGCGTTGAATTGTCAGTTTGGCCATTTGGTCGTGATTATTTAGGGGTTAGATGTCCACGGGCGCCCTCGGCCGCCCAAGCCGTTTTCTCAAGGCCTGTCTGGTGCCCAAATAGTAGCCGCAGATGGGCTCCGAGCACCATCGGAGAGTTCTCTCAATTCACTCCGCAGCAAGAGAATTGCGAGAATCCCTAGGTGGCCAATGGCAGACTCGCCCATGCTCGACCTTGACAGGGCCCCACAATGATTGAGCAAGACCCTTTGGACGGTGTACACTGGCGAGCCCCACTTCAGGCACATGGGGGCCCCCTCATCGAGCCTTGCCGAAAAAACGCCTTCCCACCCTGCTTCACCCCCTGTTCATGCTCCTGCGATCACGCCACCTTGGAGCATTGGCCTTGGCTACTTGTTTGGCCTGCCTGCTCGTGTCGAAATCTGTGGGGAGCGTCAAGGCGACGCAGTTAGCTCAGGAGGCACGTGGGCAGCAGGACCCCTCTCCCCTAACCAAGCCGGGAACGCGCTCCACAAATAAAGCCAACTTCACCCATGAGAAGCATGTCCCCATGGCTTGGATGGAGCGTGATGGGAACGGGGGTTGGAAGTTCAACGAAACCCAACGGGACTGCCGTGGGTGCCATGATTATGGTGCGGATGCTATTCGCGACCCGCAAACCGTTTGCACACAATGCCACTTCTCCAACGAGATAAACGAGTACACATTCACCCTGTCGGCGGATCCTCCTGAATTCACGAAAAATCTCACGGGCCTGCGCAGCCCCAGTGCCCTCTTCCAGCACAACTATCACCTTGTCTTGGAGTGCCGTGAGTGCCACCAGGTTTCGGCGGATAAGTATCTGGCACCAGTCCTAATGCCCGGAGCAAGGGATAAGGAATCCTGCCGCACATGCCACGAGGGTGACAAACCAAGACAGGCGGAACTGTTGTTCATGACCCACGATCGTGATGGCAAAATCACCACAGAGGAATCCAAGGCAAAGGCACGGGGGGTGCTCAAGGGAGCCCTACTCGATAAACTCAACGAGTCTCCTGCCATGGGCGCTAATCAGGGACAAGACAGGGCTGTGGGGCCTTTTCAGCACGCTGACCATGTGCTGATCGGGGGTCGAGAAGCCGTGTTCCCCCTGGCGGAAATGAAGTCCCCCTTGGCCCCTGCTCAGGCTGGCCGAGAGGGTAATTGCGGCGCCTGCCACGCCCCCATGTTCACAGCTGACCCGCCCGTTGTAACGGGTAACTCCACCGACATTCACGCTCCTTTCACCCAGAGCGATCAGAGTTGCGGGGTCTGCCATGCGTCCGATTCCGCGGGAACGCCAATTCAATTCGAACTAAAGCCCAACACCATCAAGAGCGTGACAGCCGGGACCTTTTCCCATAAAGACCACCTCAGCTTTGTGCGCCCTTCCGGGAATCTAACCGAGAAAAGCTTCCAGACCTCGATCCAAGGCTATGACTCCATCGAGGCAGAGGGCTGCATGGCCTGTCACGAATGGGATGCCCTGAAAGCCGAGGGCTTTTCCCTCAAGGGCGCCCTCGCTAATACCCAGTCGTTTCAAGGTTGCCAGTCATGCCACTCAACCGCACCTAGCGATCACGGCAGTTGGACGACGGCGAAAGACCATGGCACCTGGGGCAATTGCAACAGCTGCCACGATCCAGATAGCAGCGACTTCGCAACCAATAGGCCCATGGTGCAGGTCAACCGCCGAAAACCGAGCCTCTTCACCATCGAAACCCACTCCCACCCTGTGATCACGGTGGCCGAAGGAGAAGAGCTGGGAGGGACCTGTTCGGAATGCCACCGCCAGCCGGTGCAAGAACTGCCTAGCCGGATTAAGGACATGGCATTCAATCACAAGACCCACTTGCCGCCGGAAGCAGGTCCAGAGTCCTGCGCTAGCTGCCACGGATCTCTCTTGACGCTCGCAGAACACTCCTCAGATCTAGGCACCCTGCTCGCTCACGGAACCGAGGCTCTTCCCGTTCCTTCGAATCGGCTAGGCCTGACCTATGATCCGGGAGCATGCACTGAGTGCCACTTGGGCTCAGCGCCCCAGCCCCAATTTGCCCCCAATTCACTCCTTGAAGGCGCTCCCCGAGATGTGCCGGAATTCTCCCATGCGGGGCACCTGGGGAAGACTCTCAATGGCGGAGGCGAAGTGAACTGCACGACCTGCCATTTGCCCGGTCAGGGCCCCGCGATTGGAACTCTGCCAGAGGCATTGGCCTGCACTCTTTGCCACGACCATTCAGTGACGGCAATCGCAAATCATGCGCCCGCCACGGAAGGAGGTATCAACGCCGCAGAAGTTGCAGCCTGCACCATCTGCCATGAGGGTGGGCTAGGGGCTCTAGAGCAGAGAAGCCTGCTCGCCACCTTGCGGGTCGATGACCTGCTCGGAAATGTGGCTCAGCACCACCAAATGGATCAAGACTGCGCGCTATGTCACTTACCAACGGGGGGACGGTTGCTCTCTGAGGAAAGCGCACCTGAGAATAGCCGCCTTTTTGCTGAGCGCGCGTTCTTCGAACGAACTCAGGGGGCCCCGCATGTCCCCGCAATTCACCGTGGAGACACGCGCAAGTTCGAACAAGATCCAGACTGCTTCTATTGTCATTGGACGGGGCTCTTGAGCAATAGCCTTGGGGGGAGAACGCCTACCGGTGACCCAGAAATACCCTCTGTCCGAAGAGACTACGGCAACCGACTCTCCGACTTCCCCGGCGGGCCTAAATAACCCTAACTAAGTCGCCTACAACGGATTATCTTCAGTCCTCCCTTGACACGCACATGAACTCATCCTCGACAAACAGCAGCCCGGGTCGGCTGGGCACGGTTGGCATCGCCCTCGTCGGGATTCTCCTAGCGTTTTCCTCGATTGAAACGGTAGTCGCTGAGAAACCCGGCGAAGAGCTCATACAAGACGCGCCTGCGGATCTGAACGCAAATCCCGATGACCTCCATTCGGCAGTCTACGCCAACAACCCCTACCCATCGGCTCAAGAGTGCGGCGTATGCCACCCGCTGCAGTTCACTGAATGGTCCACTTCGCCCCACGCCTATGCCATGGTGAGCCCGGTGTTCAACACCATGCAGGCCGCGGTCACCGCCCTCACCAACGGGACAAATTCAGATTTCTGCATGCGCTGCCACTCGCCGGTCGCAATGGCTTTGAACGAACCGGTCTACACTGAAATCAGAAACCGCTCTCAATCCGCCCGAGAGGGAATCACATGCATCGCATGCCACCGGGTGAACGGAGATTACGGCAAAGTCAGCGGACGCTTCAGGCTGGAACCTGGGGACATTCATGAGCCCATTTACGGCCCCAGCACACCGGATGAACTGGAGCGTATTCTTGATGAGAACGAGAAGGAGAATGGAAAGTTCTCGGGGCTACAAACTGCTCCGGATGGCGAAGGGCATTTGCCAATCCACAAGGCAGTCAAGACTGGATTCTTCTTGAAGGAATCATCTTCCTGCGGAAGCTGCCACGATGTGACCTCACCCGGGGGGTTCCGCCTTGAAGAGGCCTTTAGTGAGTTCAAAACCTCACCCTCTGCAGAGAAAGGAGAGTCTTGCCAAGACTGTCACATGAGCGAAGAGCCAGGCAAGGTCAGCACCTTGGAGGATCACATGGGTCCCGCGGCCTTTGTCGGAGGGAAAGCCTCCAAGACTCGGCGACTGACGCGGCACTATTTCGCCGGGCCGGATTACTCAATCCTCCATCCGGGCATCTTCCCCATCCAAGACCCCAAGAATGCTGACTTTGGAACCCTGACCGAATGGCAAGACTTTGACCTCGCATGGGGCCGTGAGGAATTCGAGGCGGCTGTTCCAGAGGAAACCGACTTCAAGCACGAAATATGGAAGAGCACCCGTAACCGCAGGAAGGCCCACCACATTATCTACGGGCGCGGCGGGCAGATTGACAAGCTGGAGACCTATCGAGTGCGCCAATTGGCAGTGCTACGCGAGGCCTATCAACTGGGCCAAGTGCAGGTAAATCAAGCAACGGATGGGGGCCTGGACTTCCAGATCGAAGTGGTCAATGGAACCGATGGACACAACGCACCCACGGGGTTCATTGCCGAACGGACGCTTTACCTAGAGGTGACCGTCAAGGATGCAGAAGGCAAAACAGTGTTCGTTTCCGGGGATCTTGATCCCAACGGAGATGTGCGAGATCTGCATTCCACATACGTGCACAACGGTGCCCTCAAACTGGACGAACACCTCTTCAGTTTGCAATCAAAGTTCATGGTGCGCCTCTTTAGGGGAGGGGAACGAGAGCAGGTGTTGCCGCTCAATTTCTCAGGCAGCCCGCTGCTGTTCAATCGGCCAGCATCAACGCCCGTGATCGCCACAGGCAGGACACCCGGCGCACGAATTCATCGAGTTGCCTTGCCCCCCAATGGACACCGATGGGCCGATTATGCGGTACCCGCCAACGATCTCAGCGGCGAGGGACCCTACTCGGTGTCGGTGCGAATGATCGCTGGTATGGTCCCGGTCAACTTGATCGAGGCCATCCACACTCTGGGTTTCGATTACAACCTGACCCCAAGACGAGTGGGTGACAGGGTTGTGGCTGGACGGCCGCTCTTATGGACCGGAAGCTTCTCACTCGAACGCCAAGGCAGCATCCCTGTGGACTGGTACAACCCGCCACCCGGACCGATCGACTGGTGGCAGAAGCCGGGCGCCGAAGCACCCGCCAAGCAAGACTCCTCTGATATTGGTGATGAAAAGGAGGTCCACTGATGTTTCCAGTCAAGCGCTTCCTACGAGCCATTTGTCTGCCGGCGGTTGCCCTTGTTTCTCTGCCTCTGGCAACTGCCCAGCACGGAAACCACGACGGCGAAGAGGAACATGACCACAGCCGCCTCACCGATGTCTACATTCCTCCGCAGACTTCCGCCTTCCCAGAACGCCCAGCGCCCCTATTCGAATGGGGCAACGGATTCCTCGAACCCGGCCCGCTGAAGGAACCTATCCGCTTGCCCACAGGCGCTATTTGGTCACCCAACCTCATCGTTTGGGGGACCGCCCGGAGCGGCTTGTCTACCCGCTCTGCAAAAGATAGTGACGCGGCTCAGTGGGCCAACCGCCTGGACCTCTTCGCTCAGGCTAAGCTCTCCCCCACCGAACGCTTCGTGATCGGCGTGCGCCCGTTGGATAAGAATGGCGTTTTTACGGGATATGACTTAAAGGAGGGAGACACCACGGATGGCTTCAATCTTGATGTACGGACTTTCTTCTTCGAGGGTGATTTCGGCGAGATTTTCCCGGGACTCGACAGAGAAGACACGCGAGCCTTGGACATCGGGTTCGGCATCGGACGGCAACCGGTCAATTTCCAGGAAGGTATTTTGATCAATGATGTGGTCGACGCCTTCACGGTCACCCGTAACTCCCTTCGCTTTGGCGGGTTATCTAACTTCCGCGCAACCGCACTCTTCGCCTGGGACGAAATAGAACCAGCTGGACAAGGAGAAGACCCCGAGGGTGGAATGCTGGGGGTATTGACCGCAGCAGACTTCACGGATTCCTACGTAGAGGTCGACCTACTCACCACCTTCTCCGACAACCCCGCCATCGGTAATGGGTTGTATGGGGGAATCGGCGCCACTCAACGCTTCGGGGAGATGGCGAGCACTTTCCGTGCCAACGCCTCCCTTTCTCTCGATGACGACCCCACGGTCATCGACGACGGTCTGCTTCTGACCAGCGTTCTTTCCTGGGTCCCCCATGGCACTCACGACGGGGGCGGAGACAACTTATATGTGGGTTCGTTCCTCGGAATCGACAACTTCACCAGCGCCTCCCGCAGCCCTTCCGCTCCAGGCCCCTTGGCCAACATCGGCATCCTCTTCGCCGCCACCGGCCTCGGCAACATTGGCGCACCAATCAGCCCCCAAGGAGCCGATGTCATCGGCGGATCCGTGGGGTATCAACAGATCATGCATGGAGGTCGCTCTCAAATTATCTATGAAGCGGGCCTGCGCCTCTCCACGGACAACGAGGACGACAACACTATCGCTGTGGGGGCCCGCTACCGCAAGGCCATCGGGCAACGCATGATCCTGACCCTCGACGCCTTTGCCGGCAACGACGCCATCGACGACAACTTCATTGGTGGGCGCGTCGAAATTCTTTGGCGGCTCTAGAGGGCACAAAGCCCCCTACACGGACGCTAGATCCAGACAGTCGCGACCAACCGCAAAGCAAGCCCGGTCAAGACCAAGCGATAGGCCAGACGGAATTGCTTTTCAGTCAGGTGCGCGAGGAACTTCTTGCCCACCCAGGTCCCCAGTACGACCACGAAGGCCAGAGGAAGCACCCGGGGAAGCTCAGCTGCAAAGGCAAATCCAACCACCCCAAAGGCCACGATCTTCTGGACGTGCACAAACATTTGGCAAGCCGCCTTGGTGGCAATGATCTCCTCCTTGGCCCAACCATCGCGCAGGAAAAACGGCGCGATCAATGGCCCGGTGGCCCCCACCACCACACCAAGGGTGCCAGCGATCACGCCCATGCTGGCGAACGCGGGTCGCTCGCCCCACCCAACGCGCCACCCCTTTGGCTTCCAGGTGGCAAACAACACCAACACGCCAATCATGACCCGGGTCATCTCTGCGTTGAGGTAGCCAGCTAGTGCCAATCCGACAATGGGAAATGGAAGGGCACAAAGGACGAAGACCGAGAGCGCCGACCAGCGCACATGCCGACGAAACAGCGCTACCCGGGTGGAGTTTGACGTCAGCTGAATCAAAGCATGGACCGGTATCACGACCGCCGCATCAAGCCCGCAAAGAAACAGCACGACAAGGAGAAAAATCCCTCCGCCCATGCCCAAGAACGCCGAAATCGTCGCCCCAACAAAAGCGGCGCCCGCCAAGATAACCATCGTGATCAGGTCAAGTTCTGCCATGGGGGCCAGTATGGATGCCGCAGGAGCACTTGGGCCCAACAGAGTGAGCAAGTTTCACCCTACACCTCATTCGGTGCCTAGACTGCACTCATGAATACACCGACTCTTATTGGCCTGCTGTGCCTCCCCTTCGCGGTCCAGACCGCTCCAGCAATAGATGCACACGCCATCCTGCGCCCCAGACTGCAGTTGACCACCAGCGAAGAGGACGGAATGGTGGAAGTTGGCAAGAGTGTGCTCTTCGAGGCGGAGGTGGAGAACCGTTCCAAGGAAAAGCTCGTTGCAACCCTAGAGTGGTCCTTCAAGACCGTGGCAGATCTGCCTGCGCCACCGGAAAAAACCAGCTTCGAGATTGAGCCCCATGGGGTTCAGACCTTTGAATTTGAGCTGCCATTCAAGAAACCGGGCTTCGCAATGGTTGGCTGCGAGGTGGTGGTGGACGGTTCGGGGCAAGAGATTGTGAAATCGATCCGGGTCGGGGCCGGGGCGGCCAAGGTAGAGAGCGAGCTCACCCGCGAGCGCGACTTCAAGAAGTTCTGGAAACGGACCCTGAGTGACCTGAAGAAGGTCGACCCGGAGTTTGAATGTGAACCCCGTGACAATCCCGCAGAGGCTCCCTGCGACCTCTACGAAGTCAGTATGCGCAGCTTAGGAGGGGTCCTCGTTCGCGGTTGGCTCGAGGTTCCGAAAGGGCCCGGACCATTCCCTACGCTTTTACGGGTGCCCGGCTACACCCAGAACATGCAGCCCATCGGTATCAGCGCGGATTCGATCATCTTCTCATTCAATATCAGGGCCCATGGGAACAGCACAGACGACGTGCCCGGAAGCCCTGTGGACTACTGGTTGCGCGGGTTGGACGACAAGCAGGAGTACTTTTACCGGGGCGCTTACATGGACTGCGTGCGAGCCGTGGACTACCTGTGCTCCCGGGATGATGTAGATCAAAATCAGATCGGCATCTGGGGCGGAAGCCAAGGTGGCGGGTTGAGTTTTGCAACGGCCGCCTTGGATCAGCGCATCGACTACTGCGTAGCAGACATCCCTTGGCTCGGCAGTTGGGAGACCTATTTCGCCCTTACTCGGGAAGAGGGGGACGAGATGGAGGAATGGCTCGCGGCCAAAGAAGGCCGCAACTTCGAGGACATGCTCAAGACTTTGAGCTACTTTGACACGGTCAACCTAGCTGATCGGATCAAGTGCCCAACCTACATGGGCGTTGGTCTGCAAGACTCCATTTGTCCCCCCACCATCAGCTTCGGGGTCTTCAACCGAGTGCCCGGTCCCAAGAATTTCCGCATCTCTCCCAAAGCAGGGCACGGGCTCGGTGGCGACCACCTGACCTGGGTCCTGGGAGAACTGAGGAAATTAGGCGGCAGGCGCTAGGCTTCCATATTCCTACCGGCCGCCTCAGGGCAGCCCCTGGCCACGGCCCAGGACTCCTTAAGTGCGCGAAGCGTCAAAGATGCTTTGGATCGATGTGTCCAGCATCCCGTTGAATTCGTCGGCGGTTTGCTTGGCCGAGAGACCTTCGGAAAGGGCGCGACTGAAGCTGGCAATCATGTTGTTGTTCAACGCCAACCTGCGGTTGGCTTCCTCGCGGGAATAGCCGCCGGAAAGAGCCACGACGCGCACCACATTGTTGTGGGCGATGCAGTCCGCATAGAAGTTCTCTTCCTCGGGCAAAGTCAACTTGAGCATGATGTTCTGGCCAGGCTCAAGCTTGTTGATCTGCTCCATCAGCTGAGTACGCAGGGTGGCTTCCGCAGCCGCCTTGGTGGGCGAATTGATGTCCACTTCAGGCTCAAGGATCGGGACCAAACCGGCAGCGATGATTTGCTTGCCGACTTCAAACTGTTGGGCGACGATGGCGGCGATGCCCTCGGCGTTGTCGTTCTTGATCACAGAGCGCATCTTGGTCCCAAAGACCGACTTGGCCTTGGCGCGAGCCAAGAGATCATCGAGATCCGGCATGGGCTTCATGAGCTGAACTCCATTGGCCTCGTCGGCAAGGCCTTTGTCCACCTTCAGGAAGGGCACTACCTGCTTTTCCTCCCAAAGGAACTGGGCCGAGCCCTTGCCATCGATGGTTCGATCCATTGTGTTCTCGAACAGAATCGCGCCCAGGATGCGCTCGCCATTGAAGGACGGGCTGGTAATGATGCGTGTGCGCATCTCGTGCACCTTGGTATACATGGCTTCGTCGCCGGAGTACTCGGACTCCTCTACCCCATAAGCCAGGAGCGCCTTGGGGGTGCTTCCGCCACTTTGGTCGAGGGCTGCGATGAATCCGTCTTGGGTCTTGGTCTTTTCTAACTGCTGGTCGAAACTCATGGAGTGCTAGGCTTGGGGGTGGTCGTTTCAGCGCCACGTCTGAACATTCAGGGGCGGTGATGGGTGAGAATAGGACTCTTCGGCCCGGTATGCACAATCCATGAGGGAAGAGTTGTGAACCTGCACCCACTCCGGGGGATTCAGGACCTCTGGGCGGTCTAACCCGGCGCGGGGGGCCGCAGGACGCGGCTCCAAGGTGCTATCCTGACCCCAGCCATGAGTCCGCCCCAGCCCAGCCCCCCGCCAGGAACCGCCGAGGCGTGGTGTTGGAACTTGATCCTAGGGGACTCCTGGGAGGCCAAGACCCGGCCCCCTCGCCTGCCAGATCTGGCCGATGATGCTTGCTGGGAATCCGATGCCGCGCCCCGTCGGATCGAAACCCCTGGCCGTCCCGCGTGCCTGCGCATTGAGGCCCGCAGCATGAAGACTCCCCCCATGGGGGCACTCGTGCAACCCAAACCACGGGCCCAATTGATGCACACGTTCTTGCATCACGAGTTGCAAGCGGCCGAGCTCTTTGCCTGGGCAGTCCTGGCCTTTCCCGATTCCCCTCGGGAATTTCGCTCGGGCCTTCTCAGGCTTGCGATGGAAGAACTGATGCACCTCGGCCTCTACGAAAAACACCTGATCAGCTTGGGGCACAAGGTTGGCGATTTCCCCGTGCGAGATTGGTTTTGGCAGCGCCTGAAGAACTGCCCCTCGCCCCTCGCATTTGTTTCCTTGCAAGGCCTAGGCCTTGAGGGCGCGAACCTGGATCACAGCGCGCGTTTTGCCAAAGCGTTCCGAGACGCTGGTGATGAGAAGGGCGCTGCGATCCTGGATCGCGTCTGTAAAGACGAAGAGAGTCACGTGGACTTTTCGCGGCGCTGGTTCGAGACTTTGAGCGGCGCTCCGATGACCTTTGAAGCCTGGGGAAAGGCCCTACCGGATTTGATCACCCCAGGACTTTTTCGCGGCAGACCTATCAATCGCGCAGGGCGCCTGGGCGCGGGCTTCGACCCTGAATTCATCGATGCCCTCGAGCGTGCCCCTTCCGCGACCCTGCCGCGCAAGGAGCGCCTGCGACCATGAGTTCCGCACCCTGTGTTTGGGTCCTGAACCTCGATGCTGAAACAGAGTTGGAGACCCTTGGCAACTACACGCCACCGGCGGCCTTGTTGCGGGTGGTGGAAATCCAACAACAACCCCTAATCCGGTCTCTGTTGGCCCCGGGGGACATTTTGCTCAACCACTCCAACGTGGATCAATTTGCCAAGAACCGTGATCTAGAAGGGCTTGTGGGCTGCGCCTGGTCCCCTACTCCTGGAGCTCTCGGGATGCTCGCGGCAGTCGGTGCTATCCCGGACCCGGCTCCTTCAGTCGAGATTCTGCGGGCCATCAATGCCCGACCCTTTGCCGCGGAAGTGCGCAAAGACCTCATCCACGATAGCTTCGTCAAACACCTTGCGAGCAACCTTGAAGAAGTTCTCTCGGTCATTGCTCGAACTAGCGTGGACAACTGGTTGCTACGCCGTTCTTTTGGTGCGGCTGGTCGTGGTCGGCGCAAGATCGCTGCAGGCAAACCGACCGCCCCTGAGCGCTCCTGGATCGAAGCAGGCCTGCGCAATGGCCCCTTGATCATCGAGCCGTGGGTCGAAGTGGTTCGCGAATTCACCCGCTCGGGTTGGGTGAGCTGCAAGGGAGATGTCACCCTGGCGCCTCCGTGCTTGCAAGAAACCAAATCCTGTGGTGCCTGGCTGAGATCCCAAGCCGCTCCTGCTGATGCACTCCCACGGGCCCTGGACGATCGCTTACAAGAGGCCTTTGAACAGGCGGGCCGCGCGATCGCAAGGGCTGGCTACCAAGGCCCCTTTGGAGTAGATAGCTACTTGCACAAGGCCACTGGCGGTAGGCTCGCTTTGAATGCGCTCAGCGAAATCAACGGGCGCTACACCATGGATTGGGCCCAGACGCGAATCACAGATCCAAGTCGCAACCCAGCTTGATCCGGCCTAGATGGCTAGACCGGGAAAGGTCAGAAGGGGTAGCTCGCTGGGCTTGCCCAAGGAGCTGAAGCCCCCCTTGGCGATTCCCCTAGGGGCTCGGGCGGGCCATGACTAGGAACGGCCGGGTGGACACTCAGCCAGGGACGACGAATCCACCTGAATGGCCCTAGGAACCACCACAGGGGGATAAGGGATCGCATCTAGGGCAACCGGTTTCGCGATTACAGGCCCTCACTGGTCTCGCCCAGATCCCAAGTCACACCAAGACGAAAACCACCCAGCACCTCCCAAGCGGTATATATGGGTGCGCCTAAATGGCCTTGAGCTCAGCGCCAGAAACATAATTTCCAGTACGACAAATTTCACATGATTCAACGTGCCGTCACCCCCGATCGCCGCAACGTGCTGGGGCAGGCCCTTGAGTCCTGCTCTAAAGATCCAATGACCGGGTTCTTTCGCGACGGTTGCTGTCGAACAGACGAAAACGACATGGGCTCCCACACGGTTTGCATACGCGCTTCCGCCGAGTTCCTCGTTTTCTCAGCCCGCGTGGGCAACAACCTGTCGACACCCATGCCCGAGTACGGCTTTGGCGGCCTCAAGCCCGGTGACCAGTGGTGCCTCTGCGCCGCGCGTTGGCAAGAGGCCTTTCTGCACGGCGCAGCGCCACCGGTGGTCTTAGGGGCAACCCATGAGCGAGCCCTTGAGGTCATCGCGCTGGAAGATCTTCGAACACATGCGTTCGAGGGCTGAAGTGCCCATGGGTCATCACGCTTAGGCCTACAAGGGCTCTGCTGTTCACGACCCTAGGGGCTTTTCTAGGTTCCCTGCGCCGGCAACTTAGCCCTGCCCTACGGTCCAGCTTCCGCCTGAATAGACAACTTCTCCATCGAAGCTAAGGGCATCGGCCACGACAAAGACATCCACATGGTGCCTGACGTGCTTTTTCTTGATGCCGGGCTTCTTGTACACATGGTGCTTGGCGCCCATGGAAAGGTGCACGCCGCACATACGCTCGTAGCTGCCAATGTCGGCAACGATGCGCTCACGGGTAAAGGCACGGTTGAGGCCCATACCAAATTCGCGCACTAGGACCTCGCCATGTTCGTCCGCACGGATGTTAGCGAGCACCAGATCGAACTCGGGGGTCGAGTCTTCCGTGCCGATGATGCGGCCTTTTTCGATCACAAGCGTGATGGGCACCGGCGGTTGATCCACCTGGAAGTCTCTGTTCCCAAAGGCATGAATGCGGACTCGGCCGTTCAGATCTTCGAGGCACTTGGCCTCGGTAACGACCTCACCAATGGGGTACTGGCCCCCCACATTCTTCATTTTCGCATAGTCGCCCACATTGAGCATGGCCTTTTCGAATCCATCGCCAAAAACCAACTTCTCCCCATCCCCTTCGATCACGCCCCCCTTGGCTTGATCGATGCGCTGCGCGAGAGCTCGCCCCACGCCGCGAAAGTAATTGGGGTCATATGCGAGGGAGTCCACATAGGTCTCCACCGCGGATTCGGTCATACGCCCAAGGTGCGGGTGCTCGATGACCTTCAGATCCCGCCGAAACAACTCGATGCGCAGACGGAAATCATCCATGCGAAAGCGCGTGGTCTGGATCAGCACGACCAGATCCCCCCCTGTCAGTTCCTTGAACCGGTCGAGGATCTGATTGGAGTCGATGGTGTCATAGTCGAGGACAGTGGCCTTGGGCAAGCAACGCTTATAGGCCTCTGCCAGCCCAATACTGAGGTCGGATTGGCGGTCATAGACAACCACGGTGGGATCGTCCGGGCCGTGCATAACCGCATGGGCCAGAATCTCACTCACATTCCGCTCAGCGCTGTCTAGGATCGAAGGTTCCATCGCAGACCATGGTAAGAGGGCACCGGATTGCTTGACAAGTGCTCAGCCCAGGGCGCGCGGGGTAAATCGAGGGCCCCTGACACTTCGAAACGCACCCCCAGCCCGGCAAACTGCTTATCGTAGGCTAGCGACCCTCTGCCCACCGGCGGGGGCAAACCCAACGAATCCATGACGGAAGCACAGCATTTTTCACTCGACGGCCAGCACGGCATCGTCACTGGAGGCGCGCGGGGCATCGGCTTCGCCATTGCCCAACGCTTGATCGCAGCAGGGGCCAGCGTGACCATCGCAGACCAGGACAGCGACG